>BNJU01002959.1_pt1 | contig 62534 bp, 57 predicted proteins | sample 8539281 | NCBI WGS metagenome assembly BNJU01 (sample SAMD00202456, study PRJDB9452) | human saliva metagenome | isolation source: human saliva | place: Japan
GGGTACGCGGAGCACTTTGATCAAGGATCAGCAGACCCAATGGACGCATATACTTTTGACAAGCACCTAATGAATATCCGACTCAGATGAGCTTAGAAAATTACCCCCCAACTTAACGAAACCAAATCTAACGAGCTGCAAGCACCATCCCCCACAGTAAGGACAAACGCACCGGATCCTGATACATGCACATACACCCCATCAATGCGCGTGATGTGCATCACATAAATCGAAAAGTATATCACGATGTGCAAAAATGGGGTTGTGGGCGACGGCAATCACCCACAACCCCATTGGGAATGATTTACAGCAAACCTGAGAGCCATACAGGGCCAAAGGTCGTGACCATCGCCGTCAGTACTGTGCATACTGCTTCGATGATCCGCACCTTTTGAGCTGCCGTAAATCGTTTACTACGGTTTTTCATAGCTCCATCACCCCCTTTCATCACATGCTTGGTTAACGTCATCTAGTGTGTAAGCAGTGACATCCCAGGAGGGATGCCTTGATCCTAGCACACCCGTCTCACCTCGTAAAATCTCGACACACCTTGTCATCGAATGTGATATGGCGATTACCGACTGCCCCATTCCTCCAAGCTGTATCATCGCGCGCACGCACCGACGATCCGATCGACTGTCACCACGCACGCCGTTTGACGCACAATCCTCGAGCAGCAGTTCTACGCCCCCTAGTACCAACGCCTGATCGACGTAACATTGCAAGCATTACCCATAGCGTTGTCTATGGCAAAGTCGATGGGATCTGTTTAGGATGCCATCCACGCCCTCGGCGAGGGGTGGGTCGCCAACGAGGCCCTGACAATTGGCATCCTCTGCGCACTACGCCATGAGAACAACATCGCGGGAGCGGTGACGTTCGCCGCCAACCACGGCGGAGACTCCAACAACACGGCGGCAATCGCGGGGATGCTCGTCGGAGCACGAATCGGTTTCAATGCGATCCCCGACAGGTTCGTTGACAGGCTCGAGCTCGTCGACATCATCCTCGAGCTGGCCGACGACGTCACCACGGACTGCCCAATGTACGATTGGGGCCCGCATAATCCTGTGTGGGAGCACAGGTACATCCACAGTGACTACGCCTATTGGCGCAGGCGCATCCGGAGGCCACAGAGGACCAGGACAAGAAAACTGACTAGGGATGGAGTATCCCTAGTCAGTTCACCGCAAGTTGCGAGTCGTTAGTCGAGCTCGGTCAGAGTAGCCTCGATCTCGTCCGTTAGCGCATTTTGCTGCAAAGCCGTCAGAAAGTGCGATGTCCGGATGATGGCCGTACCCAGACCTTGTGCGACCCCGTATCAAATACCCCCTGCCCATCGAAACTCACCAGGTAGCTATTTCGCTTATTAGCATCCTCGACGGTTCGATAGACTTCAATGCACCCTCCACCGTCAGTTCCAATCTGAATCGAAGGGAGCGTTGAATCGACTCCCTCAACTCCCTCTACGCCACTGAAATGAAAGTAGACTGCCGCCGTGTAGCCTCCAGCCTTGTTCAGTTGCCTGTTGGGGTCATTGCCTTCGGTGACAGGCTCAATATCTGACACCCCCGGCACCTTCCCCAGACGCGACACCACGAAATCTTGGGAACTGCCCTGAGCGCAAGGCCAGCGTCGGCCACTGCAACCGTCAGAGCATCTTGCGTCGCCACATCAAGGGGCTTGCATCCCTTATCGAGCGACTGCTGAGCAGCATCAATCTCGGCTTGTAGCGCACTATTCTTCTCCTGCACCTGTGCAGCTGCCACCTCGAACGCCTTGACGGCCCGGTATGGGGAGCAATAACAGACACGTAGACGCAGGCGACAACCGCAACGGGCGCAAGAACACCCGCAGCAACGACGCACTTCACCCTCCCCGCCTTCTTCGAGGTTTCCGCTACTGCTTCGACTCCACTCATTGCAACGCTCCTTCATGTCCATCTATCGCCGCGCGATCATTGTTCTTCTTCAGGAGGCAGTGCCCGCGAGTCAAATTTTCAACATCCGGCAGCCCCATCATGAGGACAGAGCACTACCTTTTCGATAATTAGTCACCGACCAACATGGATGTCCCAACACTCATGCCCACCATCGACCCGCATCGAACGACTATCACGGGGGCAACATTAAGCTACACCAACCAGCATCTTCGACTAAACAACCAAAGAAAGTTACTCGAAGCATGCACTATGCGAACCACATTCAGCAATAGAAATAAAAAACACTACGAGCAAATCGCACAACAGAACGTTACATTCGCTAGAGAAACATATAACGACCGATACATGGACTAAAATCGAAGTCAATCTTCTTGATACCTCTGAATCAACTCATCAACATCCGAAATGAGCCACTTCCTCCTCATATTCGTCATATGATCACCGTCTTCACAGGAACGAAGACACCCCCCTAGTTCAGACAACCAATCAACCAGCCTACAATTAACGCTATCAGGAAAAGAACAGTGAAAGAACCGCCTTAATTCTTCCTGCTGTTCAGGATCAAGATTAGCGAATGCACAGGAAATCTCTCCTGGCTCTATAGCAAGCAAGCAATTTATATCGACAGCTATCACATCAGACAATAAGGCCAGTATCGACTCAGCCACCCCACCACCAGACCTACACTTCTGCACTCTGCGAGCATAAACAAGAAGACTACCGGAGGATACATAATCGGAAAGCACTCTGAGAATCCTGTCTCCACGCTCCCCTATAGAAAGCAACGAGCTATTACCCTTAAAGAACTCCAGGGCTCCTTGTGGATCACGATCAACAACCACCTTACAACAGCGAAGTAGCTCCTCTTCAGAAACAGCTTCTTCAAACCCCGCTTCAGAAAACCATACACCCCAGTAAATTACATCACGAAGCACGATTGGCGAAAAAGAGCTACGACGGATCACGGACGCCAGCCTAGAAACAAGCGGAATCACATCACGATCAGAAAAACTACTACAACCATCATTCATAGCAGCCTTAATATCAAGAACACTCTGCGTATCTTCCGAATTTGGATATCTAATTGCAATATACTTTCGCACATCTCCTTCAAGATCAATGCACACACGATTCCTTCGGGGCTGAAAATAAGCTTCAACACTAGGAACTTCAAGATACCGTTCATACAAACTACAAGCATGCCAGTACTCAGGATCATTCCAATGCCTTAGTTCTTTCGCTCCGACACGCCTTCCCGCTTCGGCGCCCTACCATCGCACACCAGTAAAGCAAACTCCACAAGATCAACAAACGCAGCTTTGCGGTTAGCAAGATAGATTTCATTATCGCGAAATACATCCAGCCCAACCAATTCATCAACATACACTTCAACCCGAAGCATAACTCTGACACTAGCGCAGCTAACTCGCTCCACTGCAGCGCGCACACATTCTAGAACATCAAAGTGGCTCTTCAGAGTTGAGTGTGGGTGGAGGCATCTAGGCCTCCTGCGATGAGGAGCATTCGGAGTTTGTAGTTGGTGGGGTTGCGGTAGCCTCTGGCGGTGCGTCTGCCTAGTTCGATGATTCCGTTGATGGCTTCTGTGGGGCCGTTGCTGGCTCCACCGGTGTCGAAGTAGGCCAAGAATGCGTCCTTCCACTTGCGTAGGGTCCGCCCCAGACGAGCGATTTCGGGGATGGGACACGTTGGTAGGCGCTCAATGAGGTGTGCGGCCAGGCGTCGGCCTTGGGCGGGTGTGGCTTGATGGAAGACGTCGCGGACTTGCTGGGCGCAGTGGTAGGCGACTTCCACACTGATATGCGCCTCATCTGCCGTGAAGGCCTCACGGAGTCGTTCTTGTTGACGCTTCGTGAGCCGATCACGCGAGGCGCGCAAAAGATTGCGGATCTGATAGAGGGGATCGCCCTTGCGCCCGCGGTGACCGGTCGTGTCTTGCTGGACGCGGCGGCGTACCTCATCAAGGGCATCGCCGGCGAGCTTGACGATATGGAAGGCATCGAGGACGCTGGTTGCGTCTTGGAGCTGGTCGTCGATGGCGTTCTTGTATCCTTGGAAGGGATCCAGCGTCGCGATCTGGATACCGGAGCGAAAGTCTTCGCCGCGCTCTTCTAGCCAGTTCTTGTACACGGTGCCAGACCTACCCGGAACCAGGTCCAACAAGCGGGCCGTGGGATGCTCCTCCCCGCAAGTCAGGTCCACGATGCCGGTGAGTTCACGTGGGCCCCGGTGGCGTCGGTCCTGGTGGTGCCACACGTGCTCGTCAACCCCCAGCACCCGAATCCCTGTGAAGCGGGCGGGGTCATCAGATGCGGCTTGCAGGCACGGCTTGATATGGGACCACACGGTATTCCACGTGGTTCCTAACTGTCGGGCCAGCCCCAAGATAGTGGCTCCCTCGAAGCGCAACTGTCGGATCGCCCAGCGGATCGCCCGCACACCCAGACGCGCCCGAGGTGCGCACATTGAGTGGTTCTGCTCGCTAAAGGTCGCGATCTGGCAGGTGGTTTCGCGGCATATCCATCGGCGCTTAAACCATCGGATCCGCACTGGAACCCCGGCCCAGGGCGCGTCGATCACCTCCACCACCACGCGCCCGTGGCCTTGTGCGATCACCCCACAACCCGGGCAGCCAGCGCGGCGATCACAGGACTCTATGTCGAGCATCAGACCGTACTCACGCCGAGCGGCAGCAACCAGATGGAAGCCCTCCAAACCGACGAGCAGATCACACCGATCACAACGATTAAGCGACACGGAGCAGCAGCAGGTAGGGTGAGACATTGTCGAGGTCCTTTGAAGATCGCGGGGGTTGAAGTCCGCTCATCATCAAGGACCTCGACCTCTACCCGCAACCCCCGCTCAACACCCGGTCACCCACACTCAACTCGGAAGAGCCATCAAAGTCAATAACTGATGCCCGAATGTCTCCGAAGACATCATTAACTAAAGCTTCAAGATCCTGCTCATATCTGAATACTCTCCACACAAGCTTTTCCCGCACAGCCAGATCAAATGACGATCCTGCAACACCATCACCACCCACGCTATTCGTCACGAAAACAACCTTCTGCCCCCTTCCCTCAACCAGCTCGTTTACTGCACCAAATAAAGCTAAATCATCTGCAGAAACCGAACGACGCTCAACATCATCAAAGACAATCACATGCTTATTCGTTAACACGATATCAACAAGGAACTTCATTCCAACATTAAACTTTACTGGAATAGCTATCTTAGATATCAGAGCGGACAAGATTCCCGGGATAGCAAACAAAGCAGCTTTTATTATTTTTCTAGTTTTTTGAGGATTATTATCCTCCAGACGAATTAATGCTGCACCCAGTTTTTCATAAAGGTCATCAGCATTCCTCAGACCAAACATTGAAACCCGCACCACACGCTTATCTTGCGCTTGCAACGCAGGGGCTAAGACAGACTCCACAAAGCGTGTTTTACCACAACCCCAAGGTCCTTCAATAGCAACGGAATACTTACGCTCGTCATCTTTGACATAGTTGACAATTTCATTACATAGCCACTGATCGGACTTTTTTGACCCACGACATTCTCCCTACTTTGGTTGACACCCCATCATGTTCTCATACAACCACAACAAAAGTGTCCTAGTCCCGCCACCACGGCCCCAGCCAAAGTCGATGTGTTGATAATACTTGTTCAATTTCATTTATCAAACTACCGGTTTGAAAGTAGCGGCGCTTCTGACTAGAGCAAAGCAATAGCAGCAATCGCAGGTCAAGCAGTTTTGCCCGAGCATGCCGCTTCCAACGAATAGATCGATTCGGGGCACCTCGATGAAGTTCCAGACAGTTGCACCCCATGGCCCCACAAAGTCTGTCCCCTGCGCCACAAACGAGGCAGAACTCCCACCCACCACTATCTTTTCGGAGCATCCCCGGTCCGAAATCTATTTTCACAGGCACGCTCGTCTATGCCCCTGGTCGCATTCGTTAGCTTTTACTACGACCAGCACCCCACAGCGATCCATGGGTCCATGCCGTAGGCCGATTCACAGGTCACCCATCAACCCCGGCCACTCTTCGGAGCGACAGTTCCAGCCTCATGTACACGAGTTCTTGGTAGCCCGCAGACGCGGACCAGTACCCCCGGGGATTGCGCCCGTATTCCTCGAACCCTGCGCGACGGTAAAGAGACACCGCCCGTTCATTGTCCGCCACCACTTCGAGCTCAAGCTGGGTGTAGCCCGCCTGCCGAGCACAGTCAACGCTCGCATCCATCAGCGCCAGGCCGATCCCCATCCCCCAGTACTCCTTGAGGATGCTGATCCCAAAACGCGCCCGGTGGTCGACCTTGCGCCGACTGCGCACTGCGCAAACTCCTGCACTTCCAACGATGTGCCCGTCGATCACGGCAACGAGTTCAACCTCATTGCTGCTGCGTTCCGTTTCCTCGAGGGAGCGGGCCTCTCGTTCATCGTCGGCGCTCTGCTCGTCCGGGTAGGACAGCAGGTAGTCGGTCTGCGCATGCGTACGTTGCGTGGTCTCGCGCAGAACGCGGGCGTCCGACGCGACGGCGTTCCTCACCAGGAGTTCCACCCCGCCCTTCAACACCACCATCTTGGCGTACCTCATCGTCGGACTCCTCATCTTCCTCGGAATAAGCCGAATTATGGTCGACGTGGACAGTCCACGAACCCGAACGAGGACTCCCCTAACGCTCGAGCACGCATTCTTCCTTGAGCTGCGCGACGATGCGCTCAGCGCTCCTCTTCGAGCAGGAACTCCACGAAATCCTCGCACGAGCCGGCCACACCGGAGCGAGCCAAGGCCTCGTAATAGTCCGCCTGCCACCTCCTATTACCGCCACAATTATACCGCCACTGGCGGTAATCGAGCAGTGGCCCCATAATCAGCCTCACCTCCTCCCAGACAGAAGAGGCAACCATTGCACATTGGCTCCAGGAAGCAATAGAATACGTTGTATTCAGACCGAGGAGGTCACCATGCCCACCATGACGATGCGGCTCGACGAGACAGACGCCGAGATTGTGCGCAAGTACGCCGAATTCGAGGGAAGATCAATCTCCGACTTCGTTCGAGACGCCGTCTTCGAGAAGATCGAGGACCAGCAGGACCTCGCCACTCTGCGCGAAGCACTCGCCGCAGACAACGGCGTTCGCTACAGCCACGAACAGGTACTCACAGAGCTGGGCCTGTAAATGTCCTACTCCGTCGAGTACAGCGACACTGCCCTCAAACAACTGAGGAAAATGGACCGGTTCGAGGCTCGCCTGATTGTTTCCTGGATCGACAAGAACCTTCAGGGATGCACCGATCCACGAATCCATGGCAAGGGCCTCACCGCCAACCGATCAGGCGAGTGGCGCTACCGCATCGGCAGATACCGCGCCCTGTGCATCATCGAAGATGACCGCCTCATCATCGAGGTATTTTCGATTGGCCACCACCGACACATCTACCAATAATCACGCGACCACACCACCCTCACCCGGTTTTAGCGCCACAGTTTACCGCCAGTGGCGGTAATCAGGCGGCGGCAAAGGACAGATGCCCCACCAAACGACAGGAGGCCTCGTCAATGGACGAGGCCTCCGTGCGTTCAGCGCTTGAACAACGCCCGCTTGGGGAACGGAATCACTTCGAGGTGCCCGTGGACCAGTTCAGCCAAGAACACTTGCTTCACCGAGGAATATCCCTGCTCCTTGAGCTGCTCCTTCACCCACGCCTTGTCCTTATCCGCGAGCGTGAGTCCATCCGACACGATATGACCGTCACTCACGAGGGGCAGCAGAGAACGCTTGCTACCCGCGTTGCGGACCCGAATCGTTAGGCTGCCATTGGTCTCCATGACGGCAGCCTCGATCTCCTCGAGGCTGCTGATCCCCTGCTCGCGCATACTACGACTCAGGCCCTGCGCCGTCAGGCCCACCTTCGCGCAGCGGGCGATATCCACCGTGCCGTCGCGCACGATCAGCTCAGGCTGGGATGCGGTGAGGCTCTTGAAAACCTTGCTAGTATCGATGAGAACCTTCGTCGCAATAACCACGAGCGACCAGATCAGAATAATAATTAGGAACTGTAGAACAGTGATCGACGAGTTGTAAATGACGCCGCCGATAATGCCGCCCAGCACGTAGTTCTGCACCTGATTGAGCGGAGTATTCACCGAGAAGTCACGCTTGCCCAGGATGTTGATCTGGAAGATCATCATGAGGATGCCGAGCGCGAACTTAATAGCCGTCAGCGTGTAGAAGTCCATGTCAGTGCTCTCCGTTCACGTAGACCGCGTGATTGATAATGTGCGTGCGCTCAAGGGTATAGGAGTTGTTGTCATCATTGAGATGAACGGTGTAATCCTCCTCGTGAAAGCGCACGATCATCCCGTCTTGCAGGGACGTCGAGTTCACCATGACCTCATCGGTTCCGACGCCTTGATCCGTGGCCACGCCTTCGATGAAGTGCACGAGCAGCTGCGACTGCGAGAGCTGGTGGCTGACGCGGCTGTACTGCTCGGCCTGAATGCCCAGCAGGATCAGCGACAGGACGAGGAGGCCGATACCGGCGTCACGCCACCGGGTTTGAGCCTTGTTGCGCAGGTAGAGGATGCTGAACGCCAGCGCGACGACGAGCAGGACGATGACGGCCACAACGCGTCGCGTCGAGTCAAGGCTCTGATGCGAGACTATGTAGTCGAGGGTGTAAAAATTCATGCGCCTTCCCGGTTCATGAGTGCCACGTAACGGGCTAACGCTAGCACCGCATGGCCCACAGGCAGACCCCGGGTTCCGCGCAACGACTCACATGTCGGCGTCGCCGATGGCAGGAGGCCTCGTCCATTGACGAGGCCTGGGCCAAGATCGCGTGAAACGCTCAGTTGGTCCCGTGAAACATTCAGTCGGTTCCGTGGAACGCCCAAGCGCGGCCACGCACGCCGCGCGCGATGTAGCTGGCACCCGCGAGCGCGAGGCCCAGGCCGGTGTAGAAGAAGGCGATGAACCACTCGGGGAAGAGACCAGCCGCACGCATCCCAATGCCCATGGACATCATGATCGCCATCATGATGTAGCCCTTGCGATCAAAGAAGCGGAGGGGGTTATGACGCTCACCGTCCAGGTCCGCTATACGCTGCGAATTCTTCTTCACGAGCCTGCTGAACATCGGGTGGAATCCACAGAACACGGCAACCGCTCCCCCAGCAATAGCAATGAGGACGATAGCGGCGACGTCGCGCATGTCGATGGCCGCACGCACACCCAGGACCGCCACATTCAGGCCCGCAAGCATCCAGACCACTCCAGCCACGGTGATCAGGTAGTTCTTCTTGATGTGCAGTCGGGTCATCGATTTTCTTCCTTCTCATTGGCGGACGCACCGTCGTACAGGGAGGCGTCGAGGAGGGCGAACAGCGTCTCACACTCCGTGTCCTCCATCAGCGAGGCAAATAGCGCGCAGGGTTAGGCGGGCGACGCTCTCCGAGCTCATAGGTCCGACGAGGCGCGAGCGATCCACGGCCTCGTCCGCGTCAAGGACTCGCACCAGGCCACGTTCCATGTGGGTGAGCATCGGGCCTCGCACTTCTTCGAGGGCGACGTGCTCCTTACGGGGCAGGCGGCGCATCTCCGCGAACCAGTCGACGCTCATGGCGGTGCGGGCCTGACTCAGAGTGGTTCGGAAGCGGCGCACGTAGCTGGTGAAGCGCTCGCCCGAGCGCACGGCGCAGAACTCGTCGGAGAAGGTCTCGTCGAAGAAGCGCGTGAGCACGGCGGCCGTCAGGCCGGCTTTCGTCGGGAAGTAGACGTAGACGGAGCCGACAGCGATGCCGCAGGCGGTCGCGACCTTGCGCACGGAAAGCGCGGAAATACCATCATTCGAGGCGATCTGGTAGGCCTCGTCGATCAGCTGGTCTCGGTCGATCACTTGCTTGGGCACGTGGGACGCACACCTTTCTGCGCGTAACCGTCATTAATGAACGGTGTTCAGTATAGTTCCAAGCATGCCTACAGCAAAGAGAACCGCAGAACCTCACACGCAGCTCGCCACCAATTGACAACGTCGCCATTTTATTCCCACGTGGACACACATACGCTGAGAGCGCAACTCACTAGAACCGCGTTCATGCAGCTCAGTAGGCTTGACACCAACGCATGACACGACGCATGTGAGGAGGAAGGAAACACCATGACTCACATTACACTGAACAACGGTATCGAGATGCCCCTCGTCGGCCTCGGCACCTACCAGCTGTCCTCCGAAGACGCGCAGGCCTCGACGACTTACGCCCTGGACAACGGCTACGAGCTGATTGACACTGCCAACTTCTACGTCAACGAACGCGGCGTCGGCCCGCGGCATGCGAGCCTCCTCGAAGGCCCGCGAGGATATCTTCCTCGAGACGAAGATCTGGCCTACGTCTTACGAGAGCGAGACCGCCATCGACGAGACGCTTGAGCGCCTGGGCACCGATTACATCGATCTGCTCCTCCTACACCAGTACGCTGGCGACATTCGCACCGGCTACCGTCACCTCGAGGAGGCCTACAAGGCGGGTAAGGTCCGTGCAATCGGCATTTCGAACTTCCCCATTGAGGAACTCCGACGTCTCCTCGGCGAGTCCGAGATCAAGCCCTCGCTTATCCAGGTCGAGTGCCATCCCTACTTCCCGCAGACCGAACTCAAGGCGCTCCTGAAGGAGCACAACATCGCACTGCAGGCGTGGTATCCGCTCGGCGGGCGCGGTAATGCCTCGATCATGAGCGAGCCCGTCATCGAAGAGATTGCGAAGACTCACGGCAAGTCCCCTGCTCAGGTCATCCTCCGCTGGCACGTGCAGCTAGGACACTCGATCGTCCCTGGCTCCAAGACCCCGTCGCATATCGCTGAGAACCTCGACCTGTTCAACTTCGAGCTGACGAACGAGGAGATGGCGCAGATCAACGGACTCGACAAGGGCGAGCCGATCTTCCAGCGCACGCCGGAGGTCGAGCACTTCTTCGCAACCTTCATGCCTGACGTCGACAGCGAGAAGTAATAGGGAGACATCCAAAAGTCCGGCGGTGCTCTATCGCCGACTTCGACGTTCCCCTCACGGAACGAGGCCTACCCTGCTTGACGGGGCAGGCCTCGTGGCGTAAACAAGGGGGGCCTTGTTGTTCATGGCCACGCCCCCTAGGCATCGACAGTGAGAGCGAATCTCACCAGGAGGTTCACGCAGACTCGATGGAATGCTTCGACCATGACTAGCATCACCGTGTGGACAACCTGGCTGATCCCCTACATGTGCCGCATGCTCATGGGCATCCCTGCGATTGGCTTGTCCGCGAACGCCGCCTTCGGCACGGCCCTCATCGGGGCGGGCACGATCGACCTGATCCTCTACCTGCACGGGGATGGGCGGCGGGCATGACCACGATTACGGCCCACACTTAGCGAAGACGTGCAACAACGACACCTTTCCTCAGAACGCAGCTCTGGCCCATCCCCTAGAAATGGGTGAGGCCAGGGCGGCACCCACTCACAGCACTCACAAAGCCCGATCCGCTTCCAGGTTGAATGACCGGACATACTGATCACTTAATACGACCACGACTCCATCTCCACCCATTGATACTTTCTCGCCCCCACTCAGGCCTTGAAACCCCTCCATTGAATGGAAGAACTCAGATACACGGCGGAAGCAATCATCACTATCTCGCTTCTGGACATAGCTACCCTGTTTGCCGAATCCAAATCCCACATTTCCATGATCGACAATCACCTCACGAAGACCACTCACTAAGCCCACGGACACACCTTCACTGATTCGGATAAGGTCACAATCAACATCATTGACGCTTTCACGTTTCACTCCCTCGTGGGAAAGCCGTTGCACCATCGGAATATAATGCGCATAAATGGCCCCATCTAACTGAATAGTCAGTTCCCCCTCGCCAGCACCTTCAGGATCCACGTCGCACAACTCCCAGGAACTCCCCTTCGACGCCACGCCACGCGTGAAACTTGATGCAACTACATGCTTCTCCAACTCATCTCCCGTCCTCACGCACATGGACCGTCCTACACCAGTCAGGGTCGTCACGGAAGCGAGCTTCAACTGACCCTTCGCATATTTCACACGCTTATGAGCAACCCTCGCCCCTGAGGTTCCCTTCGCCTCCACAAGCGCATATGGGACCCCTTGATCATCGATCGCAACGTAGTCAGGCTTGCGCTTACCGCCAGATACGTAAAGATTGAAATGCTTACTATCTCCTGCGTGAAGCAATTGATAGTTAGACTTAGTCCCTTTCAAGAACGTATCAAACACAAGGCGCGCGCCAATCATACCCAGATAGAACGACACAGCCCCTTTATAGCTGGCTTCGGCATAACGATAATCATCGGTCACCAAATAGCGCGTCAACGCCACATTAGGAGCGAGAGCAAATCGAGGAATTGAGCGATAGAATAATTGTCCCCACGCCGAGGTAACAACATGCCCTTCAAAATGGCCATTATCCAGTGAATATCTTACTAGATCCGCCATAGAGCAATTAACAGACACATAACTACCCCCAATACTCTTCTGCGCTTTATAGTCAGCATCCGAAGCGTATCGATAAACTGGAACGGTAGACACATTCCCCCCTCTATCTCGACTGAACGACCAGAGCCACCTGAACACCTTCACTGCACCTGCGATAGCAAGAGCTAACACAGAGCATAGGCAACACTTGTTCACTTACAATGCCTGACGAACCATTCCACGCACATACAAACCCGTTCGTGGCAAGCACTTTCACGCGCCCAACCATCCACTTGTCCCGTAACACCGTGACCGCGCGACGACCGCTGTCGCCGCGCTCACGCGCAGACGAGACGCTAGGAGCATTCACCCACCAACGGAAACCAAGATCTTCACAGGAGGAGGACTGCTATATTCGATTCCAATCAACGACGATCGACGAGGGAGTCTCCATGTGTCCAAAGTACTCAGGGTCGTTCTGCCCATCGCGTTCATCGTCGTGGTCTACACCGGCGAACCCATGGGCACCCTGTTCGGCCGCAACGCCTTCAGCTTGATTCCACCGCTGGCGTGGTTCTTTCTACTGGTCGCCCTCGGCGGCGTGAATGCAGCCTGCGCATTCGGGCTTGTTCGCGCAGAGCGCACGCGTCACCTCGCTTTTTGGGGTCTCACCCTCAAGGTATGCTTCCTGCCAATATTCCTCGCGAACCTCTTCATTGTTGTGATCACGGGAGGACTGTTGTCTTTCACCCTTGAGGCATTGGTGCTCGGATTAGCCCCAACGAGCAGATCACACCGATCACAACGATCAAGCGACACAGAGCAGCAACAGGTAGGGTGAGACACCGCCCAAGGTCCTTGAAGACAGCGGGGTAGAAGTCCGCTCATCACCTGGGACCTCGACCTCTACACGCAACCCCCGACCAACACCCGGTCACCCACACTCAACTCGGGAGAGCCGCTTAACCCTCCACCTGCACGGAATTGCGCGGCGGACACAATCGAACAAACTCTTCACAGGAGATACTCTTCCAAACACACATTAGAACGAAAGAACGAGTACCAAACTCACGAGAAAGAACGCTGTCCAAGAATTATCGCAAGAGTGCGCTTGACATCAAAGCCAAGACTCCACACATAATGAACAAAGTTTCGCCCATCATACCGCGGATCCAATAGGCTTTGCACATCCCCTTCGAACACATAATCTTGACGCCCAAAGTTCAGTGCACAATCAACAAAGCGCTGATGCTCCTCATGATCCGAAATAGACATAAGCATCATCACCCTGAATGCGAAACAGTGCATGCGGATAGTCAACAATGAGGGCATTTAGAACAGGGCTAGCCGTCTCCGCATACATAGATTCAGGCTTCCAGAGAGACCTTGCATACGCATTCGTTCGATAAAAAGATTCCAAAGACCAATGAGTAACATCCGAAAGAACAACATGATTCCCCAACGAAAAATTTTCAACCATACGATAAGGAACCCCCTGTGGTTGAAGTTTCGAAAAAACCTCAACAGCAATATAATAGGCGAGCCAGATTACCGATTCGTACATTGAAAACACATCATTAACGCGTTTCTCCACCGCCATCATATCACGAAGAATCTCGGAACAATGCTCTCTGCCACAGGAGACAAAGTACTTTCTAATCAATTTATGTACATGAGAGGAATCACAAAGGCTGTCGAGATTAAACCGCTTGCCCTCAAGCCACCCATCAAGCTTAACCAAATGATCATTCTCAGGCCCATCCGAGTATGGATCCTGCCAACGAGAATCGCTAATGTTCGAATAGACATTTGCCTCATACATAAACTTCCGCCGACACGCCTCCAAAACTTGAACACTCGCCACCGCATTTTTCAACTCAACATCAGGAGAAAAGCGAATATTATGACGGTAATTAATATTCACTCTCTCCCATTCATCTACAGATAGAGTGCGAATTAGGCGATCAGCCAAGAGAAGATCCTCTGCCGCTTGCCTATAGATATCAGTTTCAATTTCATAAAGGACGCCTTCGTCGCCACGACCAGGACAAATACTGCGCTGATAACACTCTAAAGACGGTGCAGCATCTCTTTCTAGAGATTGCAGCACACTTACATGCTCCACACTTCGCCCCTCACCCCACCCACAAACAGGCTCAAAAACTTCAGTGCCTTCTTTCTGCGACACGGCGACTTGGGAACTATCCCAGTTAACTGCTTGCTCTTTTCCAGCACAGAGCCACCGCTCCCACTTATAGCAAGTAAACTCTCGCACTTCATCTTCAACACGATTCAGCGAATCCCGAAATGAATCAATAATGCACTCCAGCTCCAGTTTTGCCATCCTCGCTTCGAGGCGCTCATCCGGATCCTGTACAGTCATTTTTGCTACCAGATCATCCAATTCCGAAAGAAGCGGATGCTCATCAGCGATTTTCAGATAGGATTCCCCGCGAGGAACATTAAGTGTGAACATCTCATTAAGAATGAGCCCAAGCGAAAACACATCAGCCGACGAAGCAACATTCGTCGCCCCCACCCCCTTACGCTGCTCCGGAGCATAATAGTATCTATTCATCAGCATATCACTATCTACAGTAACACCTGCACCATCAAAATGGGCAATACCAAAATCAGCTAATACAGCACGTTCACAACTCTCATCAACAAGAACATTCTCTGGCTTTATATCTCTATGAACAATATGATCATCATGAATTTGCACTACCGCACCAAACAGCTGTTTTAGTAGACTAAATTTGATATCCAGGCTAACTTCAGGCGCAATGTAATCTCTCAACGTACATGAGTACATTGGCATCACACAACTAATGAGAACACCCTTTTTAGGCTCATCCACCAAACGCTCTTCTGAGTCGATAACGCGCACGATGTTTGCTGAATGGAACTGCTTACAATACTCAACCTCTTGACGAATGCGCTCATTTTGTGCTTTATGCTTTTTGTCGGAACGAAGAGTTATTTCTTTGATCGCATATTCGCGCCCTTGTCGTACCACATGCCAAACAGTCCCTTGGCCACCTTGACCAAGAATCGCCTTGCCGGACGAAACTTCGTATTTTAAACCATTCACACGCTTTATTTTTCCCACGAGTGCCCCCCTTTTCGCAGTAGAATCTTGCTCACATATATCATCCCACAACATGAGCACACGTAACGCATTTGATAGCCAGCGCCACAACCAAATTACCGATAACGCTCATAAGATTCGACAGACCATGCGTTTGTAATTTTCGTTACACACCCACAAGCAGCGGATCCAGCCTCAGGTACACACCTGATTCACTTCAATCGTTATTCGATTCTTCTCGAACCTATTCACCTGCAAAACTTCAGCAATGGCGCGCCTCGTACTGTCCTGCACCCGAGATACGAAGGAATCGGCTCGCACGGCTCCCTGATGACTGCTATACCGGCAGACGAGAGGCGTCTTTATCAATAACTGGACAGCGCCGCTCCGACCAACGCGTCGGACACCTACCCCGCCATGACCGCCGAGGCCACCCCATCGGCCAGGGTTCCGTACACCACGACGCAGTGCCCGAAGAACATGTCGTCATCGTCGAAATAGGCGGAGAATGAGCCGTCCGAATCCATCGCAATACTGGTGAGATCTAATCGCCGTGCGAAGCTCTCTTCCGTAATCTCCGGAACGTCCTCGTCGGCTAATTCGCGCCAATCGCACGCGAGTTCGGTGAGCTCGCGCGCGGCGAACGCCCGCATGTCACGGTCCCACCGCTCCTGGTCCGCCAGCATCGTCTTCATCGCTTGCACGGCTTGTTTCCAGGTTTCCTCGTAGCCCGAATCGACCTCCAGAGATACAGGGATCCGCTCTCCTCGCCACGCAATATCTACCTCAAACAGGTCCAAGTCCTTGTTCAGGGTGAGTTCTCCCAGCACCTCATCGCTTAGAACAACCGGCCTGAGGTACTCTGCCAGGACCTCCTCCAGCTCCGGGCACGCAGCATCCTCCTCGAAGATTTCCACGATGAGGAACTGGTTGCGCCAGGAGGCGGTCATACCCTCGGGCACTTCTTCAGACTTCTTCTTGCGCGCCTTCACGCGATAAATGACCTGCTCAGGAAAGCGACTAGCACGTTACCCGCGGCATATTGCTCGTCACTCAAAGGGTAGACCAAGCGGCCTTGATTCACGTGCAGGGCACCAGTCGCACAGTCAACATACGCTAAGAAGTAGTGCGAGATGTCCCAGAATCCGTTCCTCTTGCCGGCACCTGCACCACCAGCGAGCAGAACAAGAATTTCCCGAACATCCTCCTCGAAGGTACATTCCCATTCCTTCTGCGTGATGGTGTCCTGCGAGCGCATGTATGCGAGCAGATCCACGTGTCGTCCTCCTTGATCAACAACTACTGGTTCTCTACGACGAACCCTACTCGACGCGAGGCGTCATGATCACCTCAGAAACAAACGAACTTCGGCCTCCTCCCATGAATCAGGGACACAGCTAACGCGAACCTCGTCCCAGGAAAACGCGACAGCGTTCACTTCGCAAGCTCTTCAAACACGTCCGCGTAGGCATCCATGAAGTCAACAGCGACATCGACGGCGCTCTCAGACTGCTGCGCAGGCTGAATAACCACCCAAGGCCTGTTGTTCTTGAGGATCGTGACAGGCTTCCCCGTCCTGTTCACCTCTGCTGTCACCCGCGAAAAGTTGTTCTTCGCCTCGGCGAGCCCCATAGTCAGTGTCGACATACTACCCCTTCCATCACTAGCCATAATTATGGCCAGAATACGATCTCAGATCAAGTGGCGCACCTGTCTGCTACTACACCATGCCACCCCATGACACATCGAAATGATCCCATGCAGAACCCACAACGATGACAGTCTGGGACGATGATATAGGTAGTGAAAGGAACAACCATGCCGACGACGGGTGGTTTGCGCCCGCCTGAAGGGGGCTTCGTGCACATCCACCGCCTGGAGGACAGGCAGATACCGTGCTCGATCAGCGTCTTCTAGGGGTGGACATAGATCCATGTGTCGATCATCTCGTGGCTGATCGCGACCCAGGGCGTGGGGAAAATCCTCCATAGGAGCCACTGTGCCAAACGCCTCCATACTAAGGCATCCGTTAGTCTGGCGGGGCGTGCTCCCAGGCGACAAATCGGAGATCATGCGGCGGCGAAGGATCATATCGCAGTCCAGTAGTCACATCTTAGAGGACGTCTGGTAGAGAATGCTGCTCTCCCGGCATCCTTGGCCTAGTGCACGCCGTCAGCACCTCGGTGGCGGGCAAATTCACGGTACACCACCGAGGGACTACGCCCAACCCGGCGGGCAATACACGCCTGAGATAAGCCGCTTCCGACCCCACCATAATCACAACGCGATCCTAAACACACAGCATTCGACGACGGCTCCCCCCGACACCACAACTACCATACAAAATGGATACGCCCTATGACACTGCCGCACAGCGTGAACCCTCGATCAAACAAGACCTTGCTCTAATCGAGAATCGTACGTTTCCCAAAGATATTCAACCAACGTAATGCTGCTACCTACGGCAAGCTTCGCATGCCTAACTGGAAGAGCATGGAAATCTGCTGACTTCCCACGCCCACTGCCGTACTCGTTCCTAAGTTCAGCGACTCCGGCAGCAAGACCGCGAAGGCTACCGAGAATTTACACAATACATCAGATTCTCGAGAATTTCCTGTAGTTGTTTCCGTGGTGATAGACAAGGCTGTCATCGTTTCCTTAATGAGCTTAGCCAGATCCCACTTTCGATCAATCTCGATATTCAATTGTCCCAGTATCGTCTTGCAGCAGCTTTCGATCAGCTCCTTTGATTTGCCTATAGCTTCGGTAGGGTCACTCACTCTCATCGCCATGAGTAACGAAATGCGCTCATCCATAAAATCGCTCGAAAATTTTTGCTGTAGGTATTCCACTGATGTTTGAAGAGAATGCTGGACAGTACGCTCGCGGCGAGCAGCCTTCTTACACTCGCGATAATAGCTTCACATGATTTCGTCGAATGCAATGTTTCCGAATTCGTCTGACTCTTCGAGAGAGTGCTTCGGACTGAAATGCAACTCGTAGTATTCAAAGAGATCCAAAAGTAGCTTTGTCGCTTTTTCTGTGTCACTCTCGCTAAGAAATGCGAGCAGCGACTTACCCTTTGATAACTCATAATGCCTGCAACGGCACACCGGTGGAGGCCATCGTAAACGCATCGAAATCCGCGGTGGTAAAATTGAGCACATGCCCCCATCGATGAAAAGTTTCGCAAATTTACCCATCTCAATATTCGTAAGCATGAAACTCCTTATTAGTCCACAGTTGCATATCGCCAGACGGAGATGGCTTTGTCTGCCAGCCATGTGCCACGCTCAGTAATGGCAGCTTCGTCCCAGACGTTCTTGTCGTTTGCGCCGCCCATCGTGACAATTCCATCCGAACAGACTTTAAGACCACCCTTACTACCCTTGCCCTCCTTTTTAGCATTCCAATCGGCATCTCGAATTGAAGAGTTCAACGAGCTTGTGATGATCGCCAGGTTGCCCAACGTGAGAAGCGCCCTGTCGCGATTACGAGCCATATCATCATCGAGCGATTCCCAGTTGTTACGCCATTTTTTTGGCATCATATGCTCAAGGCTGTATTGATCAAAGCCAAGGTGGTGCGTACTGCTAGCACTCGAACGAATAGCACTCTCAATGAAGTAGAGGATTCCCTTGGCCTGTAGATTTGTCAGCTTCGATTCAGCGAAACCCTTTTTGACCTCTTCGTCATCTGGTATATAGGTCGTCGCTTCGGAGTTCGCCTCCAAAGAATCAACAAGCTCTTTCACTGTCAGTACTTCGTTCAATATCAGCGAGTTGAATAGCCTATTGTAGTTCTTCGTCGTTGCGCGGACGACCATCCTTCGCATAATGTAGCTCTCAAGGGTCCGGAGCATCTCTATCTCCTCGTTATGGGAGGAGGCATTCTTTCGCAAGTAGAGGACGTAGGGTATCAGGGTGGAGTTCTTCAAGCCGAAGATGAGGACGTTGATGCGCTCCATTCCCGACATTGCAGGCATGGTCTCACCGCAAGCTTCCGGCCTGAAGGTTTTCTCGAACAATTCCGCGTATGGCTTCATTCGTTCGAGAAGCAGTTTCTTATCACCACCACAGTACCTGACGATGAAGTCCTTGTACGATTGGAACAGGTTGCCGGTGCGCGAGTAGGTAATCTTGTCTTCGCTTGATACCGCGAATACCTTGTCCTGGACGGTGATCTGCAGAAATGCGTCAAAGAACAGATCGATGAGCGACCTCTTTATGCGGCCCGTTACAATCTCTTGTTCCCAATAGTCGCGCTGTTCGTCGGAGGATTCGAACACCTGCTCCCAGTGCGTTTTGTAGTCGTCGATGTTCTCCCTGTTGAAGAAGTGGTTCTTGAGGAGCTCAGCAGTTGTAAGGCGCACGCCCAGTGAGTTAATCGTATCGAATATCTGCTGCTCGTCCTCGTCTTCGGTCAAGTCGATGCAGACAAACTGCACATTCTGCTTGATTACATTGCGGTTCACTTTGTGAATGTCGATATTGTTCAGGAAGTATTTATACCCCTTGATAATGCTCGACCCCTCGTCGACGATAGGCTCAGCATCTGTTTGCGCTGCGACCTTCGCGAATGCAGCATGGTCATGCTTGCCGTGCAAAAGTGCGACGTCTCCCGTTTCAAGCACGAAGTCCCTTTCGAAGAGGTCGTTCCTTCCCATCCTCGCGCACATAGCCTTGAAGAAAAGGATGGTCGTAGTGAGACGTTGCTGCCCGTCGATAACGGTGCGGGTGTCGGATATATCATCCCATGTATTGCCCGATGCGATTTGCTTGAGGATGATTGAGCCGAGGAAGTACGGGCGGTTGGTGTCCGTAACATACTCCATATCGTTCAAGAAACGCTCCCACTGCTCTTCTCCCCAGACGTATGCACGTTGATAGAACGGGATCTCGAGGAGCCTCGAGCTATTGAAAACTGCGTTTATCAGGGCCTTGCCGGCTTCCATCTGCTGATTCCTTTCCGAAACTTATAAGGCTTCGCTACACGTTTACCGCGTGATCCGTGGAACGGACCCTGGTCTGGTCTGGTTTTGTGGACCGGGTATTTTGAGGGTTGTTGGTTGTTGTTGGTGGTGTCGTGCCCATTGGCGCGCGTAGTGGTTGGGTGAGAGCCAGCCCAGCGCACTGTAGGGTGTTCTTCATTGTAGCGGCGCGACCAAGCGCCGATGAGCGGGCGCGCGTGGTCGAGCCCATCGAACATGTTGTCTTCCAAGAGTTCATCACGCATGCGGTTGTGTATGGACTCCACGAACCCGCCCAGCCAAGGCTGGCCTGGGGGTATGAATACTTGGAGCGTGTCGTGCTCGCTGGCCCAGCGTCCCACGGCTGCGGCGATGAGTTCAGGCCCGTTATCGGCCCTCAGCACCTGGGGTGCCTCATGGGCCAAGACAGCCAGGTCAAGCATTTCGATCACGTCGACGGCTCCCATGCGCCGATCGACGCGGAAAGTCAGATGTTATAGGGGGAGCTCATCGATGACGTTACGGATCTTGAATACACACTCCCACCAGATCGAATCGATGTGGAAAGTAATGGCCAACACCTGCCCGGGAGCGCTAGCCCTGACCAGGGGCGCGGGCCTATGGACGTTGCGCGAGCGTACGCGTAGCCCTTCGCTACTTCACAAGCAGCCCGAACGTATCACACCCCACGTCGGGAGGGGTACTCAACCCCCTGAAAAACACGACCAAGATTGGCCACAACAAACTCCTTCACCAAGAACCGTTGCAACCACCACTAGAACCTAGAGCCAGAATCTGCCCTTAGATCAAGCAGCGCCTCGAACTGCTACTCAGGGCATAAAACATGATGCAATCACCCCTAGAATCTGCCCCCAGTCCTTGACGAACTAGGGCCCCCTTGGACAGCCGATGTCCTCACCCAAAAGTCACCCAGATTCTGCCCACTCTGGGACTGAACTAGACCCTATCAGGGATATAATGAGAACAAACGAAAGGAGCGATGATGCCGACAATCACCCGCAACGCAGAGGTCAAGACCCGCACAACCGCACAGATTAAGGCCGAGGCCTCGGCAGTCTATGCCCGATGGGGAATCAGCCTCTCCGACGCGATCAACATTTTCCTCGCGAAGTCAATCGAGGTCGGCGGCCTCCCCTTTGACATGCGCCCCGAAGCACCTTCATTCAACGGCCTTGAGCGATACGCCTATCGCCCCACCATGGACTCAAACGGCGTCGCACAGCTCCCGGAAGACTGGGATGACGGCGAGTGACACACAGCCATCACCGTGGGAAATTTGGCACGCGCGTTTCAACTTCGATGACCACGGCTATAAGTTTCGCCCGGTCCTCGTCCTCACCTGGTCGCACGACGGCCTCCTAGCTGCGATGATCACGAGCGCCACAAACAAGCTCTCCCTTCCACTCGACACTCCCCTCAAGGACTGGCGTGCAGCGGGGCTGACGAAACCATCCCTCGTAAGGGTAGACCGAATTGCCCTCTTGCCACCGACATACCTCGGCACTACGGGCCGGATCGGCAGGCTATCGCAGCGCGATGCACACCGAGTGCAGCATCACATGAGGCGCCACATTGGTCGATCGCATCAACAGAGCACTCAATATAAGCCCCCCAGGCTCATATCAGCACGTCGACGATGACATACGTGCAGGTCGCGGGGCTCAGACGGAGAGGTAACGGTCGATAAGACACCTGGCGGAGAGGCCCGACAATCACCCACACCTCAGAGACCAAGCCCCCCAACAACCACGGAGATTTAAGCCGAAACCCCGGCCGTCTATACACAATGGGGAATCGGCCTCTCTGACGCGGTGAACATTTTCCTCACAAAGTCGATCAAGGTCGTAGGGCCTCCCTTCGGCATACGCCCGAAGCACGTTAGTTCGGCGACCTTAAGCGATACGCCTGTCGCCCCACCTTGGACTCAAACAGCGGCGCTCAGTTCCCAGAAGACTGGAATAACGACGAGTAAGGGATCACATGATTCACAGAAAAACAGGTAACTAAAAAAGAGACTATCCACACCACACTCAGCAACTAAGAATCATTTGAGAACCGAATCAATATCATTAACGATTAGACGTAAGAGATCACCTTTACGAAGCCCCCGCTTCATCCCCATATCTTTCCGCAACTGAACCATAACCTTTTCCATCTCAAATAGATTCCGGAACGGATCACTTGAAGAGTCCGATGAAGTTGTTCGCCAATTTCCCCAAGCCTGAATAGCTTTCGATGAACCCCAGAGCGTTAGCTCCTTGTTAAACTGCGTTAGAATTTCTGCCAACTCATCATCTGCCATAGTCTTTCCTTTCGAAGCAGCTGCCTGAAAATCATAGACTAAGGAAATAAGCCTCATATAAGGTTCTTCGCGATGGGTACGAATATACTCATTCTTTTTCATGATAGAGTTCACTATCGTATTCCCAAGAATAGACACAGCGGACACAGCACCTGTTATCAGGGCAACAATGATAGCAGAATCAAGACTCGACAGCGAACTAAAGAATGCACTAAAAGCCGGACCAAGCTTCACTAGCAAAAAGTAAATGAAACCAACAATCAGAGCAAGAAAAATTAGCATATAAACAAATCCAAGGAGAGTTTGTCCCATCGTTGTTTTCAGCTGATTTTCCGCCTGCGATTGTTCGCTCATTGCGCCGTTACTCCCACTCGATGGTGGCCGGGGGCTTGGAAGTCACGTCGAGGACGACACGGTTAACCTCGGGCACCGAGTTGGTGATGCGCGTGGAGATGCGGGCCAGGACGTCGTAGGGCAGGCGCGTCCAGTCGGCCGTCATCGCATCCTCGGAGGACACGGGGCGCAGCACGATCGGGTGACCGTAGGTGCGGCCATCGCCCTGGACGCCCACGGAACGAACGTCGGCGAGCAGGACGACCGGGCACTGCCAGATCTCCTGATCCAGGCCGGCAGCCGTAAGCTCCTCGCGGGCAATCAGGTCAGCAGCGCGCAGGATATCCAGGCGCTCGCGCGTGACCTCACCGATGATGCGAATGCCGAGGCCGGGGCCCGGGAAGGGCTGACGGTTCACCAGGTAGTCGGGCAGGCCCAGCTCGCGACCAACCGCGCGCACCTCATCCTTGAAGAGGGTGCGCAGAGGCTCGACGAGCTCGAAGGTCATGTCCTCGGGCAGGCCACCCACGTTGTGGTGGCTCTTGATGTTGGCCGCGCCCTCGCCACCGCCGGACTCGACGACATCGGGGTACAGGGTGCCCTGGACGAGGAACTTCACCTCGCCGCCAGCGGCACCAACCTCTTCAATGACCTGCTTCTGAGCGGCCTCGAAGGAGCGGATGAACTCGCGGCCGATGATCTTACGCTTCGCCTCGGGCTCGGTGACGCCGGCCAGGGCGGACAGGAAGCGCTCGGACTCGTCGCACGTGATGACGCGGATGCCCATGCCGCGCGCGTAGTCATTCTCCACCTGCTCGCGCTCGCCCGCGCGCAGCAGGCCGTGATCGATGAAGAAGCAGGTCAGCTGGTCGCCGACAGCCTTGTGCACGAGCGCCGCGGCCACGGAGGAGTCCACGCCGCCGGACAGCGCGCAGATGACCTGCGCATCGCCGACCTGCTCACGAATCTTCTCAACCTGCTCGTCCACGATGGACCCGGCGGTCCACGTGGGTGTGATGCCCGCACCCTCGTAGAGGAAGTTCTTCAGCGCATCCTGGCCGAACTGGGAGTGGCCCACCTCGGGGTGCCACTGCAGGCCGTAGAGGCGACGCTCGCGCGACTCGAAGGCCGCGACAGGGGTCTCGGTCGTAGACGCGGTGACGGTGAAGCCTTCGGGCGCGCCCTGGACAGCATCGCCGTGGCTCATCCACACGATCTGATCGTCGGGGGTGCCGCCGAACAGGCAGGAACCCGCAGAAACCGTGGCCTCGGTGTGCCCGTACTCGCGGGTGCCCGTGCGACCCACGGTGCCGCCGAGCGCGTGGGCCATGGTCTGGAAACCGTAGCAGATCCCCAGGACCGGCACCCCGGCCTCGAAAATCGCGGGATCGACAGACGGTGCGCCCTCCTCGTACACGGAGGACGGGCCGCCGGACAGGATGATGGCGGCGGGCTCCTTGGCGAGCATGTCCGCCACGCTCATGGTGTGAGGGACAATCTCGGAGTAGACGTTGGCCTCGCGCACGCGGCGCGCGATCAACTGGGCATACTGCGCGCCGAAGTCGACGACGAGGACGGGATGCATGTCAGTAGCGTTCACCTTTCTAATGCTACCCGCGCATACCCTGCACCGTCGCGCACCATAGCGCATGTCACCGCCTATCGTCAGCGCAAATAGGAGCGGCCCCGCCCCGGGTGGGGACGAGGCCGACTCGCGCAACGCTCAACAGTGTCGTATCAGCGGAAAATAGAACGCAGCACGGGGAAGAGACCGGTGGCGACGGCAGCCTTGACAAGGTCGCCGATGATGAAGGGAACGAAGCCCTTGGCCAGCCCCTGCGCAAACGTCATGTGGGTGAAGGGGATCATCCAGGCCAGGCCCAGGATGTACACAGAGAAGAGGGACACAAGCGCAGCCGGTGCCATCGTGAGCACGCGGCGGTCCGCACCGCGCTGGGCGGCCAGACCCGCGATTGCGACGGCGAGGAAGTAGCCGAGGATGTAGCCGAAGGAAGCGAAGGCCCATCCGACGTTCGTACCGGTGAAGACCGGAGCGCCCGCGATACCGAGGAGGGCGTACGCGCCGACGGAGACGAGGCCTCGGCGCACCCCCAGGGTCGTACCCACAGACAGGGCACCGAGCGTACCGAGCGAGACGGGCACAGGCGTGAAGGGCAGCGGGACCGAGATGCGGGCCAGGACGATCATGGCGAGCGTGCCAGCGGCGATCAGAGCGATCTCGCGGACGAGTGTGCCGCCAAGGCGGTCGGCGAGAACGCGGTTCTCGCGCACGGCGACGGGGGAAGCGGTCAGGGTGGTCATACGACACCTTTCAACAGGGCCAACGGCCTTTCATTCAATAATTGAACGATATGCTGTGTGGCACTCCCTGTCAAGCACACCCGAGCACATCACAAGGGGCGAGCACCACACCGGCGCTCGCCCCCCTGAGACCCACAAACGGGACAATCAGTGCGCGAAGTGACGCGTGCCCGTCAGGTACATCGTGATGCCCGCAGCGTTCGCTGCGTCAATCGACTCCTGGTCACGCACGGAGCCACCGGGCTGAACGACGGCCTTCACGCCCGCGTCGATGAGCACCTGCAGGCCATCGGCGAAGGGGAAGAACGCATCCGACGCGGCGACCGCACCAATGGAACGCTGCTCCGGCGCCTCGGCCACGACCTCGGACGCGCGAGCGCCGCCCGCGCTGTCCACGTTGGAGGCCGCCGCATCACCCGTCGAGCGCGAACCCAGCGTATTCGCGCGCTCGACCGCCAGCTTGCACGAGTCCACGCGGTTCACCTGGCCCATACCCACGCCCACAGACGCACCATCCTTGACCAGCAGAATCGCGTTCGAGCGCACCGCACGCACCGTGCGCCACGCGAACTCCAGGTCCGCCAACGTCGCCTCGTCGGCGGGAGCGCCGGCCGCGAGCGTCCAGTTCTCCGGGGAATCACCGGGCGCGTCAATATCGTCGCGCTCCTGGACCAGCAGGCCACCGCTGATCTGCTTGAATTCATACGAACCGCGAGCCGGGGGCTCGACCTGCAGGACGCGCAGGTTCTTCTTCGCGGAGAGCACCTCGAGCGCGCCCTCCTCGTAATCGGGGGCCAGCACGACCTCGGTGAAGATCGGGACGATCTGGCGGGCCAGATCCACGGTCACCGGTCGGTTCACGGCGATCACGCCGCCGAACGCCGACACGGGATCGCAGGCGTGCGCCAGGCGGTGCGCCTCGGCCACGTCATCGGCCACCGCGATGCCGCAGGGGTTCGCATGCTTGATGATCGCCACGCAGGGGCGCTCGTGATCGTAGGCGGCGCGCAGCGTGGCGTCGCCGTCCGTGTAGTTGTTGAAGCTCATGGCCTTGCCGTGCAGCTGGCGCGCGTTCGCGATGCCCGGAGCGAGGGCCTCCTCGTCGAAGGATTCATCCTCGAAGGCCTCGTCGATCTCGCGGTACACGGCCGCACCCTGGTGCGGGTTCTCGCCGTAGCGCAGCGACTCCACGCGCTCGAACGCGTCAGCCACGAACACGGGCATGCCCGAGGCCTGCCCCTCCTCCTCGACGACCTCCACCACGTAGTCCTCGCCCGCCTCGTAGCCCAGCGACTCCAGGAACGCCGCATCCGAGGCGTCCAGGTGTGCTTCTGCGGCGTCATCCAGCGTCTCGCGCACGTCCTCAAGACCCAGCTCGTCGGCAAACCAGCCAGCAATCGCCAGATCATAGGTCGCCGTGTGGGCGAAAGCCTCGGCGGCCAGCACGCGGCGCTGCTCGAGGGTGAAGCCCTCCCCCGCCACGGCCTCGGCGACATCCGTGTAACGCTCCGGAGAAGTGACGACCGCGACCGACGGATGATTCTTCGCGGCGGCGCGCACCATCGAAGGGCCGCCGATATCGATCTGCTCGACGCACTCGTCAAAGGATGCGCCCGACGCAACCGTGTCCTGGAAGGGGTACAGGTTACACACACGACCAGGTCGAACGCCCGGATGCCCAACTGCGCGATCTGCTCGCGGTGCGCGGCCTTACGCTGATCGGCCAGGATGCCGGAATGAATGAAGGGATGCAGGGTCTTCACGCGCCCCTCAAGCACCTCGGGGAAGCCGGTCACGTCGTCAACCGGGGTAACAGCCACGCCCGCGGTCGCGATGCGAGCAGCCGTCGAGCCAGTGGAGACGATCTCCACACCGGCCTCGCCCAGCGCGCGCGCAAGGTCCTCCAGGCCCGTCTTGTCATACACGGAAATCAGGGCCCGCTTAATGGGGCGCACGTCGATGGGTTCCAGGTTGTCCAGGGAGACGGACATAGTTCCTCCAGGTTAAGAGCCAAACCCAGGCGCCCAGGCGGGCGACGCCTCGCGGGACATGCAGCCGCTCCCCGGTGGTGATCCACCCTCGCCAGTCGCGGCACCTCCCAGTCTAGTTCAGGCCCTCACCCTTCGTCCCCTTCGCCTCGGGGTCATCCGTGTCACCCTCGTCATCCTTGTCAGCGGGCTCAGCCCACGCCACGCGCTTCTGACGCCTGACCCGCCGCTTCGCCGCCTTCACCGACTCAGCCCACGCCGCACGGTTCCTCCACGCGGCCCGCGGCTTGTCGGGCTGAACGACCTCAGCGGACTCAGCCCACGGCTCACCGACCTCCGTCGCGTCCGCCGACCCCGCGTCATCCCCGCGCTCAGCCCAGGCCTCGTCCCCCTCGATCAACGAGGCCGTGGCCGCCTCACGCGACAAACGCTCAGCGTGGCGGCGGCGCAGGGCCTCACCCTCGGAGCGCACGCGGCCCGCACTCTGCCCCACCAAAGCCAGCGTCGTCGGATGCGTGACAAGCGGCACGAGCATCGCCGGCAGCGCAATCTCCACGAACAAATACAACGTCGACCGCCCCACAAGCGGCCCCATGAACGCCAAGCGTACCGACCCCATGCTCATCGTCGCGCTCCACATCCACAGCGCAACAATCGAAACAAACACAACCGAGGCCAGGACACCCTGTGCGCTCTGATGCAACAGGTGAGAACGCCGATACACGCGCGCCGAAGCAACGCCACAAGCAATACCCAACACGACCGGCACAAAAACCACCCAGCTGCCGGGAGCCGTCTCCGGGACCGTCCCCAGCAGCGGAATCGGCGGAATCGGCCCCGCATCCACGACCGTCGGCGAATGCAACGAATCCGTCGCCGTCATGAAACCCGCGCCCGACCACCAGGCCGCCGCCCAGGCCATCGCCGTGGGGGCAAACAGCGCCTGCGCGCCCACAATAAACATCGTATCCACCAGCGACGAGGCGCCGAGCAGCTCCTGGATGCCACTCGCACGACCCCAGCCCGCCACCAGCGCGACCACCGCCGCAGCGGCAGCCGCGACCACCGTCACCAGACTCACGAGGCCACCCATCTTGAAGCCACCAGAAATCCAATGCTGCATCGACGGAGCCTCAGAATCACGCGAATAACTGGACACCACGAACCAACCCGACCCAATGAGAGGAATCAGAACCGCGCCGACCGTGCCCGTCCACCACTGCGAATGAACCCCCGACGTACCCGCCAGAAACCACGCGGTCAGGAGGAACCCGGGCACCGCAAACAGCGCCGACGACCGCGGAAACCCCGTCGTCGTACGCAACAAAAGCCGCACAAGGAGGATCAACAGCGCACCAAAAAGCGTCGGAATCACACGGTAAGACACTCCCCCGTCCACCGACGTACCCCCCAGGGTCGCCACCCACAGGTCACCGCCCAACGCCAGCGCATCACGCGGCAACGTGTCACTCATCCACGTGTTCGAGCGCAGCGACAGGTAGACGACCATCGTGGTCACGGTCGTAATCGCCCACCCCGCGAAGGCCGCCTCCACGCCCGCAACGAGGCCACGCGCCCATCCCTTCGGGACCCTGACGCGAATGGTCGCTCGACCCGCCACATACGTGGTCGTCGTCCGTCGGGTGATCGGTACTTCTCTGATGCGCTCACTCACAGGCCAATGGTGACAGAATCGGCCCGGGGCCGCGACGCTGCACGCCGACCCCGGGCCGATTCAAGCTGTGACGTTATCGCGAGAGGATCTCACGAGCGATCTGCGCCGTCTGCGAAGGAGTGCGACCCACGCGCACCCCCACGGCCTCGAGCGCCTCCGCCTTCGCCGCGGCCGTGCCGGACGAACCGGAGACAATCGCTCCCGCGTGGCCCATCGTCTTACCCTCGGGGGCAGTGAAGCCAGCAATGTAAGCGACGACGGGCTTCGTCATGTTCTCCTGAATCCACGCGGCCGCGCGCTCCTCGGCGTCGCCGCCGATCTCGCCGATCATGATGACGAGATCCGTATCGGGATCCGCCTCGAAAGCAGCCAGCGCGTCAATGTGGGTGGTGCCCACGACCGGGTCGCCGCCAATACCCAGGCACGTCGTGAAGCCAAAGTCGCGCAGCTCGTACATGAGCTGGTAGGTCAACGTGCCGGACTTCGAGACGAGGCCGAGTCGGCCCGGACCCGTGATGTCCGCCGGGGTGATGCCCAGGTTCGCCTGCGCGGGCGAGATGATGCCGGGGCAGTTCGGGCCGATCAAACGCACGCCCGCCTCGAGCGCACGCTCAACGACGATGGTCGAGTCCTGGACGGGGATGCCCTCGGTGATGAGAACAATCGTCTCAATACCCGCCTCGATGGCCTCCAGGGCAGCACCCTTCGCGAAGGCCGGGGGCACGAAGATGACGGAGGCGTTCGCTCCGGTGGCCTCGCGAGCCTCGGCGACCGTGCCGAAGACGGGGATCTCGACCTGACCGTCGGTGACCTTGTCCGCGCCCGGGCCGTAGCCCTGCACGTCGAAAGTGACGGTCGTGCCAGCCTTGCGCGGGTTCGTACCGCCCACGATGGCCGTGCCGGCGCTGAGCATACGCTGGGTGTGCTTGCGGCCCTCGGCACCGGTCATGCCCTGGACGATGACCCGGGTGTCAGAGTTGACGAAAATAGTCATGGGTATTCTCCTGCGGTTCTCGGGTCGTTACTTCGACGGCTCCTGGGCTGCGAGCTCGGCTGCGCGCCGGGCCGCCCCATCCATCGTTTCTTCCATGTGGACGAGCGGGTGCGCGGCCTGCTCGAGGATCGCGCGGCCCTCCTCGACCTTGTTGCCATCGAGGCGCACGACCAACGGCTTGGAGGCCGCATCCCCCAACGTCTCGAGCGCGCCGATGATGCCGCGAGCGACCTGGTCGCAGGCGGTGATGCCGCCGAAAACGTTGACGAACACGGAACGAACCTGCTCATCGCCGAGGATGATATCCAGGCCCTTAGCCATGACCTCAGCCGAGGCACCGCCGCCGATGTCCAGGAAGTTCGCGGGCTTCACGCCACCAAACTCCTCGCCGGCCATCGCGACCACGTCGAGCGTCGACATGACGAGGCCCGCGCCGTTACCGATCACGCCAACTTGGCCTTCCAGGCGCACATAGTTGAGTCCCGCTGCCTTCGCGGCGGCCTCGCGCGGATCTTGCGTCGCCACGTCCACCAGCTCGGCGTGGCCAGGGTGGCGGAAGCGCGCGTTGTCGTCAAGGGTTACCTTGCCGTCGACGGCCCACACGGAGCCGTCGGGGCTGGAGACCAGCGGGTTGACCTCAACCAGAGTCGCGTCCTCATCGCGGTAGACGGTCCACAGGGTCTCGAGGACCGGGGCGATGGTCTGCGCCGTGGCCTCGTCGAAACCCGCTTCCGTGGCAATACGGCGGGCGACCTCGGCGTCGATGCCGACGACCGGGTCGAGAGGCACACGAGCCAGGGCCTCGGGGCGTTCCTTCGCGAGGGTCTCGATGTCCATGCCGCCCTCGCGCGAACACATCGCCAGGTGGCGGCGGTTCGAACGGTCCAGCAGGATCGAGAAGTAGTATTCGGCGGCGATGTCCGCGCCAACCGCAATCATGACCTTCTTCACGATGTGGCCCTTAATGTCGAGGCCGAGGATCGCCTCAGCCTTCTCGTAGGCCTCGTCGGCGGTGTGAGCGAGCTTGACGCCACCAGCTTTGCCGCGGCCACCCGTCTTCACCTGAGCCTTGACAACCAGCAGGGAGGCACCCTCCGCCAGCAGCTCGCGCGCACCCTCACGCGCCTCCTCGGGGGTCGACGCCAGGCGGTAGTCAAGCACGGGCACCCCATGCTCCTTGAACATCTGCCTAGCCTGGTACTCGTAAAGATCCACCTTATTCCCTCCGTTGAACGTGGTGTGGTCAGCGCAATAATTCTAGCGTGGGACCGGTGAGAATGCCCTCGTTCCCGCACATTATCAAGGCTTGTTGCAGCCTTGACCCGGGCACTCTCTTCCTTTGACGTTGCTTTGCGTTGCGAGGTGGGCTGTTGGCGTCGTCGGGGCGGACAGTTTGTGGTGCCCCGCCCACCTGACATTTCTCAATGCAGCATGACAGCACGCGCCGCGATCCTTTGGCGGCGGTCGAGCATGGATGTCGTTCCCGTATACACATGGCCCAATTCGTGACGAATCGACACACTTCGTTGCACACGTTAACCCGACGAGTGGCGGCCTAGGCTCCTTCATGCGCACGTTAACCCGCTAACCTGCACGTGGGTCCTCTAATCCACACGTTAACCGGCTAATGCGAGCATGGGCACCCCAGCCCACACTCCAATGAGCGGGTTTACGTGCGATATAGAGGGTTAGCGCTCAGAACAGAGGGCTTGTGCGCGAACAACACACCATGGCCGAGACAGTTTTGCCCAAAACGCAGACCACCTCGCCCATAACGGCCCGTTTCCAGCGTTTTTCGCCGAGGTGGTCTGCACTTTGGGCGCGACACCACCTCGAACTGCGATCTCACCATCACCAAACGGGGGATTTTCGCGACACGAGGATCCGACACACCGAGCGAAGCTCGCAGCGCGGACGGCTCGCGGGCGGGCCACCGTCCACGGGCACACCAAGCAGCCCGACCCCGAGGGGGAAACCCTAGGAAATCTTTTCCATCGGGGCCATGCGCACGAGGAGGCGCTTCTCGCCCACGCCGAAGCGGATGCGAGCCACGGTGCGTGGCCCCCTCGCCTTCGATGCCGGTGACGGTGCCGACCCCCAGGGTCGCGTGCTTGATGCGGTCCCCGACCTTGAGCGAGAGCACCGGCTTGTCGTCGGCCGACTTAGCGGCGGAGGCGACGCCCATGCGGGTCACCTTGCGCACGCCGGACGGCTGGGTGGCCGCGCTCCGGCGCCCCGACCCGAAGGCGCCCGTGTCGGTATCGCCCCACGGGTCGCGTCCATCGGATCCGCGCGAGCGCCCGTGGGAACCTGAGCCGTACGATCCGGACCCGTAGGATCCGCCGTAGGAGGCACGCATGCGCTCCCCCGACGTGGCAGCGCGGCGCACATCGAGCAGCTCGGCGGGGATGTCGTCGAGGAATCGCGACGGCGGCATCTCCTGCGGAGTCCCCCAGGCGCTACGCACGGCCGCGCGCGTCAGGTAGAGGCGCCCGCGTGCACGCGTGATCGCCACGTACGCCAGGCGGCGTTCCTCCTCCAGCTCGCTCTCGTCCCCGAGGCTGCGCTGGTGCGGGAAGGTGCCGTCCTCCATGCCGGTAACGAACACGACCGGAAATTCGAGGCCCTTGGCGGTATGCACGGTCATGAGGGTGACTTGCCCGCCGCGCTCGCCTTCCGCGGGCACCTGGTCCGAGTCGGCGACGAGAGCAACGCGCTCGAGGAAGTCCGCGAGGGTGCCGCCGGGCGCGTCGGTCGCGAAGGCACCCGCAACTGAGTGCAATTCCGCCAGGTTTTCGACGCGCGAGGCATCCTGCGGATCGTCGCTGCGGCGCAGCTCCGCGAGGTAGCCCGTGCGGTCGAGGACCTCTTCGAGGATATCGGCCTGGGAAGCGCCGCGGGATTCAGCAGCGCGCAGCGTCTCGATGAGTCCCCAGAAAGCGGCCGCCGACTTCGCAGCGCGGGCGGTGATGCCCACGACCTCGGGCACGCTCGCGGGGTCAGGGGTGCGAGCAGGGGTCAGGGGTGCGAGCGGGATCAGGGGTGCGAGCGGGATCGGGGGTGCGAGCGGGATCCGCTGCTCCGGTTACTTCCGGCGTCGTCCGGGACGAGGCCGGAGCCGCAGCCGCGCTCTTATCCTCAGCGGCGCTTGCAGCCGGGTTCTCCCCCTTCCCCTGAGCGGAGGGTGTGGGAGCCGAAGACCCGGCCGAGGCCTCGTCCGGGGACGTGGAACGAGCGAGCGCGTCGATGTCGATCCCCTCACCCTCGCCGGCGGGGCACCCGGCGCGCACCCACAGGTGGCGCAGGGCCGCACCAAACGAGATGCCATAGCGGGCGGCGTGCGCGGCGATGGCTTCTTCGGCCTTAGCACCGATGCCGCGCTTGGGGACGTTGAGGATGCGGCGGGCCGCGACCGTGTCGTCGGGGTTGGAGATGACCTGCAGGTAGGCCAGCGCATCCTTGATTTCGCGGCGCTCGTAGAAGCGGGTGCCGCCGACGACGCGATACGGGATGCCTTGGCGCACGAGGAGTTCTTCGAGCGCGCGGGACTGGGCGTTCGTCCGGTAGAAGATCGCGATGTCGCCCCAGTCGGTGCCGGCCTCGGCCAGGCGATCAATCTCGCCGACGACGAAGCGTGCCTCGTCGTGCTCGGAGTCCGCGGCGTCCAGGGTGATGAGCGCGCCGTCGCCCGAGGCCGTCCACAGGTTTTTCGCACGGCGCCCCGTGTTGCGGGCGATGACGGCGTTCGCGGCCGACAGGATGTTCTGCGTCGAGCGGTAGTTCTGCTCGAGCAGGATGGTGCGCGCGCCCGCGAAGTCGCGCTCAAACTCTTCGATGTTGCGGATCGTGGCCCCGCGGAAAGCGTAGATCGATTGATCGGAGTCACCGACGACCGTCAGCTCGGCGGGTTCCACGCCGTCGGTGCCATCGCCCACGAGGGTTCTCACGAGGACGTACTGGGCGTGGTTCGTGTCCTGGTACTCGTCGACCAGGATGTGACGGAATCGCCGGTGATAGTGCTCGGCGATCAGCGGATTGTCGCGCAGCAGCTCAACCGTACGCATGATGAGGTCGTCGAAATCCAGCGCGTTCGAGGCGCGCATACGCTTGTCGTACTCGGCGTAGGCTGCCGCGACGATGCGCGACACCGGGTCCTTGCCTGCCAGGTCCGCGTAGTGCGCCGGGCCGATCAGCTCGTTCTTCGCGTCCGAGATGCGCGCCGCCACCATCTTTGGGGTGAAGCGTTTGATGTCGACGTCCTGTGCCTTGAGGACCATCTGGATGAGGCGCTGAGAGTCCTGCGCGTCGTAGATCGTGAACGACGAGGACAGGCCAGCCGCCTCGTGCTCGTAGCGCAGCAGGCGCACGCACGCCGAGTGGAAGGTCGACACCCACATGCGCCGCGCGTCGTCCCCCACGAGGGAACCCGCGCGTTCGCGCATCTCAGCGGCTGCCTTGTTCGTGAACGTGATCGCGAGGATCTGCCCCGCCCGCGCCCGGCCCGTGGCCAGCAGGTAGGCGATGCGGTGCGTGAGGACGCGCGTCTTGCCGGAACCCGCGCCCGCCAGGATCAGCAGCGGCGAGCCCTCGTGAGTGACGGCCTCGCGCTGGCGGTCGTTCAGGCCACGCGTGAGGGAATCGGGGTCCACGCTGGGGCGCTGGGGTTGATTCCAGGAGGACTCGAACGAGGCCTGGGCTGGCTCCCACGCAGACGGCTCCCCCGACTCGCCGCCGGGCACACCACTCTCGGGCCACCCGTCGTCGTAGTCGGCTCCCAGGGCGTCCTCCACGTCGAAGGCGGGCACCTCCGGCGGCACGTAGTCGTCCTGGAATCCCCCATCGGAGCCGATCAAGAAACCAAGGTCAGGCAAAGAAGTCGCATCACTCATCGCCTCCAAGCCTAAACCGCCCCACCCATACCTGCGACCCCCGCTCCGGGTGGCACCAACCACGAAAGGCGGTTCGCGACGAGGCCGTGGCCTCCCCGCACTCATACGCGATAGAAACCCCGGCCTCGTCGATGCGATTATTTCTTACGGTACAGCGACTTCGTCGCGTACACCGGCTCGGTCGTCACCTGGATGCCCAGGGAACGGAAGATGCCTTCGTCCACGGGACCCAGGATGACCGACTCGTGCACATCGCAGTCGCGCAGCGAACTCAGCTTATCCAGGGCGCGCCGCGCGTTGTCGTCACCGTTGGCGCTGACCGCGAGCGCGATGAGGACCTCGTCGGTGTGCAGGCGCGGGTTGCGAGAACCCAAGTCGTGAGTCTTGAGGCGCTGGATCGGCTCGATCGACTGCGGGGCCAGGAGCTGGACCTCGTCGGACAGGCCCGCAAGCTTCTTGAGCGCGTTAAGAAGCATCGCCGAGGAGCAGCCCAGCAGCGCCGACGTCTTACCCGTGACAATCTGGCCGTCGGGCAGCTCCATTGCGGCGGCGGGCTGACCCGTGGCCTCGGCCAGCTCCAGGGCGGGGCGAACGACCGGGCGGTCCATGCGGCCCACGCCGACGCGGCTCATCAGCAGGGAGATGCGAGCCGACTGCACCGGCTCACTCATCTCCTTCTTCTCAGTCACAAGGGCCTTGTAGTAGCGGCGGATGATCTCCTGGCGCGACGCCTCCTTGCACGCCTCGTCGTCGACGATGCACTTGCCAGCCATGTTCACGCCCATATCCGTGGGGCTCTTGTACGGGGAAGCGCCGAGGATCTTCTCAAACAGGCGGCTCAAGACCGGGAAAATCTCCACATCGCGGTTGTAGTTAACCGTCTTGATCCCGTAGGCCTCCAGGTGGAAGGGGTCGATCATGTTGACGTCGTCCAGGTCGGCCGTAGCGGCCTCGTAGGCGATGTTCACCGGGTGATCGAGGGGAATGTTCCAGATCGGGAAGGTCTCCCACTTCGCATACCCCGACTCAATGCCGCGCTTGTGGTCGTGATACAGCTGCGACAGACAGGTCGCCATCTTCCCGGATCCCGGGCCGGGGGCCGTCACGACGATCAGGTCACGGCTGGTCTCCACGTATTCGTTCGCGCCGTAACCCTCGTCCGAGACGATGCGCTCAACGTCCGAGGGGTAGCCGGGAATCGGGAAGTGACGGTAGACGCGGATGCCGAGCTTCTCAAAGCGCTCCTTGACCTCGGCGGCCGCCTTGTTGTCGTCCGTCCACTGGGTGATGACAACGGAGCCGACGTACAGGCCGCGCTCGCGGAACTCGTCGATCTGACGCAGAACCTCGTCGTCGTAGGTGGTTCCCATGTCGGCGCGGACCTTGCGGCGCGCGAAATCCTTGGCGTTGACGGCGACGATGATCTCGACTTCGTCGGCCAGTTCGCGCAGCATACGCACCTTGTTGTCAGGCGTGAAACCGGGCAGAACACGCGAAGCATGCATGTCGTCGATCAGCTTGCCACCGAACTCCAAATACAGCTTGCCGCCGAACTCACTGCGTCGCTGGGCAATGTGCCGAGACTGCATCTCGACGTACTGATCACTGTCAAAACCGATGCGGTGCATGCGTCCTCCGAGGTCGCGGAAATAAAAGAGGCCGTCCGTGCGGGGCGGTCAGGCGCTGTCACGCTCTCGGGATTCCATTGTAGGCACGCCGGACCAGCGGGCGATGATCGGCGCGTACAAAAGGGGGCTGACCTCACACGATGTGTCGTTGCATGGCCCAGCGGGTCAGCTCATTGCGGTTGGAGAGCTGGAGCTTGCGCAGGACCGAGCTGACGTGCGTCTCGACGGTTTTGATGGAGATGAACAGGTCGTGGGCGACTTCCTTGTACGTATAGCCGCGAGCGATGAGGCGCATGACCTCCTGCTCGCGCGCGGACAGCAGATCCAGCTCAGAGTCGGTCGTCGAGACCTCCCCAGTCCCGAAGGCATCCAGCACGAAACCGGCCAGGCGCGGGCTGAAGGCGGCGTCGCCGGCGGCGACGCGGTTGATTGCCTCGACCAGCTCGGGCGTGGAGATCGACTTAGTGACGTACCCGCGAGCGCCCGCGCGGATGACCTGGACGACGTCCTCGGCGGAGTCGGAGACGGACAGGGCCAGGAAGTGCAGGCCGTCGATGTCGCGGCAGGAGCTGGCGACCTCGGCCCCGCCACCGCCGTTGCCGCCGGGCAGGTGCACGTCAAGGAGAGCAACGTCGGGGGTCAAGGCGCGGCACGCTGCGATGGCACCTTCGACGTCGGCGGCGTCTCCGACGATCTCAAGGTCGGCCCCGGAGTGTTCGAGTTCGAAGCGCACCCCGGCGCGAACCATGGGGTGATCGTCGATGACAAGGATGCGGATGGTCACTGTGTCCTCCCGGTGGGGGCTGTTTCTTCCAGGATATCGGAGCGCGGCACGCTCAGAGCAATTTCGGTGCCGTGGGCCAGGGCGCGGATTGTGGCGCTTCCCCCGGCCCTGCGCATGCGCCCGACGATGGAGTCGCGCACGCCGTGGCGGTCAGCCGCGATGGTGGCGGGGTCGAAGCCCTCGCCGTTGTCCTTCACGAAGGCCTCGACGACGCGGGCGCGCACCTCGACGTAGACGGAGACGGGCGGGGCGCCGTGGCGCACGGCGTTCTGACAGGCCTCGGCCAGAGCCGCGACGAGGGCAAGCTCGCCCGGGCCGGGCCGCATGTCGCCGACGACAACGACGCTGATCGGCACACCGTAGCGGCTCTCGACACCGACAACGGCCTCGGTGACGGCAGCCTCGAGAGAGTCAGCGGCCTGCGCGTGACCCGTGTACAGCCAGGCGCGCAGCTCGCGTTCCTCGGTCAGGGCAATGGCGCGCACGCGCGCCGGATCCTCGGCGGAGGCGCGAATCAGGGTCAGCGTCTGAAGCACGGAGTCGTGCAGGTGTGCGGCAATGTCGGCGCGCTCAGCCTCGCGCACCCGCTGCGCCTGGGCCTCGGACAAATCCTTCGTCGTGCGCAGCCACATGGGGACAAGCGCAAAGAGAACGCCGGCAACCAGGGCAGCACCAATGAGGCCGCCACGCAGCAGGATGACGGGCGGGTTGTCACGCGAGGCAGCCATGACGACGCCGAGGCTCAGCAGCGCAATACCGCCCACGACCGCGCCGATAAAGCGCACCGAGCGCCAATTGCGTACCTCGCGGCTCTGGCTCCACACCAGAGTGATGCCCGCGATGATCGACACGATGGAACCCATGTCGCTCCACTCAAGGGCGCTCGTCGCGTTCAGGATCACGCCAAGCACCGCGGCAACCAGCAGAGCCACGCCCGTGACGATCATACGGTTACGCGCGACCTGGGCGGCCCTCTCCTGACGCACACGCACGAGGCCGGGGCTGAGCGTGCCCGACGCCGAGGCCTCGGGCGAATCCTCGGGGACCGTCACCCACAGCCACAGGTAGGCGACCGCGCCGACGCCGAGAAAAGTCAGGGCGATGAGGCCGCCGCGGATCACCATGACCGGGACGCCCAGGTGCACGGCCAGGCCCGAGCACACGCCCGCCATCCAGGGGGCAGGCATGTCCGGACTGGAGGCTGTCGCGCGCGCAAGCGGGGGCCTGGCGGGCGGTGCCGGAATCGGCGGCGTCCACCCAGGATGCGGGTTGTTGACCGTGCTGCTCACGTGTCCATTGTGGCACGTCCAGGGACGAGGCCGGGGGTACCCCCGGCACAATCAGGGGCGGTTCAGGGGGTCCCCTACTATCGCGAGGGGACTCCCGTTTGGTTGAGTAGTGGTATCCGATCCGAATGTATGCGGATCCCATCGAGAGGAAGTGCACCATGAGTTGGTCAAATGGTCCGTCGGACCAGGGCGGTGCCTACGGACAGCGTCCGCCCCGCAAGCGTTTCTTTGAGTCCATGCGAGCCTCCGGCTGGTACCGAGCCCACCCTCGCGTCATCGGCGGCGTCTGCTCGGGCATCGCTGCACGCAGCGGATGGGACCTGTCGCTCGTGCGAGTCCTCACCGTCATCGCAGCCCTGTGCCTGCCCTTCGTGACGCTCGCCTACGGCCTGGCGTGGCTCCTCCTGCCCGAGGCCCAGGACGGGCGCATCCACGCGGAGGAAACCGCAGAAGGACGCTTCGACATTGCGTTCCTGGGAGGTCTCCTCCTGTGCCTTGTCAGCGTGTCCTCCGTCCTGCCCTCCGTCGGCGTCCTCGGCGGTATTGGCATCGGTCTCGGTGCTGGCTGGCTCGGCTTCCTCGTAGTTTCCGCCTTCGTCGTCGGCCTCATCGCCTTCGTCATCTCGAGCGCGAACAAGTCCGGACAGAACCAGGGCACCGGCTCGGCACCGCAGTACGGCACCCCGAGCACTCCGGGAGGAGCGGGAACGACCGCCCCTTTTGGCCAGGCCACCCCGACCGCTAACGTGGAGGGGGACACCATGGGCGGACAGCAGAGCGCCCACGGCTTCCCCACCTACGGGGAACCTGCCGCCAGCACGCAGGTTCACACGCAGGCCGGGCCTCGCCCGGCAGACGCTCGCCCCTCCCAGCCCCACCCGGGCTGGACGCCTCCACCGAGTGCACCCAAGCCTCGTCGATGGGCCGCGCCCCCTGTGCCGACCCACCGCCCCCGCACCGTTTCCTCGCGCGTCAACATGGCGATTACCGGCCTGCTGGTCCTCGTGGCGGCTGCCGTCTTCGCCGGCATTTACATGGTCGACAAGGGTCCCGTCATCCCCTTCATCACGGCAGAAACCGGGGAGCAGACGGTCGCGCGCATCATCGTCATCGGCGGCGGTGTGTGCCTCCTCATCGTCGGACTGTCCCTGGCGGTTGCCGCCCTGCATGACCGCAGCGCCGGCTGGCTGACCACGCTGTCGATTCTCGGCATCATCGTCGCGCTGCCGACAGCCGCCATCGGCACCGAAGCGACACAGAAGACGATCTCCACGTTCAGCTCCTCAATCAGCAACTCCACGGGCGACAAAACCGTCGATTGGACGGTCACCTCCGTACAAGGCGCGAGTCCCCTGGGCACCGTCACCCTCGACCTGACCGGGGCACCTGTCGGCACAACCAAGCAGATCACCGTGAGCTGGCAGGCCTGGGAGCACCTGGCGATCCAGACGGCGGAGGGTCAGCCCGTCCAGATCGTGTGCCAGTCGAGTATCGGCTCCCTGGTAACAAACATGACGAACGACGGCTGGGCAACCCCGTTGAAGAACTGCCCGGGCCAGACCGTGTCCTCCCCCTCATGGGGCAATACGTCGCTCGGGGGGATCACCGTCCTCATCACGGATGACGCGAACCTTGAGAACCTGACGATCCTGCAGTCCCCCGACACCTCGGGAACGTGGGGTTCCACCCCGACACAGGCACCCTCGTCTACCCCGACGCAGTCAGCGTCCCCCTCGTCCACCCCCGCCTACACCACTCCGGGCAACTGAGGAAGGAAACGACCATGACTACCCCCAACAACGACGCGACCAGCGAGTTCACCGGGATCGACGTCACCTCGCGCTACCCCGAACTGGATGTGACGAGCACGCTGCCCACGACCCCGGAACCGACCCTGGAGATGCCCTCCACTGATCCGCTCGCGATCTTCCGCGAGGAGGAGGGTGCCACCGCATCTGGGAGTCGCACAGCCTTCGATCCGGCGTTCACGGGTGAGACGACGGCGTCTGCGGCTGCTACGTCCCCCGGGGCCTCCCAGCCCGAGGCCGGGGCTGGTTCGCGCTCGCAGGATCCCTCGGGGACACACTCCGGGGCGACGGGAACGGGGTCGGGCGCTTCGGGGGCACACTCCGGGGCGACGGGAACGGGGCCGGGCGCTTCGGGCGCACAGACGTGGAGCGCACCCGCCTGGCCCGTCAACTATCACGACCTGCCCGAGGCACCCAGCAGGGGTGTGCGCGTCGGCGCGTTCGTCTGGGCGCTCCTCGTGTGCATGGTCGGCGCGTTCCTGATCGCCGAAGCCTATATCACGACCTTCAACCTGCCTGTTCTCGGTATCAGCGCCGTCGCGGCCCTCGGCGTCATCCTGATTCTGACCGCGATCTTCTCCGGTCGTTCAAAGAAGTCTCGTGGCGGCCAGTCCACGAGTGCCGCCGACGCGATCCGTACGCAGTAGATCACGCGCCGCTCAGCGGCGTTGTATACGGGGTGGGTCCGGGAACCGTCGGTTCCCGGACCCACCCCGTATTCTATGGCGTAGCGCCGCAGATCAGAGCAGATCCAGCATGGCCGGAGCGACCAGCTTCAGGACATTCTCACGGCCTTCCTTCGCGTTGGGAGCGTCCACCGCGAAAGCAGCCATCTGCTGGCAGGTCGCCAGGTCGTGCATGCGCAGAGCCGCACGAACCGCGTTGACCTTGGAGGGTGCCATCGACAGAGAAGCGACACCCAGGCCCGTGAGGACCAGGGCCAGCAGCGGGTCGCCGCCAGCCTCGCCACACACGCCGATCGGCTTGCCCGTCGCACGACCACCATTGCAGGCGGTACGGATCATCTCCAGGACGGCCGGCTGCCACGGGTTGAGCAGAGTCGCCAGGTTGCCGTCCAGGCGGTCCGCCGCCATCGTGTACTGCGTCAGGTCGTTCGTGCCGATGGAGGCGAAGTCCACGATCGACAGGAGCTGCTCGGCGCGCAGGGCTGCCGCGGGCACCTCGATCATGATGCCGACCTTCGGCAGGCCGTAGCCGCGCGCCTTGTCAGCGAACCACTTAGCTTCGCTGGCGGTAGCAACCATGGGGGCCATGACCCACAGCTCCGCACCGGTCGCCTTGTAGGCGGCCGCAAGGGCCTGCAGCTGCGTGTCGATGAGATCCTCACGCCTCTGGCACAGGCGCAGACCGCGCACACCCAGGGCGGGGTTCTCCTCGGCACCCAGATCCGCGAAACTCAGCGGCTTATCCGCACCCGCATCCAGGGTACGCACGACGACGCGACGGTCACCGAAGGCCTGCAGGACCTTCGTGTAGGTGTCCGTCTGCTCCTCCAGGGAGGGAGCGTCCGCGCGTTCCAGGAACAGGAACTCAGTACGGAACAGGCCAGAACCCTCCAGGTCCACCTTGGAAGCCTTGAGCGCGTCATCGACCGTGCCAATGTTGGCCAGGAGCTTCACGGGGTAGCCATCGAACGTCGCACCCTTACCGGTCGAGCCGGCCAGCGCCTGCGCACGACGCAGCGAACGCTCCTTGAGCAGGGAAACCTCGTTCTCGGTAGGAGCAATGATGACCTCGCCGACGCCGCCGTCGAGGGCCAGCATCGTGCCCTCCTCGACATTCATAATTCCCTCGGCCTTGACGATCGCGGGAATACCCAGCTGAGCAGCCAGAATCGCAGTGTGCGACGTAGGGCCACCGACCTCGGTAATGATGCCCAGAACGGTCTCCGGGTTCAGCGTCGCGGTCTCGGCGGGAGCCAGGTCACGGGCCACCAGGATGACCGTGCCCTCGAACGCGGGAACGCCCGGCTCGGGCAGACCACGCAGCTCGCAGATCGCACGGTCACGCACGTCGTACAGGTCGGTCGCGCGCTCCGCCATGTAGCCGCCCAGGCCGCGCAGCATCTGCGCGTAGTCCTCGACCGCGTCATGGACGGCCTGCGTCAGACCCAGGCCCTTCTTGAGCTTCTTATCGACAGCCTTGGCCAGACCGCGGTCGCCCGCGAGCTGAGCTGTGGCCTTCAGGATCGCCTTCGTCTCTTCCGGCGCCTTTGCCGCGCGCTCACTCAGGCGCGAGGAAACGGCTGCGAGCGCCTCACGGACACGCGCGCCGTCGGCTGCAGCATCAACGCTGCCCGGCTCCGACGTGTCAACGCCGGGCGCAGGCTGGACGATCGCGGCGGGCGCAGCAGCGGTACCGGCGGAAACACCGATACCGTGCAGAACGTCGTGCGTCGCCATCAGCTCACTCCTGATCGAGATCGCGCGAGAGCAGCGCGACGAGCGAGTCGAGCACCTCGCCCGCGCCGTCGTCCTCGGTGGACAGGGTGACAACGTCGCCGTGCTTGGCACCCAGCGTCATGATCTCGAGGAGCGACGCAGCGTCCGCCTCCTCGCCATCAAACGCAATGGTGACCTCGACGCCGGAGTCATCCACGGCCTCGGCGAGGACGGAAGCGGGGCGTGCATGAAGGCCAACAGAGGAACCAATTGCAACGGTGCGGGAAATCATAGTCGTTCCTTTCGAATGCGGGCATGTCCATCGTGAGACACGGGGACCCGTACGGCCCATACTATGACGTAGTGCACTGATTTGAAAACTCGATTTCACCACGCGGCCAGATGGGATGAATCACCCTCATAAATGCCAACAAACCATCCGTCACGCTCCCCCGTACCCCGCACTACCGAGCGCCACCCACGGAACACGCCACGGCCTCGTCCGTGAGAGACCAGGCCCACGGCGCGCTCACCGACTAGACTAGAAAGGTATCAACGAAAGGAAAGCGAGCATGAGTTCCCGCGAACCTACGCTGGCCGACGTCGCCCAGCTCGCCGGCGTTAGCCCGACGACCGTCTCGCGAGTCCTCAACAACCGGGGTTACCTATCAGAAAAGACCAAGCGCGGAGTCGCCGACGCCATCGCCACCCTGGGCTACCGCCCCAACTCACTGGCGCGCGCCCTCCACGGCAAGAGCACCCAGACCGTGGGCCTCATCGTGCCCGCCGTCTCCCTGCCGTTCTTCGGTGAACTCGCCGTCGAGGTCGAAAACGCGCTGGCCGAAGCCGGATACCGCATCCTCATCTGCAATTCGATGGGCCGAGCCGAGCGCGAACGCGAATACCTGTCCCTGCTCGTGGGTAACCGCGTCGACGGCATTATCTCCGGCGCACACAACGAGGGACTCAACGAATACGACACGATCCGTATGCCCCTGGTCACCATCGACCGCGAACTCAGCCCATCGATCCCCAACGTGCGCTGCGCGAACCGCGACGCAGGTGCCATGGCCACGCGCGCCCTCATCGAGGCAGGCCGACGCCATCCGCTCCTCCTGACCTCCCGCTCGGGGCCGCGCAACCTGCGCGAGGCCGGCTACCGCGCCGAGGTCGAGCGCGCCGGACTCGAACCCCGAATCGTCACGGTTCCCTTCGACACCCCGATCCCGCAGCGCTTCGCGCTCGTGCAGGGCAGCCTCGACGAGGCGCACGCCCAAGCTCCCATTGACGGAGTCTTCGCCACCGACGACCTGGCCGCCGCCGAAGTCCTCGAGTGGGCGCGCTCCCGCAACCTGTCCGTACCCGGCGACCTGTCCGTCATCGGCTTCGACGGCACTGAAACGATGCGCCGCGCCCTGCCTCACCTAGCAACTATCCGTCAACCCATCGAGCAGATTGCCCGCGCGGCTGTCGACATCCTCCTCGGGCAAATGAGGGGTGCGCTCCCCCGTCCCATCGACGAGGCCGGGGATAATTCCTCTCCGACGCTCGAGTTTGCGGGCACGCTGGTTCAGGGGCGTTCCCTCAGCCTATAGCTCGCATTCCGGTCTTCGTGCCACGGCAACAGACCCACACCGCCTGTCACCATCTTCCGCGTGTCCATCGCGCCCCAGCTGGGGCTCTCCCTCTCTCCATGAGCCGTTTCGGCCTCGCGGTGACGGAACCTCTCCCGTATCTTCATCGCCTTCCGCGTATGAGGCCATCGACTGGCAGCCCACGTTCCTGCCATGGACTCCCTCTTCCGCACGTGGGCCTGCTATTGCGCACGTGGGCACCCTCGCCCACGTTCAGATCAGCGGGTTAGCGTGCGGAAGAGGCGGTTACCAGCGACAACAAACAACGGGTGGGCGGCACCAGCGCGATGCTGGTGCCGCCCACCCGAGGAATCACTCCAAAGAGGCTCAGGCCTCCTTGGGAGCCACCGTCACAACCGTGTCAGAGATTCCAACCGGGCCGGGAGCAGCCGGGGTGACCTCGCCGAACTTCTTCTTGTTCGTCACGACCATCGGGGTGATGGTGTCGTAGCCTGCCTCGCGGATGACGTCCCAATCGACCTCAGCCAGGACATCGCCACGCTTGACGATGTCGCCCTTCGAGACGCGGGGCGTGAAGCCCTTGCCGTCCAGCTTGACCGTGTCCATACCGATGTGGATAAGGATCTGGACGCCGGAGGCGGACTTGAGGCCGTAGGCGTGGCCGGTCGGGTAGGCGACCGTCACCTTGCCGTCGCAGGGGGCGACAACGACCGCGTGAGCGGCGGGGGAGATCGCGATGCCAGGGCCGAGTGCGCCGGCGGAGAAGGCCTCATCATTGACGTCCGAGAGCGCAACCAGCTCACCTGCCATGGGGGAGGTCAGCGTCAGGTCAGCCTTGGCCTCGTCGCTGAAAGACGGGGCGGGGGCAGCCTCAGTGGCCGGTGCGGCAGCGGCAGCCGGGGCAGCGGCGGCGGGGGCAGCAACCGCAGCGGCGGTCACGGGAGCGGCAGCCTGAGCGGCGGGCGCACGGCCCTCCATGTCAGCCTTGCCGCGCGTCATGGCGTAGGCGAAGGTGAAGCCGAAGGACAGGACGAACACGAGGATCTCGAGGGCGAGGTACGCGGGGATCGACTTGGGCACGATCGACACGAAGCCGACGAAGCCGGCGGCACCCAGGGCCTGGCCGCGCACGTTCAGCAGAGCGACGCCAGCGGAGCCGATGGCGGCTGCGGCCATGGCGCAGAAGAAGGGCCAGCGCAGGCGCAGGTTGACACCGAAGATCGCGGGCTCGGTGATACCGAAGACGGCGGATGCACCACCGGCACCGGCCAGGCCCTTGAGCTTGGCGTCGCGGGTCTTGAAGAAGATGGCCAGAGCGGCCGCGCCCTGTGCAACGTTCGCCATGGAAGCGACGGGGAAGATGAAGTCACCGACGCCGCCGTTAACAGGCAGCAGCGGGATTTCGATGGCGGGGAAGGACTGGTGCAGACCGGTGACCACGATGGGGCTGTAGACGAAACCGAAGAGCAGACCGCCGAACACGCCGAGCGTCGTGTACGTCCAGTTGATGCCCCAGGTCAGGTACTCGGCGACCACGCGGGTGACGGGGCCGATGATCGTGAAGGCCAGGAAGCCGGTGACCAGCATCGTGATGAGCGGGGTGAGCAGGAAGTCTGCGGTGCCCTCGAGGACCTTGTGCAGGTTCTTCTCGATGAGGCACATGACGTAGGTGACGGCCAGGGTGGGGATAACCTGCGCCTGGTAGCCGATCTTGGCGACGTCCATGCCGAAGATGTGCCAGTAGCTAACCGTTTGCTCACCGGCCAGCGCCGCGCCCGTGTTCCAGGCGTTGAGCAGGTCGGAGGACACCATGGCCGCACCGATTGCGGCACCCAGGTAGACGTTGCCGCCGAAGCGCTTGGCGGCGGAGAAGCCGACGAGCACGGGCAGGGAAGCGAAGGCGGCGGAGGAGACCATGTTGATGAGGGCCGCGTAGTCCGCGATCGCCGGGTACATGGTGGTGAGGGACTTCTCGCCGAACAGGCCCTCAGCGGTCATGACGTTGTTGATAGCCATCATCAGACCGCCGGCGACCAGCGCCGGGAGGATCGGAACGAAGATGTCGGCGATCATCTTAATGAAACGCGAGAAGAGGTTGCCGCCCTTTTCGGCTTCCTCCTTGGCCTCATCCTTGGAGACCTCGCGCACGCCATGGTCGGAAACCATGTGAGCGTAAACCTGGTCGACGTCGCCGGGGCCGACGATGATCTGGAACATGCCGCCGGCAGCGAACGTGCCCTTCAGATCTTCGTTGTCGTCGAGAGCCTGCTGATTGATCTTGGACTGATCCGCGATCACCAGACGGAGACGTGTCGCGCAGTGAGCTGCTGCGCTGATGTTGGAGGCACCGCCGACTGCTTCGACGACCTCCCCTGCCACCTTGGCATGATCCATTGCTGACCACATTCCTTTCTGAAAAACCCACGCAGTACGTCATTGTCCGCATCGTACTGGGCAGTGTGTAGCAATCGATTGACATAGTAGAGCGCGGAACCTTACTTAGCAAGGTGATGAGAAAAAATCTCACGCCCGGGCACTGAGACTCCCGACACATAGGACGAGGCCGTGGCCACCACGCAGCCACGGCCTCGTCTTTGGGTCGCTCAGTCGGCGCGCACGGCGCTCACATTCGTCACGGAGGCGGCACCCGAGAGCGTCACTCCGGCACCCTCCCCCTGCAGGAAGGTGCGGGTCGTGAAGACGCGGGAGCCGTCACCCAAGTAGATCTCGGTGATGGAGCGGTCGTGGAGGATCTCCACGCGGCTGGCCTCCCCCCGCATCCAGGGTGACGATGCGGCGGCCACCGTGGGGGTAGCGCGTGCCCGACAGGTCGACGGTCAGGCGCCCCTCCTCCAGAGTGATCGACAGGCCAGAATCGGAGCCGATCCGAACGGACAGCGCCCCCTCGTAGGAGGCGTCGAAGGCTAGGCGCCACGAACGCGACCCCTCCAGCTCGGCAACGCGAGCACCGGCCGCGTCCGTTGGCGCGCCCTCGAGGGTGGCGGGCGCGAGGGGCAGGCCCGGCAGGTACGGGCGGGCGATGACGCGTCCGCTGCGCAGGGTCAGGGCGCGCGGGGCAGTGAAGCAGTGCACCCAGCCGCCGGTCTCGATGGAGGGCTGGTCGTCCTCGCCGGCGTTGCCCGCCCAGCCGAAGAGGAGCGTCGGTGCGCCCGAGTCAGAAGAAGCGGAGCGGGCCATGACCTGGGGCGCGTAGAACTCGGTGCCTCGGTCGAGCTCCTCGAAGGAGCCGTCGGCGCCCCGCAGCTCGGTCCCGACGAGCTCGCCGACGATGGCGATGCACGGGAAGACATTCTCGAAGCCCTCGCGCTCCGGCGAAATGCCCTGCGGGCAGATGATGAGGACGTCGCGCGCCTCACCCGTCTCTTCGTCGACGAGGCGCACCAGGTTGGGACACTCCCACATGTAGCCGAAGGCGTCGAACGCGCCGCCGGCGTCCGGGAAGGTCATCTCCCCCTCGCACTCCCACGTGCGCAGGTCCGAGGAGCGGTAGAGCAGAGCCGCGCCCGTGAGGTTCTCGCGCTGGACGCCGAGCAGCATCCGATAGGATCCGTCCACATCGCGCCACACCTGCGGGTCACGGAAGTGAGCGGTGTAGCCCTCGGGCTGGCGGGCGATGACCGGGGGCACCAGCTTCTTAAAGTGCTCCATGTCGGTCGAGGTGACGACGCACTGGGTGGCCTCGCGCTCCCCCGTCTCGGGGTCCTTGTAGTTGCCGGTGTACCACAGCTCGACGTGGTCGCCGACCTCAATCGCAGTGCCCGAGTAAGCACCGTTCGCGTCCTGGTGGGTATCGGGCAGGATCGCGGGGGCATGGTAGTCCCAGCGGGTCAGGTCACGCGAGGTGGCGTGCCCCCAGTAGACGAGCTTGCGCGGGTGCTCGGGCGTGTATTGGAAGAAGGCGTGGTACGTCCCGCCGACCTCAATGAGGCCGTTCGGGTCGTTCAGTCGGCCCACCGGGGGCGCGACGTGGAAGAGCGGGTAGTCGGGATCGTGAGGGGCGCGCGACGAGGCCTCGGCAGCGAGGGCGGACGCGAGAAAATCTTCGGCCATGACCACAAGGTAACATCCTCGCATAGACGAACGCGCGGGCGGGACACATCTGTCCCGCCCGCGCGCTGTCAAACGTACGCCACAATTGTTACAAAGGGCGATATTTCAAGGAAAACCCAGATCAGGCACCCGTCACGTCGTCGGGGTGAGCGTCCGCGTAGCGGGCAAGCTCCTCCTCGACGATTGCTTCGTCGAGCTTGACGAAGACGGGCGTGGGCTTGGCAATCGGAGTGCCCACGGTGATCGCGTGGCGCTCCCAGGTCGGCACGTTCGTGTAGTCGCCCGTGATGATCGGGTAACCGCTTCGGCCTTCGAAGTCGACGGGCAGAACCTGCGGGTCGAGCTCGGCGACCTCCTCGATACGAGGCATGGGCGCGATCTCGCCGCTGCCTCCCATGACGCGGTCGATGTCATTGGCCGCGTGAGGCAGGAACGGGGAGAGCATGAGGTTGAGGTCCGCGACGGCCTGAGCGAGGGTCCACAGCACGGTCGCGAGGCGCTCGCGCTCCTCGGGGGCCTTGAGCTTGAAGGGGGCCGTGTCGGTCACGTACTTGTTGGCCTCGCCGACCAGGCGCATGGCCTCGGACAGCGCCGCCTTCTGGCGGTGGTGGCGGATCAGGTTGCCGACGGTCTCAAAACCGGCCTCGATGGCGTCCAGGAGGGCGCGGTCGATGTCCTGCAGCTCACCGGGGGCCGGGATCTCGCCGAACTTCTTGGCGATCATGGAGGCCGTGCGGTTGACCAGGTTGCCCCAGCCGGCGACGAGCTCGCCGTTGGTGCGGCGCACGAACTCGGCCCACGTGAAGTCGGAGTCCGAGGTCTCGGGGCCGGCCGCGCTGATGAAGTAACGCAGGGCGTCGGCCTGGTAGCGCGAGAGGAAGTCACGCACGTAGATGACGATGCCGTGCGAGGAGGAGAACTTCTTGCCCTCCATAGTGAGGAACTCAGACGAGACGACCTCGGTGGGCAGGTTCAGGACGCCCAGGTCACCGGGAGCGCCCCCCTTCGCGCCCTGGCCGTTGTAGCCGAGCAGCTCGGCGGGCCAGATCTGGGAGTGGAAGACGATATTGTCCTTGCCCATAAAGTAGTAGGACAGGGCCTCGGGGTCGTTCCACCACTTGCGCCACGCCTCGGGGTCGCCGGTGCGGCGCGCCCACTCGATGGAGGCGCTCAGGTAGCCGATGACGGCGTCGAACCACACGTACAGACGCTTGGTGGGCTGGTCCTCCCAGCCGGGGACCGGAATGCCCCAGTCGATGTCGCGCGTCATGGCGCGGGGGCGGATGTCTTCCAGGAAGTTCTGGGAGAACTTGATGACGTTGGGACGCCACGTGCCCGACTGCTCGCGTTCATCCAGCCAGGCGGACAGGGCATCGGCCAGGGCGGGCAGGTCGAGGAAGTAGTGGACGGACTCCACGAAGTTAGGGGTCTCACCGTTGATGCGCGAGTGCGGGTTGATGAGCTCGGTCGGGTCCATCTGGTTGCCGCAGTTGTCGCACTGGTCGCCGCGCGCCCCCTCGGCACCACAGATCGGGCAGGTGCCCTCGATGTAGCGGTCGGGCAGAGTGCGGCCGGTGGACGGGGAAATGGCGGCTCGCGTGACCTGCTCGATCATGTAGCCGTTGTCGCGCACGGTGGCGAACATGTCCTGGACGACGCGGTAGTGGTTGCCGGCGGTCGTGCGGGTGAACAGGTCGTAGGACAGGCCGAGGGCCACGAGGTCCTCAACGATGAGGCGGTTGTTCTGATCCGCGAGTTCGCGAGCGCTCATGCCCGCGCCGTCGGCAGCCACCAGGATCGGCGTGCCGTGCTCGTCGGTGCCGGACACCATGAGCACGTCGTGCCCGGCCATTCGCATGTACCGGGAGAAAACGTCGGAGGGGACACCGAATCCCGCTACGTGGCCAATATGACGGGGGCCGTTGGCGTAGGGCCATGCGACGGCGGACAGAATACGACTCATAGTCACTAACAATACTGCCTGGCACGCTCGAAGGGGGAATTGGCGGCTTGTTGCGGGATAGCCACGCCCTCCGAAGGAAGTCACCGTGGTGCTATCCTGGCGAAAACGCCACATTCATGGAGGAAACATGACCCGCGCGCTCATTATCGTCGATGTTCAGCCTACGTTCTGCGAGGGCGGTGCCCTCCCGGTGACGGGAGGCAACGCGGTCGCGGAGGCCGTAGCCACCTACGTGGAGGCCCACCGCGGAGACTACCAGCTGATCGTGACGACGCAGGATTGGCACATCGATCCGGGCGCACACTTCTCCGAAACGCCGGATTTCGTGGACACGTGGCCCCCGCACGGCGTGGCAGGCACGGACGAGGCCGAGCTGCATCCGGCGCTCGCGAACGTGAACGCGGACGTGACGGTGAAGAAGGGCCAGTACGAGGCCGCTTACTCAGGCTTCGAGGGAACGACCGAGGACGGCAAGACGCTGGAGGAGGCGCTGCGCGCCGCCGGCGTCACCGAGGTTGATGTCGTGGGCCTGGCCGAGTCGCACTGCGTCGCATGCACGGCCGTGGACGCTGTCCGCGCCGGATTCCCCACGCGTGTCCTGCGCGAGCTGACTGCCCCCGTCTCCGAGGAGCTGGGCGCGCAGGCCCGCGAGTGGATGATGACGGAGGGCGTCTTGCTCGTCTGAGACTCGGGTGCTGCCACATCGCAGCCGGTAGGCGCACGCTTGTGGATAGCTTGCGCACGTGCGGATAGGAAACAGGGCATCCGGATAGGTTATTGACCTATCCACGAGGCGATAACCTATCCGGCTAGTCGTTTCCTATCCGCGTGGGCCACGCTGATCGCAGATCCACGCCCCGGCCTCGTCACTTCGCGCTCACTTCGCGGCGAGCGCTGCCTTGTAGAGGTCGTTCTTGCGCGCGCCCGTTGCGGCGGCGACCTCGGCGGCGGCGTCTTTCAGGCGCATGCCCTCAGCCGCGAGCGCGAGGACCGCGCCGACGTGGTCTTCGGCGCGCGCGCTGCGTTCGTACCCGGCGACGACGATGGTCACCTCACCGAGGATATCGTCGGCTCCCTCCGCGAGTTCCCCGAGCGTGCCGCGGCGCACTTCCTCGTAGTCTTTCGTGAGTTCGCGGCACAGGGCTGCGCGGCGGTCGCCGCCCAGCACCTCGGCCATGCGAGTGAGTGTGGCGGCTGCGCGCCTGGGGGACTCGAAGAAGATGAGCGTGTGCGGGTCGGTGGCCAGGTCCTGCAGGTAGCGCGTGGCTTCCCCGTCCCTGCGCGGCAGGAAGCCTTCGAAGGCGAAGCGGTCGGAGGGCAGGCCGGACAGCGCGAGTGCGACGAGCGGCGCGGAAGGGCCGGGCAGGACGGACAGCGGGACGCCCGCGTCGATGGCGGCGCACGCCAGGCGGAATCCCGGGTCGGAGACGGTGGGCATGCCCGCGTCGGACACGAAGACGACGCACGCCCCTCCCCTGGCCGCCTCGACGATGCCCGCGGCCTTCTCGGCCTCGTTGTGGTCGTGCAGGGCGATCAGGCGACCGCCCAGCTTGATGCCCAGGCGCGAGGCCAGTGCGAGCGCACGGCGCGTGTCCTCAGCAGCGATGATATCTGCTCCCTCGAGCGCCGCGATGACGCGGGGCGAGGCGTCGCGCACGTCACCGATGGGGGTGGCGGCCAGCAGGATGGAACCGGGATCCTGCCGGTAGGGCTGGGGGCCGCGACCGCCGTGGGTCATCGGGGACGAGGCCTGGGCGGGTTCGGCGGGATGGTTCTGGTCGGTCGCGGCTTCCATGCCGGTATCGTCTCACTGCTTTCCGGTGCGCGCACGACGCGGGTTCACTCGGGAGCACAGGACTGTACGAGAAGTTGTACAAGGGGAGAGCCAAGCGCTCCCAATGGCTGACGTGGCGCGAGAAGGCAGAATCGGACGTGTCGAGGTCTTTCAGATGGACGGTGTAGGAATCTCCATCATCGAAAGACCTCGACCCTCTACACGGCCACGACACGCCGAGCCCCACCCCTGCACCCTCACGTGCGAAGAGTCTCTTTCCCCACCTCGACGGTGTTCTCCTCAGACTCCACGACGGCCAGCCCCGCGTCGGTGAGGATCGTCGCGGCCCACCGTCTGCCAGCGGGACAGGCACGCACGACGACGCGCCCAGCCACGGCCTCGTCAAGTGCGGCGGTTGCCCGCGTCACGATGAGGTCACGCAGCCGGGCCTCGTTCTCCTTATCCTCCCCTCGGTCCCCGTTGCCGCGGTCATCAAGCAAGAGGACCTCGACCCCTCGTCCTCGCGCGCGCCGCGCTGCTTCCACGACAGCGGTCCCGGTGAAGAAGGGAGCGCGGATCTCGTCGCGCAGCTCTGCCTCGAGCAGACGCGCCTCCATGACGATCTCAGGTGTCACTTCTTCATCCCGGAGCGCCTCGAGGGTCCCGCGCGCGCGAACGGACACGTCGGCGAGCTTGACCGCCATGGCCGAATTAATGCTCACCTGCAGTTCCCTCTCCAGGCGCGCCTGCTCCTCAGCTTTGAGGGATCGCTCAATCGCGGAGGTCGCAGTACCCGACCATGACACGAGAGCGAACCAGAAGATGAACATAATGATGTGGCCGATCGTGAAGGTGAAGACGAGGCCGGGCGGCCTACCTGAGAGTGCAACCCATGCGGCGACTGCGACCACAAAGCCGACGCAACCAACGACGGCCTCGGCCGTGCGCTGACGCAGGAGGAGCAGCGCAGCGAGGAACATCGATGCGCCCGCGCTCCACCCGGACCAGCCCGGCCATGCGGACGCTCCCCGAATCGGGGTGAGCACCAGCAGGTTGGACACACCGATTACAGCGGCACTCCCCACGTCACGAGTTTCGGGGGCACGCGGTCGGGCCACGGTGCCACCAATAGGGTTCCTGCGACCGCCATGATCGCGAGGGAGAGGATGACGGGGACCCCTGTGAGTAGGGCCCCGTGGCTGAATTCGATCGCCACCATATAGCTATGAAACACAACGCCGACCAGAACAAGCAGCCGCGCGCCGCGCGACTCTGCGGCCGCGCGGACCTGCGAATCCCACGCGGTGCGCGACGGGTCTTTGTCGTTCGTGCCTGCGCGTGGCCGCCAGGCGAAGGCGGAGCGAATCGCCTGCCGCGGCCGGAAGCGTCGACTCTGGGGGTCGCGCCATTCCAGGGTCACGCACGTCCCTCCGCCGGGCTGCGAGACCAGGGTTGCGTGCCCCGACCGACTCCATCCGATTGACGATGGAGCGCCCGGACGCCGTGACGCCCCTCGGCGAGGTGTTCGAGGTCGAAGCCCTGTCCCGTGTCGGTGATCGTCACGCGTATGGAGTCCGCCCCGGCTGAGACGACGACGCGGCAGCGCGCGGGCTGGGTCGGGTCCGAGGTGTCAGATCCTGCGTGGAGACGAACGTTGTTGAGCGCCTCGTGGGTCGCGGAGACGACGCGGCGCCCACCTGGGCGGGGATCTGCCAGCCTTTGAGCGGGAAGGTGACATGCGAGCCCTCCAGCGCGACTGCTGAGGGCGCACGAGGGCTTCGAAGGCTCCCTCGCATCTGCGCGGCGTCCATGAACCCGTTGGAGGGTGGGGTCGGGGACGAGGGCGCACAGCGCGGAGTGGGCTGCCGCGCGTACCTCACTATTGTCGATGCCTCGTTGACACGCGAGAATCAGAGCCGAGAGCACATAGTCGTGGATGAGACCGTTGCTACGCGACCGTGCGCGCCCCTGGGCGCGTTCTCCCGCGAGCGCACGCTCAGCGTCGCGTGCGTTGCTGCGGGTCTGGTCGAGGCCGCGCACGATCATGAGCGTCCATTCGAGCATTCCCGCGTTGGCCATGGCGACGAGCAGGAAGTAGAGGGGGCCGACCGATGTTTCGAGTAGTTTGTTGTCGGGGTTGGCACTCATCATGGCGATGATCTGCAGTGGAGCAATGACGCTGAGGTAGGCGGCGGTGTAGCGTCCGCGCAGGACTGCGATGCTGCTGATCGCGGCGAGTGGGTAGAGCGCCAGGATCGGGTTCGTGTCGGAGGCGATGGCGTGGACATAAACCGGGGGTATCGGGGAGCCGAGGTGCATGGCTGGCAGGATCGCGCACGCGACGATGAGCGCCAGGTAGCACGCGAGGTAGAGGCGCGTGAGGATGAACCAGCTGGTATCGGTCCACATGTGCGTGTGTCTGCGTGCGGTTACCGTCTTGATGATCGCGGCGAGCGCGCACGCTCCGGCGCAGAGCGGAAGAATTAGGTTCGGTGAGTAGAACACCCATTGCGCCAGGTCGGACGGCGAGGACGAGGCGGGGATCAGCTGGGGTCCGCTGATGATCGTGGTGCAGACGGCGGCGCAGACGGCGGCGAGGACGATGAGGCGCTGCATGTGCAGCGCGTAGGGGCCGAGGTCGCGCGGGTGCATTAGTCGTAGTAGCTGACGAGGCCGTCTTCAGCCGCGCGTCGGAAGAGGTCGACACGGGATTCGGCGGGGCGTCCCGATTCCCTGTATTTATCGCGGATTCGGGCGATGTAGGTGTTGACGGTGTTTTTGGAGACGCTGAGGGCACGCGCCACGGAGGCGGAACTCTCACCGGAGGCGTAGTGGGCGAGGATGTGCGCCTCGAGGTCTGAGAGGCGTTCGGCGACGAAGTCTTCGTCGGCGTCGAGTGCGGCGGCCCAGTCCGGGGTCGGAAAGGTGACGCCTTCGGCGGCGGCGAGGACGGCCTCGACGAGGTCGTCGGGGGGCGCGGTCTTGCGGATGATGGACAGGGCCCCGCCGGCGATCGCGCGTCGCACCAGGTAGGGGTCGTCGCCGGAGGTGTAGACGACGACGGGGATCCCGTATCCGTTGATGTACGCGATGTTCTTGTCGGGGGCAGAGCCGTCGGCGAGGCGCAGGTCGAGGACGGCGACCTGCCCGCGCTTCCACCGCGCTTCGCGGACGGTTGGTGCCCAGCTAATGGATGCGTCGGCACCACGATCTTCGAATGCAGCCTTCACGCCGAGGCCGACGACGCGGTGGTCGTCAATAACGACGATCTGCGCGCTGGTTTTTGTCATCGTGCCTCCCCCGCGCTTCCGGGTCTCGTTGACCGCGCTACAACGTAATTTTTTCTCAGTCTAATTGCTCAGGAACGCTTTTTTCAACATCCCTGGTCGCCAGGCATTTTGAGTCACGATCTCTGCGCAGATTTGCTTGTGATCTGCTCAGTGAGGGAAGGGAGGCATCGACACCCACCGAGCGCCTAGACGCCGCGTTTATCGGGGTTTTTGAAGGGACAACGGATGACTGCCGCCCAACCTCCACGCTCGGGAACGAGGCCGGGGCGACCTTCGCGCGCATCGCGACGCCGGGCGTTTATGCCGAGAAGCCCCGAGGCCCGGGTTTCCTCAGTGGAAGGCCACCGCGGCGCGCGGGCGAGCGGTACCTCGCGCGCGCACCCAGCCGGGCAGGCGCGAGGCCAGGACGGCGCCCGCACACAGGAGCGCGATGGTGCCGCCGGCGCTGAGGCGAGCGGGCACGGCGATTCCCAGACCAGCTAGGCCGAGGGCCGCCCCGAGGAGGGGGCACCCGATGAGGAAGGAGCGGGCGCTGCGAGCACTGGGCGCGAGCGCCGCAGCGGGGGCGGCGATGAGCGCAATCGACAAAATAGTGCCAACGGCGGGGATCGCGACGGTGACGGCGGCGAGGATGAGCCCGAGAATGATGCGTTCGTTGCGGGCAGCCCCGTGCGCCGCGCCGGGTTCGACGGGGTCGAAGCAGTGGGCCAGGAGCTGGCGGTGTCCGACGGCGACGAGAACCGAGGCGAGGAGCAGGACGGCTCCAGCCCACCAGACATCCGCGGGCGAGACGGTCATGACGGACCGGTCAGGAAGGAACTGACGGCGAGGGGCAGGGGCTTGAACCAGGTCGCCAGGAAGTACCCGGCGGCGAATCCCGCCGTCAGGACGATGCCGGCGGCCCCCTGGCTGGAGATCCCGGGGATCGACGCGAGGTAGCGCATGAGTGCGACCAGCGGGATCGTCCCGAGGAAGGCACCGACGTAGAGCGCGGCGGACATGCCCGAATGGCCGAGGCCGAGGCTGGCAGCGACGACGACGCCGAGGACCGCGCCGGGGAAGGTGCCGTGGGTGACGGATTCGGCGAAGAAGATGCGCCGGTCGAGGTATGCGAACGCGCCGACGAGGCCGCCGAGCGCCCCGATGAGCGTGACGTGCAGGGCGGGGACGATGAGGAGGCTCAGGATCACGATGCCTCCCCCAGCGCCAGCAGAGCCGAGGCCCGCGTTTCACGCGCCGTTTCACGCGCATTTACCGGGTCCTTCCCTGTTTCACGCACCGTTTCACGCGCGGTCAGGGTTCCCTGAGAGCCCGCCGAGGCCTCGTCCCGACCCACGCGAACCTCGCGCAGCTGCCGGAGCACGCATGCGAGCGCGAAACAGGTGAGAACGCCCAGGGCCACGCAGGCCTGCGGGGACAGGGGCCGGGGCGCACGCACCAGCGCGACGCCGAAGCCCGCCCAGCCGCCAAGCAGGGCGCAGGCACCCGACAACGCCACCATCGAGCGCGTCCCGGCGGCCAGCACGCGCCCGAAAGCGCCCGGCACAATGAGGTAGCCCACGACGAGGAGGACGCCCACGGCCGTCGAGGCCGCGACGACGATGGCACCGAGCGCGGCGTTGAAGGCGATGTCGATCCGGGTGACGGGGATGCCGGACACACGCGCGGCCTCGCGGTCGAAGGCGACAGCGATCTGGGCGCGCCACGTGAGCGCCAAGACCACGACGGCCACGACGAGCACCGCGGCGCTCGTCCACATCCGGGGAGGCGTGATGTCGAGGAGGCGACCGAACATGAGCGATTCGAGCTGTCCCGACATGTCACCGATGCGCAGGGAGATGACGATGCCCAGGGAGAAGAAAGCGGTCAGCAGCACGGCCGTAGTCGCTTCGGAGGAGCGTGGTCGCCGCGAGGCTGCCGTCAGCGAAGCGGCGATGAGCGCCGCGCAGAGCGCACCACCCGGGATGATCCCCTCGCGCCCGCCGACGGCCATACCGACGACGATGCCCGGAAAAACGCCGTGCACCATGGTCTCGGCACCAAACTCGGCGCGGCGCAGGTTCACGAGGGTAGAAGCCGGCCCCGCTGCCAAGGCCAGCAACCCTAGGACGATGATGGGACGCAGCAGATAGGGAGCGATCATGACAGCGCCGCTATCGCTTCGTCGGCCCCCGACCCGTAGGCGCGCGCGAGCACGGAGGGGGCCAAGGCCTCGTCGACTGGGCCGAGGGCCACCAGCCGCGAGGCGAGCACACACGCCCGTGAGCACACGTCGCGCGCGAGCGATAGGTCGTGCGTGGAGACGACGACGCCCACCCCGTCGCCGGTCAGAGAGGCGATCAGACCCGTGATGATGTCGCGGCTCGGCGCGTCGAGGCCGTTGAAGGGTTCGTCCATCATGACCAGCTCGGGCCGGGCGACGAGGGCGCGCGCCACGAGGACTCGCTGGCGCTGCCCGCCGCTGAGCGTGCCGAATCGGTGGGAAGCACGGTCGGAGAGGTTGACCCGCTCGAGGGCCTCCCCCACCCGACGCCGCATGTCAGCGGTGATGCGCCGACCCCACCCGGCCTCGGCAATGAGTCCCATGGTGACGACCTCGGACGCACTGACCGGGAAGGTTAGGTCCAGGTCGGCGCTCTGCGGGACCAGACCGATTCGCGAGGCGGCGACGCGCACGCTGCCCGACAGGAGCGAGCAGCCGCCGACAATGCCGCGCATAAGCGTGGTCTTGCCGCCGCCGTTGGGACCGACAAGCGCCAGGGCCTGGCCCTCATCCACGTCGAGGGTCAGGCCGGACAGCGCCGGGGTATTCCCATACCCCAGCGCCGCATCCTGAAAAGAAACGAGGTGAGACATCACTGACCCGCCAGCCGCTCGGGCAGCGCCGGGACGGTCCCTCCCCACGCATCGGTCAGCGTGCGCACATTGTGGATGATCGATCCCACGTAGGTGGCTCCGGCGCTCCCGTCGGGGCCGAGCGAGTCTCCGTAGAGCGCGTCGTCGCCCACGATAGGGGTCACGCCGGCACCGCGCGCAATCGCCTCGATGGACTTCGAATTGTTGGAGTTTTCAGCAAAGAGGGCGACCGCGCCCGAGTCCTTAACGGCCTGCACAGCGGAGGCAATGTGGTCGGCCGTCGCGTCCTGCTGATCGTTGAAGTCGGTGAGGGCCGCGCCGATGAAGCGGATCCCGTAGTCAGCCGAGAAGTATCCAAAGGCGTCGTGGGAGGTGAACAGGACGCGCTGGCCTTCGGGCACGGTCTCGATCGACTCCGCCACCCACGCGTCGAGGGCACCCAGGTCCTCCAGGTACGAGGCCGTGGCCGCGTTGATCGAAGAGGCAGCGTCGGGCGCGGCGGCAGCGAGGCCTGCGCCGAGGTTACCAACCTGGATGCTGGCACGCACCGGCGAGGTCCACACATGGGGGTCGAAGCGGAATTCGGGTTCCTCGCCCGCGTTTTTCCGGAGGGAAAGGCCAGGGGGCGACCTCAACGCGCTCGTTGCCACGGTCAATCGTGTAGGGAGCCTGCGGGTCGGGGGCACCCTGGCTTGTCGACGTCGGCGGCGGTCAGGACGCCGGAGGTGACGACCATGCGTCCGTGGAAGCCGGAGGAGGCGACCGCGTCGTCGAGGAAAGTGCTCGAGGTCGACGCCGGACACGGCCATGACGTCGGCCTCAGCCAGGGCGGCGGTCTGAGCGGGGGTCATCTCATGCTCGTGCGCCGAGGCATTGGGGGCCAGCAGGCAGGTTAGGCTCATCGTGAGGGCCGCGCTGTCGGGGGCAGGGCCGACGTGGGATTGCTTGCCCGATGCGTCGGTTTTGTCCAGGGAAAGGTCGGTGGAAGCCGCCGCGATCTGGGTGACGTAGTCGCAGATCTGTGTGGTTGTGGCGACAATTTTAAGGCCGTGAGCCGAGGAGGCGGGGGCGCACGCCGCGAGGGGTACGAGTGCGAGGCCCAGGACGGCCACAGCCGCACGGCGAGCTGTTGAGAGGATCATCATAGCTCCTACGATATTTTCGGGTACCCGAAAATTATAGAATCATTCGAGAATAATTCTCAAGACTGTCGCAGTGCACATCCTCCCACACCCCTCAACAGGCGTGCAGGCAATTGTTCACGCCTTGGCGCAGACAGCTACACTCGGCACTAATGGACACAACGAACGCACACCACGACACATCCGAGGACGCCGAGGCACCCGATACCCACGTCCAGACAGCCGACAACACGCAGGCGAGGCAGACAGCTCCCGTGCCCGCGGATTCGTCACCGACAGAGGACTCCCCTGCGGCGACCGTTGTCGCGGAGCCAGCCACGGCCTCGTCGACAACCGAGCCAAGCCCCTGGCGTGCCCGCCTCCACAGCCCCGCCGCCGGCTGGGCGACGACCGCGATCGCGACGATTGTCGCAGCACTCATCCGCCTGCCCGGCCTGAACAACGTCCGCACACTCGTTTTCGACGAGACCTACTACGTGAAGGACGCATGGTCCCTGCTCACGCTCGGCTACGAGGGCACGTGGCCCAACAACTACGACGCCTCCTTCGTCGCGGGCAACGTATCCGGGCTCTCCGCCGCGGGCGGCTACCCCGTCCACCCGCCCACCGGCAAGTGGATCATTGCGATCGGCATGAAGATATTCGGACAAACAGACCCCGTGGGATGGCGCATCACGACCGCAATCTGCGGCATCATCACCGTGTTTCTCCTCTGCCGGATCACGCAGAACCTGTTCCGCTCCCCCGCCCTCACGCTCCTCGCCGGGCTTTTCCTGGCGACCGACGGCATCGCCATCGTCATGAGCCGCACCTCTATCCTCGACGGCTTCCTCGCAACGTTCGCGCTTGCCGCCTTCTTCTGCTTCGTCAAGGACCAGCAGATGTCCCGACCAACGCTGGCGCGCAAGCTCACCGAATGGGACGGCATCGGCGCTCCGCGCGGCGGATGGCACGACCTGAGTGAATTCCTGCACGGACGCGATCGACGCGGCTTCATGGTCGGCCCCAATGCCGGCAGACGCCCCTGGCTGCTCGCCGCCGGCATCCTGTGCGGCCTCGCCTCCTCGGTCAAGTGGTCCGGAATCTACGTCCTGGCGTGCCTCGGCCTTTTCGTCGCAATTCGCGAGGTCACCTACCGCTGGCGACTCGGGCACCCCTCCCCCATCCGGGGCGCTCTCATCGCCGACGTCTGGTGGGCATTCATCCTGATGGTCCCCAGCGCGATCCTGACCTACATCGCCTCCTGGATCGGCTGGTTTATGCACCCCCAGGCCCACGGGCACGGCCGTTCGGGCATTCCAGGCTTCGCCGGCGCACTCGCCGACCTATGGCTGTACCACAAGGAAATGTGGACGTTCCACACCGGCCTGACAACCCCGCACACCTACCAGTCCAATCCCTACATGTGGCTCACCCAGGTGCGCCCGACCTCCTTCCACTGGGCTAACGACGCGACGATTACCGGCTGCGCCTCCGGCAACTGCGCAACAAACGTCGTTGCCCTGGGCAACCCTCTACTCTGGTGGATCGGCATCGGAGCGCTGCTCGTCGTGATCGTGGCGACCCTGTGGTATCGGAACTGGCGCTCGGGAGTCATTCTGGCAGGCTATCTCGCGCTGTACGCTCCGTGGCTTCTCTACGCTCACCGCACGATCTTCACCTTCTACACAGTCGCCTTCGTCCCCTTCGTAGCCCTCGCGGTCGCCTGGATGATCTCGCTGCTCGCCGGGTTCGTCACGGTGGATGGAGTCCCTGAGGCCGTTCTCCCGCCGCGTCACACGGTGATCACCGGACGCATCATGGCAGGGGTCCTCATCGTCGCGATCCTCGGATGCGCACTCTACTTCATGCCGCTGTGGCGCGCCGACGTCGTCGACTACGACTTCTGGCGGGCACACATGTGGTTGCCGTCCTGGATCTAATGGCTCACAGCAGATGCGATAAAAACGGGTGGGGCTCGGCTGCTAGCCGGACCCCACCCGTTTCACTGACGATGCCGCATCAGCGCGAACGTTCAACAACTCAGTGCCAGACTGCGGCTGAATAACACCCGTCGCACCCCAAAGATCGCGAGCATCTCGGGAGGCCTCACGCCAGAGTCAGGAGCTCACGGATCTGAGCATTGAGCTCATCGGAGGGCTTGAAAACGCCGTCTTGGAAGTCAGAACCAAGGTTGATACCGACTTGCTGCTCACGAATGTCAGCACCGAACGTCAATACAATCTCGCGCAGGTGCTCAAGAGGCTTCGCGGCACCGTACCAAGAGTATCCAACGAGGCCGACCGCCTTATCCTTGAGCGTCGCCGGGGGCAGGTAGTCGATTGCATTCTTCAGAACCGCAGAGACGGAGTGGTTGTACTCCGGGGTCACGAAAAGGACAGCATCCTGCGCCTCGATGTTCGTGCGCAGACGAACGGCCTCAGGCAGCTCAGGAGCCTGCATCGACGGGGGCATCTCCTCAGCAAAGAGCGGCAGATTATAGTCGCGCAGATCGAAGAAGACGGTCGCAACGCCGTTGACCTGACGGGCCTGCTCCTCGATCCAACGGACGACCTGCTCACCAGCGCGGCCGGGGCGTACGGAACCGAGAACGATAGCAACGGAAGTCATGATGTTTCCTTTCAAAGTCTTATTGAAACATCAACTACTATAAATCGCGGAAAAATTTAGACACAAGGACAATCGCTATCATTTTAGGGACACAAGTCCCATGGTGCCGCAGCGCTGCGATTCCTCTGACGAGCGTGCGCGACCCGCGAGGAAGGGCTGCGCTTGATACGCGAAGGACCCCATCCGTTTGGATGAGGCCCTTCGACTTAAAAGTGTGTTGTGGCGGTGTCCTACTCTCCCACAACCTATCGGTTGCAGTACCATCGGCGCTGCCG
>BNJU01003592.1_pt1 | contig 62458 bp, 62 predicted proteins | sample 8539281 | NCBI WGS metagenome assembly BNJU01 (sample SAMD00202456, study PRJDB9452) | human saliva metagenome | isolation source: human saliva | place: Japan
ATGGAAGTTACGTATTGCTAGATAGAGTCGAGTACTATCTTTTGTGGATAGTTCTTTTCTCCACAGCTCAGTTGATCCTTCTTCGTGTCGATTTACTGATATAGTGAAGGTTGAGAACGTATTGTTTACCCACCCTTACGAATACAATTTCTTGCCGTCGCATCTGTTGATCAATCAGTTCTGTAATGGCTTGAGGTTCATCCATAGCTGTATCTCTCACCATTCGAAAGTGTCATCACACAGTAGTTGCCGTCTGATCGACATATAGAATCTCGTCAAACGCCAGTCGCATCATTTCTGTGCTCTGTTTTGTATGATTAACAGCTGTTTCACTCACTTATTGTCAACAAATTGTTATAGTACCGCAAATTTAGTAATAAAAGCTATTCTCTTTGTTGTTTTGTATAGAAAATCTATTTCTGTCAGTCATTCAATGGTTTAGGATGACTACCACAGAAGTCTTTTTCGATGTGTACATACAAGTCAAATCAAAGAGTTTAACCTTGCCAATAACTCCCTTTATATGAGTCCATATAGCCCTTGGATGTCGTACGTCATCAGCATTATATCCCACAGCTTTTAATATTCATATCTTGTTCGCTAAGAAGATGCCACGCTCATTGTGCCACTCTGTGAGATGATAATCATATTGTTAACCCGAAAGTGTTGTTTGATATTTCATAGACAGTAGGGCACGATAACCCTGTCCGTCCATTGTGATGATACTGTCAGTGCACACCTCTTTCTATAAGGTCGTGGCGCATTGTTTGTGGTTCGTCATAGCTTTCGCTTGTCTCCGCTATAATAGTTGTTTGAACTTTCCACGTTTCAAAGTTCTGCTGTCGCTTTGATACGTGCCATAGAAGGAACTTGGTCTTTATCGTCTCTTTGTCTTTGGGTTAAAAGCTGAGCAAACAAGGCTGTTCTATAGTGGAAACATCGATATCATCTGAATGTTCTACCTTTTTGCGTTCTTATCAACAATGATGTTGCACAGTGCAATTATCGCCTGAGTATGGCAATGATAGTGAAGGTGGAAATAGGATCTGTCTCTGTTTGTTTTTTCTTCATTTTTGTTTGAATTAAATATATCATGTTGTTATGTACTTTAATGGTTATGTTTTTGATACTGTTTTAATAATCTCCGTGCAAAAGTTAGACTTAATCTCTCTACTTTACTCTTATCTTTTTCTCCCTTGCTGATGAAATAGTGCTCAGGCTGTATGAAACTGCGAGTTGTTAATTCAAAATTCAAAATTCAAAAATTATTCGAACGGAGTTCTACAGTACGTCATAATTATGATTACCGATTGGGGGACAGTTCAAACGTCAAAGTTCAAAAAGTTCAAAGCGTTTTAAGTTTAGTTGTCAATTATATTTACAAAATAATGGGAGATAAGGCAAGAAAAACCTCAAAAATATGCGTTTTCAAGCGTTCTTGTAAATGTTTTGTTATCAGGTTGTTGTGAGGGTGTGTTTAAAAGGTGCTTAGTTAGGTGTCAAAAAGGGCGTTAGTAGAGCGTTCAAAAGGGCATCTTTTAGAAGCCAATTAGGCGTTAATTCAACTCCGATTAAGCATCTATTAAAATTGTACGCGTGAATGTTTTTATTACAAAATGAAGTTTTGTAATGGTGTTTTTAATCTTTATTACTTAATTAGTTTTTCATTGGTCGTGAAAAGGTTGGTACTGTCCTTAAAAGTGTGTAATCTATTCTTTCTTTTATCCTTGTTATTTTCTATTTTTTCTTTATTTTCTTCCAACTTTAAACTGATATATTTTTCTTTTGTAAGCACTTTTAGTTTCCTCCATAGCCACGGAGCCCAATAGAAAGATGACCGCTTGTGCTGATGGCATTGATGTTCTCATGTTGATAGTCCTCTATACTTTCTGTTGAGTCTTTCAATCCAGTTTGTCGTGATATACACCTTTGCATCTTTTGGGAAGTCCATATAGGTGAAGTATGCCATTTCTTTCTGCCTTACATTTTAAGGGCTGATACTTTTTTCCCATCTGTCTACAAAAGTAAGAAAATGTTCGTATCCCCGCACAAGGAATCCACATGTTATCTTCCATGACGAAAGACTTCTGAGAGTCTCACTGGCGATGGTGGGTTTGTCCTTGTGGGCAACACTGTTGATAACCTGACGCTTGAGATGCGCCACACAGAACTGATGCGCAGCACAAGGAAAGGGCACAGACAGCGTTCTCTATGCCTGTTAGCACCGAGATAACCAGGTCTCATTTTCATCGCCTCTTTCTTTCAGAGTATCGTTCATCCTTCCAGCATAGAGCCGCCTCGGTGGATGGTTGACCACGAAAGCACCTCCCTTGCTACCGTCCTCGGCACGCCTAATATCGTATAATAAGCTTTTTGACACTTGTCTGTCCCTACGAGTGGAGATGAAGGTTGCGTCGATATAGACTGCCGATAGTGAGAGGATAGACCACGGCAAAGCCATTGCTCAACATCATCACGACAACTGTTTGCCAAATAGGAAACCTGTTGTTTGCTGTAAGAACGACCATAGACACACTCAGATATATCACCTATCTGTTCTGTTGTGAGCCCCTTAGTATAAAGAAGATTGAACAGACGAGCGCGTTCCTCGCCTCATTACGTATCAGTCCAAGAAGCACAGGGATAGAAATTACCACTACGGCTACGGGGAATACGAAGAGAAAACCTCAAAGCCATGACTATACCAGCGACGACTACGAAAGCTCATTGCATTGTTCATCTGTGTCTCACTGACGAATAATCTACGCTCGTGAAACATCAATGAGTTCATAATTAAAGACTGAAGAGTAACAAAACCCTCACTACTGCTTGTGTAATTAGAAATACTTGAGATTTGTAATTGTGTAAGTTCCATTTTTATCTTAGTTTATATCCAAATACAAAAGATACATAAAAATATAGGGCTACACTTTAGAGGACAGCACTGAAAGGTTGGCTTTTGGGTTTAATATAAGGTTTGTAGGCATCTATGAGTTGTATGAGAGATAGCTCGTCACTTCATGAAGAAGCAACGGCTTTTTGTATATTTGAGAGATAACCCTTACTCGGATAGCAGCTACACCTGGGAGTACCTCACCCTCGATAGCCTTCGAGCATAGCACCACCACCAGTAGATATGTAAGATACCCTTTATGTCAGCAGCACCGAACTTGGTTAACAGCTGCAACAGAGCTCACCACCACTCTACGAGTGAGTAAGCGCCATTCTCCTGAGTTGCCTGTGCAACAGCCTTAGCAATCTCGCCAGTACCCTTAGCGAAGTCCCTCCAACTCGAATACGCTTACAGGACCGTTCCAAAGAATGGTCTTAGAAGTAAGGATAATCTTTCTTCCATTCCTCGATGCTCTCCTCAGATGCGTCCATACCTTCCCACCATCAGGAATCCGTCGATAGGGAATACTTACGCTCTGTAATCGTTAGAGAAGTCCTCACTCACAAACAGTAGCAACAGAGAGTGAAAGGTTTACATCCTTCTCCTTAGTTGCAGCGATTACGTTCAATGCCTCGCATCAAGTCGTCTTCGTGGAGGATTCTACCATCTTACCACCCGTGCCTTTGGATGAAAGTATATCCCATACCGCCACCGATGATGAGGTTGTCAACCTTGTCGAGGAGGTTCTTGATAACACCGAGCTTAGAGCTAACCTTTGAACCACCGATGATAGCGGCGAAAGGATGCTGAGCAGTTCTTCACACATTGTCGATAGCTGTAACCTCTTTTCTCCATGAGGTAACCCAACATCTCGTGGTCAGCATCAAAGTAGTCAGCACAACTGTACAGATGCGCTTGCGGTGAGCTGTACCGAATGCATCGTTTACATATACGTCAGCTGCTAGCGAGCTTTTAGCGAAGTCCTTCTGATCGTCCTTCATCTCAGCCTTTGCAGCGTCGAACTCTGGAGTCCCTTTTCAACACCAACTGGCTTGCCTTCCTCTTCCGGATAGTAAACGGAGGTTTTCGAGCAAGAGAGCCTCGCCTGGTTTCAATGCAGCGCTATGTTTCCATGTTACCAGCGTCCTTAGCGAACTTAACCTCAACGCCGAGAGCATTGCTTACGTTCTTATACAATCGCCCAATGAAAGCTCCGCTTCACTTTGCCCTTTGGCTTACCCATGTGGCTCATCATGATAAGAGCACCACCGTCAGCCAATCACCTTTTCTATGTTGGCAAAGCACCACGGATACGTGTCTCGTCAGTTAGCATGACCATTTCGTCCAAAGGCACATTGAAGTCTACGCGGACGATAGCCTTATGTCCAGCGGAAGTTAAAATCGTTAATTTTCATTTGTTTTTATTATTTGTAACGTTATAATATTCCCTATCCGCAAAAATACTCAATTTTTGATGGACTGGTGAAACCAAACACTATCTTTTTGTAAATTTGCAGAAAAATAAGATTGTAGATGAAAGATCTGACATTATTGCTTGGTGGTGGACTTGATCCTATCACGTTACTTTAGTGATAAGGCGGAGACGATCGTTTTAGCAACTCTCTTTTCGACTCATGGTCAGAACCATGGGGCTAAGGAACCGCCTTGCTCTGCATCACTGTGAAAGTTGGGGATCCTTCATATAACGATCCCACTGTCTTTATGCACCAGTATTTCAAGAGTTCGTTGCTTGATGGGGCTGATGCCATGTCCGCAGGGTCATCAGGAGGAAGAGAATATGAAATCAACAGTTGTCTCCTTTCCGCAATGGTATTATGCTGTCAATTGCAAAACGGTGGCTGCCGAGAGTCGCGAGTTGGAACGTGTGTATATTGCAAAATCATGGAGGTGATCATACGATTTATCCTGACTGCCGTCCTGAGTTTATCCATGCGATGAATGGTAGCATGGAGGCTGGAACCTCATGAAAGTGTGTATGAGGCCCTTATACAGATATTACTAAGGCTGAAACTGTAGAGCGTGGTGCTGCGTTGAATCGACTATTCTAAGACGTGGAGTTGTTATATGGGTAGTGACGTACACTGTGGTAAGGGTGTGGAACATGTGTTGAAACGTAGTGAAGCCTTTAATTACCGTTGCAGGTGAAGACCCAACGATTTATAGCAATGATTGATAGGATTGTTCTATTATTGCTTGTGATTGTAAAATTAAAACAGTCGGATTGAAAACTCAACTGACTGTTTCTATTATAGGTTTTCAGTACTATCCCCTGTACACGTTTTATATATACATCGTTTGTTAGCATATTGTAAGCATCCAATATTAGCTGTCTTTCCCACCAACAAACAACCCCATATGTCCGCAGCATAGGTTGTTTGTTATTTTGCAGTTTGAAGGTAGTATTTTCGTGAGTTCCTCTCGTCATGTCGAGCAACGGTTTTGAAAGGATTTTTCCATCCATTCATATGGGTCTCATGTTCATTTCCCGCAACACGCCATGAAGTTAGAAAGATGGCATTGTCTCCGCTCCTCATTGTTGCCGGTGAACAGATAGTTCTTTTCTTTCCCAAGCGATGGGTCTGATGGCCTGGTTCCATGAGATTGTTGTTCTGTTGAGCGTCCGTCCCGCGGATACCCGACAGGTCATCCATACGGCGAAGGCATAACGCAGTGCCTTCTCCATAGCTTCGCCTGGTGTACTGTCGGTGCACATCCCAGCATATAGGTCCCAAGATACGCAGTATGTGCAGGCCTTGGCCTGCTCGGCCTCCACTTCTGGGTGGCGCTTTCCTGTGTCTGAGGTTTCTCCAACCCTACAGCGTGGCTATCGTTTGATGATGAGCTGCATTTGCGTCGTCATCCGCCGTGATGTTGGAACTTGCGTCTCACATGTGCCATGCATCCCAGTAGCACTATGCGAACGTTCTCAAACCCCATGTAGGCCCTCATACCCGTCAGATCACGGCACCTGCAGCCCTTGAACAACTTCCATCTGCCACAGAGTTGAGCGAACCGTCCTTCCAATGGAAGAACACGCCCTGGGAGTGCATGGCGTCACGCACGCCCCTACAGGTATCCTTGCGCGTCTTTCTCATGGTCGCAACCTGTACGCTGGTTCGTCAACCTGAAGGTAAGGACTTTGCAGAATCGGTTTCTGTCCGGATCTTTGGTAAACGGGATAAAGTATCGGCGGCATCGTGAACCCAGCTGTTGACGGCTGAGGTGGGACGTTCACGCCCAGTTCCTTCCACCGGGCACATTGTCCGTACCGGGCTGGTGATAGCAAACTTGGCGGTGATGATTTCAGCGAGCAGGGAAGCGTCGGCAAAAACAATCCACCGCCTGTTTTTCCGGGCTTCTAGGATGTCGACCTTCGCATCCGTTAAGGGCTTTCCAGGCGGCAGATGACGCGATCTTCACCTGACACATAAAGCGATGAGGGATCGCAGCACAGATGCTCACTCTGTCATGTCCGATGATAACCATGCGCTCGGCGTCATAACCTCCGGATATATCTCGTCACCTGTCGCTCTATGTTCTCGGGAACATAGGAGGCGTAGGCTGTTCCCTTTCTCGAAGCGACGTCCGTGCGGCGTGATGCCTGCGTTGTCCGCTTCCATGTTTTTATCTCCTTGATGATGGGAAGGGTTTCACCTGAGCCAGGAGCCTCGGCCCACTGTTCTAGCGTACCTGTCCAGTCGCATGCACTCAGTAGGCGTTTCGCTGCGCCTACCATACACCACATGCGTCCAAGCTCAAGAATGCGACGGACTTTTCGTTCCAGTTCTGCATCCTTATCTCTAAGTTCTGCATCCTTATCCTTAAGTTCAGTATCCTTATCTCTAAAGTTCAGCATCCTTATCCTTAAGTTCAGCATCTCTATCCTTAAGCTCTGCACTCCATCCTTAAGTTCTGCATCCTTTTGCTCAAGAAGCACTAATAACAGCTTCGGAGTTAGAGAATGGTAGCCGAGATCATTGTGCAGCGAGACGCATCCATCATATTATCAGCTCTTATATAGATGAAAGATACAAAAATATCTGACATTACCATACTAAGATTTATTATATCTTTTTCTTCGGCAGCAATTAGGAGTAATTTTCAATATAGAGTACCAGTTCGTCCCAGCGAAGGTCATAGAACCCGGTACTCGCCCGTATGATGAACCTGGTAACCCTGCGCATCTGTTTATGATAGACGACAAAACCACAGCGTTCCCAGTGCAGCAACCTGATCTGGTTACGGAGGGCTGAGAAGATAGACTACCCATCAGAAGGGCTGGACATGGCTGCGGACCACTTAACAGGTATCGAAGGATGCCCGACGCACGTCCAGGAGAACAAACCCGGAAAACATTTGTTTCGTTGAGTACAAACATAAGTTTTCGGGCAAAGGTGGTAAGTTGGAAGACCACGCAAAGGTGGCTAATATTGATGCTTACAGTATTGCCCTTTTATTCAGGGTACAGAAAGTAAGCTATTTATGCCTCTTTGCACATTGCAGTTGATGCTTCGCACGAATGGTCGCTGTGGAACACCACTGTGCTAAGGTTTAGCACCAATGTTTATTGTTGTTGCGAAAGGGAGTAACTGTTATTAAAAACGTGCTACTAACCAATCATGGGCAACAAGCAGGGTGATTATTTTTCATAATAGTTGTTCCGCCATATTTGCAGCAGCTCCTTCTTCCGTCTCCCATGGCAAGGATAACCGTTGCACCACCACGTACGATGTCACCACCAGCATAGATTTTACTGCGAAACTCTGCATCTGTTCGTTAACAACGATCGTGCTTTTGCTGACCCAATTCAAGTCCCTACAGACTTAGGTACCAATGGATTTGGTGACACACCTACGGCAACGATAACCTGATCACATTCAACAGTGACGGTCTCCGCCATCAACTCGGACGGCATCGCCCACTCTGCATCTGCTCTCCAAGTTTCATTACGTCTAATACAGCTGCACATACGCGGCCCTTTTCATCCGCTTCATATTCCTGTGGGTTATGGAGCGGAGGAAGCACACCTCTCCTTGCATGTTTCACCTCTTCGAGACGTGCAGGCATCTCGGCCTCAGAACGACGATAGATAGCTGACGTCTATGCTCTAATCGTTTGGCAGTACGACAAGAGTCCATAGCCGTGTTACCACCACTGATAACCAAGACTTTCTACCATGATAATAGGGTATCGGTCTCGATTAGTGCGTCCATGAGGTTTACACGTCAGATACTGTTACTTGAAAAGGATATTGATAGCGTTCTCACCTGGAATACCCATGAAGTTAGGCAATCCGGCACCTGAACCAACGAAGATACCCTCTTGAAGCCCTTTCTCCTTAAGTCTTCTATATCGATGGTCTTACCGACGACAGGTGGTCGGTCTCGAAGTGTACGCTCATGCGACGAAGATTATCTATTTCACATCAACAATCTGTTTGAAGACGGAACTCAGGGATACCATATTTCAAGACACCGCCAATTTCGTGCACGCCTCAAATACATAAACTCGAACCACGCTTAGACATATCACCAGCAAAGCTCAACTGCAGGACCGTAACCAACATCGGCCATTGGATGCCATTGATGGTGCAACTTCGGCAATGCCACGTGTCCACTTTCGCTCGTAGTCAGCAGCGAAACGTTCAAGATAACCGATAGCCACTGCTGGTGAGTCTCATTTTTGAGGTGGATGCACGGCTGTCACATTGCTTCTTTGTAGGGCAAACGCGACCATACGGCTGGTAAAGCCGATGTCTCCATATGTCTTAGTTGCTTTCGAGGAAGTCGCCACGCTCTATATTCTTGATGAAGCCAGGATGAATGTTTACGACAGCCCACGCATGAAGGTTTCTGACAATCGACAGAGTTTAGCCTCTGCAGCTTACTCGGGGTTATCCGATATTTACCCTCTAAACGGGTCTTGCACGATAGTCGGCATCCAGTTCAGGCATCTTCACACGCTCATAGCAGTGCGCCCTCGGTTTTTGAAGTGCCTTTGCGTAATGTAGTACGCCAAGTGTCGTCCGCCATCTCTTCGATAGGTGTTGTAGGTGATGGGAGCGTTTTGTGCCGTTATTTTGCAGACTTATTTTTCTCACTGTCACAATCTCCACTCTTTCCTTGAGCCTCTCTCTGACTTGTTTCCTGTCAGGCACTCCCTCCCTTCGAGGGGGTTGGGAGGTCCCATCCTTAAATGTCCCTCTATCTGCTTGAAATATCCGTCCCGTCACAAGGTCGCCATTGAAACCAGGGCCATCATCGCAGACAAAGCGATCTACCACCACCGTAAGGCGCAGCACTACATTCCAGTTCGCCACCAGCACCGTGGCGAGAAACATCGCCAGAATGCCGTATGAGCTGCGAGAGAGAACTTCATCATGATAGATATTCAATAGCCAGCACCTTTGTCTACGTGTTCACGCTGTATCAATCAGACCCACGGTCAATGACACCGTTTGAGTCATCATCGGTCATGATGACTAACTCATCAGAATATTTCTTTACGTCATTCTCACCATGATAACTCAACCTCTAGTACGACCAGCAAGACGGATAACCTTGTTGCCAGCCTTTTAGTGCTGTAAGGATAGTGGATAGCCGGTACACGATACCACCACCAGCGCAGAGAACTGTACCATAGTTTTCAACAGGATGGTACCGAGGGTCCGACAAATGATGGTCAACATGATCGCTTCATTCAATCAAAGTTTTTGTTGATGAGCGTCCCACCTCTTGAAATAACGATAGCATTGTCCTTTTGTTGTCCGATTTGCAGCAATGGTGCGGCGCCCGTTCGCTTGCCGACACGCAGATGATGACAAAGTTACCAGACGGCAGCTTGCAGCAATAAGCGGTGTTTCTACTCAAGCGAGAAGACCTTCGAAAACTGTTGCTTGTGATAATCTTGTCGACGGAGTAGTATAGATATGGCAAAGTACGGTCCCATATTCCACTGCAATGGGGTGCATCCAACTGATAGAGTGTATGAAGATAGAAATGAAAGGGCACTCATTGTTTAAATTAGTCATAGGAATGATGCCCTCCTGTTAGGGAGGGGCAGTATTAGTTCATCTTGTCGTCGATATCTCGAAACCATCATAGGTATGAGGACTTTGGTACACGGATTCTGATCCGTTATTTCGACGATAGCTGTGACGATACGTGGTAGAGCAAGGGCTGAAACCATCCACGTGGCAAATCGACCTTCTTATCTTCGGCAAAGACGAAGGACAATGCAGATCGAGTTTGCTTTGATAGCTGAAGTTTGAAACGCTTTACACTCCAACTAAACGCTCTTGGCAGCACTCCATACCTCGAAGTCGACAGATTGCTGATAAAACCCATATCACCAACAGACGGAGATGGAAGTAATTAAGTTTTCTTCAAAAGACCCCTCAACGTGGTCTAACATTTTCATCTAATGACTTTATAGAGTGCTCAGTTTGTCCATACGTACAATCTCAACCTGCCAACCATGGTAGCGGTTCAAACCACGTACATCCCTACCATAGCTACCAGCCCCACGACGGAAAACGAAGCAGAGAAGCACAACGTTGATAGGTAAGTCTGCTCGTTGAGAATCCTCGTCACGGAAGATATTTGTTACAGGAAACCTCAGTAGTGAATGAGAGGAGGTCACCAAGATTTGCATGATATTCGTCCTTCTTGTCAGTAACTGACCAGTTGCAAGTCCAGTCTTGATTTACTACTAATGGTGGCTGGCTACTTCAAGCATCCGCCTTACGGGCTTGTCGAGGAAGAATGCCCCAAAAGTAGTTGAAGTGTCATCTACCGATGTAGAGTAAACCAGCACCAGTAATCTTCACACTGCGTCGTAAAGTCTCACCGTTAAACTTTTCAGCAAAGTCCCAGTGGTATGTCAGTAGGTAGATTAGGCTTTTTCGCCACCTTCCTTATAAACAGCATTGTCTCGCGTCTCACGTTTCCGTACCTGATCGTTAGGAATATTAGAATGTCAGCAACACACCTGCTGCATCCTTCTGTGCCATATCCATTATCTCTTGAGAGCCTTGTCGGAAGACTTGAAACAGTCTACTCTTTCCTTTATCTTGTCAGTCTTTCCTTTTCCTTCTTCATCAGTCCACCAACTAGCTTTTGAGAGCTGATTCATGTTGTTTGTTTGTGTTGTTTGCTGAGCTCACGACGCGGACTCATATTCCAATACTTTTCTCAACTGCTTTCACGTACCCTTGAGTGTTTTCTTCCAGTCCTTTTGATGACGCGTTCAGTTTCTTTCACTGATGAGCTTTAATGCTGACAACGTTCTAATCTTTATTTGCATCCAGAGCAAAGTTACGAAAAATCTCTATAAGTCGAAAAACATTTATATTACTTATTTTTGTTCTATTGATTAATCAACCTGAGGTTATTTTTCAATGATCGAGTTGCTTGTCTGTTAGAGAAGAGTTCTTTGATAATATTGACTATGCTTGGTTTATAGTAACTCTGTCACTATTTCATCGTTATTTGACGACCCGGTTTACCTTGAGTCTATCTTATTATTAGTGTTTTTATTGTTGTGTTGAGGTTGCGCACATATGGAAAGTTAACTCAATAATAGTGTTAATGTTTAGCACCATGTAAAAGGATGGGAGAGAATATGTGAATTGTGAGTAGAGGGAACGACAGACAAGAACTGATATTTAATAAACCCATTTTGTCTCGCTTTTAATGGATAGTTGTATCTATCACTTTCTGAAATCCTTCAAGTTGGTCGTATTGGTTGCCTTTCATCTGCAACTTATTCCAATAACCATGGCGGTGGCGATGAAGATAATACGGAGGAGGGAAAAGGAGCGCATAGAGAGAGGGTAGTTGACCACCAGGTACCCAGTACAGATGGGGAGGGACGATGACGGTAACGAGCGATGATGAGCTAATATAGTTAGTATTTGACTCTACCTGTGTAAAGAGCTTGCATAGAGAGTTACCTATTATATATTACATTTGAAATTAGAGTTCGATAGGGCGACAACAGCTGCAAAGAGGGCATAAGATATTTGTCTGTAAACTTATCTTCCCAATAAGTGCTGGAGAAGGAAAAGGAGGAGGGAATTAATAGGCGCGGTATAGAGGTAATATTGAATAACATAAGATTTTGATGCTATTGGTGCACACAGTACACTGTAATAATTGCCCTCATAGCACATGATTCTTGAGAGTGAACCATCCAGGGTGATGAAGCTGAGAGAGAAAGCCATTACCTGCAACCATGTCACTCTCGGTCAATAGCAGTGATTGGGTTTAAAGAGAAATATACGGTGTTGAAATGAAGAGATGAGGCAAGCCTCTTTATTGCGGAGGATACACATATTTCAAGTTTAAGAAACTCCGATTTGGCTGAAAACGGTCGAAGATAGTGTTTTATGCTATTTTGTTATGCTTATCTCGGTAGTATGTATTGGTTTTGAGAACATGATGTTCAAGAACATTGATTTAGCAATATCATTCACGCAGCAGAATCATTACTGCATATATCCATATCTTCCTCTTATCATTGCACCAATCTCGCCCAACGGGAGGTAACTCTGTGGGAAGGGAAGAGATCAGCGATGAGAGAGCGATAGATAAACAGAAGAATAGGTAGACAGTAGCGCAGCCCCACTGCTGTCAGTACTCGTGAACGAAAACCGTCCGTTGATAAGAAAGAGGAGGTAGAAGCCTGCTGTGTAGCCAATCATAGCCGATGCACCCATTCGGAATGACTGTTTTTAAACACCAAAGGAATACAGATAAAGAGAAGGTTTATATTCTGAAAACTATCAGTTGTCGTGAATCGATAGTCTGTATAGCTGTGCTTTGGGAAGTGGTAAGAGTAGGTGCATGTGATATGCATCAGCAATCGGTGGTCTGTTGTATATCTGAAAAGATAATCAATGAACAGAAATACAGGTACTAGGGCATAGATGAAACGATAACCGCCAAGATTATCCTCGATAACGAGGTTCACACCACATCCATCCATACATACAATAAAGAAAAACAGCCCAACACGTGTAAAAGTACTTTTGCTGTTGCTGGTTAGAGCTTTTATTTTCTCACCCGATAGCGTAGCGCTTGCGTAATGTCGCAGTAGCTTCCTGCAAGTGTCATTTTATCCAAGTCTATCACCCAGCAGACGGATAGTCTTCGTTGAAAGTAAAGATATTGTCTGAAAGGTTCTGCGCTGGGGCAATACCGAAACGGGTGATAGTAGTCCACTATAGCCTGTTTAATCTAATCTTTTGCAGCTGATAGGCTTTGCTTATAGGGCATAAAGCCTCAGGAATATTGCGTTTGAGGATTGGCTGCCTTCATGTATCACGTAAGAACCACTTCATTTGTTGGCAAAAGGTTGAAAACTCTGACGATACAATGTCATCAATGCGTAAGGGTTCATTGAAAGACGCTGTGCTCTTGTAGGTGTAGAAAACGTTCACTGGTCAGTAGACCCTGCATGCGACCCATTGTGTTGTACTGTTAAACCATACGGTTGTTCCGCAGTTGTGGCACAATTTAACTACCACAGTCTGTTCCTGCTGTTCTACCGATAGCACTGGTCCGGAAAGTGCAAAGTGAGCCGTAAAACCACCCTGGGTTAGAAATGTTAGCGCAGCCATCCATAGCCTAGCCTGATTAGCATTCCCGTGCGAAAAATACTATTTGCTACGGTAAAGATGGCTACGAACAATAGCAAATATTTAATCTGTTTCATTGTTTTAGCGTTTTTATTTGATTTTCATACTTTTATTCTTTGTTATCCACGGAGGATAGAAAGTACTATCGCGACTTCACCCTGTCGCTTATCAGTACCTCACGTGGCTTGAGCCCTTGCTGCACCAACGACATTGCTTTTCTCCATTTGATCCATCAGTCGACCAGCATGTGTGGTAGCCACCAGACAAAACGACGTTGATCATACTTTGTTGAGCCCCTTTGTTGGTTGACAACACAGCACGTGCAGCTCTTCAAACAATGGATCAAGCGTTGTGAGTGTCCAATGCCCACCCTCCAGCTTCTGTCTTTCGACAATGGTTCCGGATTTGCACGGGCGAACAGGTCCGGGTTGGTGCATAAACTTTGTAATGTTCTACTCGTGTATCAACAAAGGCAATACTGCACACGGCACAGGTCAGCACCATTGAGATAAAGCATATCACCACGTCCAACAAGCTGTTGTGCGCCTGGTCGGTCGAGGATGATACGTGAGTCCATCATCGCTCCAACGCGGAAAGCAGCACGTCCAGGGAAGCCGTTTTGGACATGCCCAGTGATAATGCTGTTGTTGGTCGCTGGGTTGCACTAATCATGGATACCGATAGCACGCTAACTGTGCGATACGTGTGTGATAGGCATCTCCACTTCCTGCCCGCAGTAAGCAATCAAGTCACCGAACTCATCAATGATGACAACGATGTCAAGGGCATGAACCATGACCTCTTCCGGGTTCAGTTCGCTCTGAGGAACTTGATTATATTCCTTTATATTTCACGAGCCGTTTCTAGTAAGTCGTAACGCCCATCCATCAAAACACAAAGACCTTTTCAATGCCTTTACAACCTCTGAACGTCTGTGATGATAGGTTCATCTTCATTCTCAACAGCTGCCATGAAAGGTTTGACGAGTAGGAGAGTAAACACTGAACTCTACCTCTTTTGGCCCAACCAGTACAACTCTTTAGTTCGTTAGGATGTTTTTATAAAGAAGGGAGGTGAGATCAGCATTAGACCGACTGACTTTCTCTGTTCAGCAGCACCTGCAACGAGCAGGTGAGGAACTCTGGCAAGGTCAACCATGTACACTCTCATTGGGGATAGTCTTACCCAATGCAATTGGCAACTCCATTGTAGAGTCTTTGAATTTATGTGAGTTCAGAATAGAGAATACTATTACAATGTTTGGCTTAGCATTAGGAACCTCAATACCACCTACTCGTACCCTTGTGGTATAGGAGCAATGATACGATACAGAGCTGCCAAACCCAGTGCAATATCATCTTCAAGGTGTTTTTAATTTAGAGATACGAACACCTTGCAGGTGTACTGCTAAAAGAGTAATCGCTGGACCAACTGTTGAACTGGATACTAGAATCTTGTACCCAAAGTCGTTCAACACCTTGATGATACGGTCTTTTGTTTGCTTCTAACCCCTCTTGGCTAACGTAGTTGGTCTTAGAATCAAAGAATATTCCTTTATTAGGTCGAGTGAAGGAAACTCCACTTTTGTAAATGGCTCACGAGGATTGATAGGGAGTGGAAGATTGTTGTTTGTGTTGCTATTTGTCTTCTCCTCAACCCCCTCCTCAACTTCAAAGCCTGACCTCTTTCTCTGTTGTGTTTTTAGTCTTGTCACTACTATTTGGTGAATAGAGCGGTCTCGGTTCTTGGGAACGCGATTGCTGTCTCTGTTATGTCAATAGGCCCGGCAAGGGTAGGGTAACATATTTTATTGGTTCAACTGGTTCATCCTCAATAGCAACCTCTTCATCATAGAGGTTTCTGTGTTGTTTCCTTATTATCATAGGTACCACCTGTAAACTTTGCTATTTTGTCACGAATGTAGCCAAAATGGGTTGATCATCTCACGTACGACAGTAATCGTTTCCGGAAGATATAGGTGAGAGGTCAACATGACAATCACTCAATATAGCGGATTAATCCCGGTGTACCAACAAGGTTTTCCGTATGTATTGTAACAGAAAGTTCATGGTCTCCTCCTGGGATTATAGACTTGGTCGCCCATCAGTGGGTAAGTGAAAGCAAAAGTAATAGAGGACCATATCATTACCAAAGCCATTCCCATGAACCATTTTAGTAAGTTTAGCTTTTATAAGTCCCATCATGCGGAGACCACTAAAGTGCAATGAAGGCTGAATGATAAAGGCTGGAATACCAAAACAGCGGGAAATAAGTCCGTATGAGATGATTGTGCTGAGTGAACTGCAGACATTTTGGAAAACTCACTTGTGGTTTTTCACCTCTCCAGACGAATGGTCTACATTAAACTTGTCTGTTGCACCTGTACTGAAATAGCTAAAAGCTACACAGATATAGATGGCAAACGCATAGGATAAGTCCGCAATAAATCCAGTCTCTGTCGTTAATGTCATTTAGTCCGATCGCTCGGTGAGCTCCTTTTCGTTCTGCTTTTCTTTCTTTTTGCCATTTATCGCTATTCTTTTTATACTTGCAAAAGTAATAAATTAGTGCACATATGCAGTCTCAAACTAATTTTGCGTTGGTATGCAATCCGAAATGAGTACAGTATTATACAATAGATCTGATAAGAGTAAAACATCACAGTTGCCAAGGGTTACTTCCTGGGGAAGATTGTTGTTGTAAAGTCGAACAGTTGAGAAGGAGTTAATTATTTTGCTTTCTAAGGACATTATCGGCATGATACGGAAAACATCGTCCTGTCTTTAAGAAAGAGCAACGTCAAGGTTGCACCTTTGCAAGCTCATGACCATGAAGTGTTCTCTTCGATTGAATCCATAGGTACCTGAATGTGTTAAACGTTTTTTGAAGATACAACAGTGCCTAGCGTGACTCTCTTTGGCGATGATATGTTGATGTTGCATCAGCGACTGGACTTCAAGTCGAGTTATTTTGAGAGACCTCAAGACTATGTTAAGTCGTTAGGTATTAAGATATGAGTCTCTGGAAACCTATGCAAATGTCTTTTCAGGAGCGTATAACAAAACGTGAACAGTTGTCTCAAACTGGGAGAATGAGATACTGGGGATAAGCAGAAAATACATGTAGCAGATGCTGGACGTGATTAAAACCTCTATGAGTCGTCTGCATGAATTGAAACATAGTGGTACTATGAACCCGTTGTGTCCTCCAAAGGTGAAACCAGTGCCTGAAGAAGTTGAAATGAGCCGATGACAACAGAGTGATGACTCAATGTAAATTATTATCGTGAAGAGTAGATTTATCATGAGATTTCTTTTTCACGTAAATAAATATTTATTTTCATGTACATCGGGAATTATCAAGAAGCGGAAACCAATAAACTCTTAAAAAGGAACTTTATGTATAGAGCAGAGTATAGTAAAGGGGCAAAAGAAGAAGTCTTCTTCGTTTTTCATCCATGGATCTTCTTGTGCCATCAACAAGATAGAAGAAGGACCTTGAGGAAGGCGATATCGTGCGTGTTATGACGCATGAAAAGAAAGTTTATTGCTGCTGGTCACTTCAAATAGGTCTATTGCTATCCGTGTCCTCATTCCATGACGCAAAGATAGATGATAAGTTTTGGGAAAGTCGTTTGAAAGCGGCTTTTCGCTCGTTGTAGGCTTGGTGTTATTCGGGAAGAATCAATAGGAAAAGGACTGTTCTCAAACACAACTTACCGTCTTGTTCATGGTGAGGGCGACAATCTTCCTGGATTGATTATATATATGGCAAGACCGCCGTTATGCAAGCTCATTCTGTTGGTATGCACGTATGCCGTGAGGTAATTGCAAGGCCCCTTGTTAAGGTGATGGCGATAAGTTGATAGTGTCTATTATAAGAGTGAGACAACGCTTCCTTTTTAAGGCGGACCCTACAGGAGAATGGCTTTTATCTATGGAGATACAGACAATAACATTGCGATAGAGAACGGCTTAAAAGTCCATATTGACTGGTTGAAGGCAGAAGACGGTGTTTCTTTATCGATCTGCCGCGAGAACCGCTTCTTGGAGTACATATGCAAAAAGGAAGAAGTGTACCGAATATGTTCTGGTTATACGAGGTCGGTTTACGCTATGCGTGGTGGTGCAGAAATAGCAGATTCTAGTGGACAGTTCGGCCAAAGCTATCGAACTGACGAACAAGAATATCGAACTCAATTTCCCTTAACGATTCCACGTCATGAGGCTATCTGTGAGGATGCTTTCAAGTATCTTGACGATAACGATGGTGAGCATGATTCATATCATTCTCGGACCCACCCAGCCTTTGCAAAGTCATCGTAACGCATTGAAGAATGGTTTGCGTGGTTATGTACACGATTGAATGTCAAAGGATTTGAAAAGATTAAAACCGGGAGGAATTTTGTTTACACTTCTAGTTGCCTCGCAGGTAGTCACTAAGGACGACAATCTCGACAGGCTGTCTCTTTACTTGTTGCTGCAATAAGCTGGACGTGGCAGCATCCTGCATCTGAGCATCAGCCTGCGATCACCCACTCAATATTTTACCGTCTCGTAGGCAATATTTGAAGCGATTAGTCCTTATGCGTTGAATAAATCAAACGATAGCATAGTTTGGAGCATCTATGCGGACAGCTCTTTATCAGTAGTCGCTGTCTCGGTAAGTAGCATAGTGCTGCCTTTTGCCAGCGTCCCGGCGAGCGGGCCAATGTTGAGGCTGCCCACTGCACTTTATCTGCGTGGAGAAGAGAGTCTGAGGATGAACAGTTAGTCGGTGGAGGACCTTTACTAACGTGAGAAATATCTCATTCCATAAAGCTCTATTTGATACGCAGGCTGCGCCAGTCGGCATAAGGTAAGCATTGAAATGCAGCGCGTGAATTGCAAGTATCGTTATTTTCAAGCTGAAAGAAGCGCCGAGTGCCACGGTATTTGCGTGCAATCGCTAAAGAAGACCCCTGTCGATACGATTCGCTAACCTTGTTCGTGGAACAGGCCTTAGTGGTTTGACGTATTCGCCCGCAATAATGATGTTGTCCGGTCCTTTTGCTTTCTGTGTGACACGCCAAGAAATTGAAGATCATTCGTCAACAAGCTGTTTCCTTTGTTACCGATAGCACTAATCTTGTAGATGGCGTCATGCGGACAAGATCTGTTGGAATGTCTTCGATCGTTGTCTGAGACAATCCTCTCGCCGCGGATGCTATTCTTACTACTGCCAATCATCCTCTGAGGTAGATGCTATTGTGCAGGAGTCGCTAATCGGCTGGGAAAGGCTGTTAGCTTTGTCAACGTCCTGTGACCAGGTTAGTCAAACAGTCGGCATACTGAGCCTTCCAACCTCCTGGATTTGTCCGTCAGTCGTGCGTTTCCTTTCCTCCTCTTATCTCCTCTTTTGCATACTGAAACCGCTTCGTGTCTCATCATCTTCAGATAGCAGAGATGTGGTTTCAGCATCTGATGGACAGACGGGCAGTTGTGGTATTCTCCATCGCATGAACTACACACGATCGTATGTTTTCATGGTGACTCTCGTGAGGAAGCTGAAAACACGTCAGCTTTGTTATCCCTGAAACTACCAAGTGTTATGGCCCATGATGAACAATTATTCTTCGACCAACGGAACGTGCATCGACCCCTCGGCAAACGTTTTCTAAAAGAACCTACTATTGTCGACCTTGATGCATCCTCTATTCAATTTCCTTGACTCTGGAGAGGGAGACAAAAGCAGAAGGTGACTGTCTACTCCTCGAATGCGTGGTACGCAATCTGGTGAGTGATTTTCACCCAATCTCAAACGTAAACTGCTTTTGAGAAACGCAAACCAGTTGGTCCTCTCGATGCCACTGGCACTATCCTTTGCCCCTCGTCTTCGTATCAATGGACCGTTTTAAGTTGACCTCACAGATGCAGTTCTTGTCTGCGAATAGAGATTTTAGAATAATAATATAAGGTGTTTTGTCTTTATTATCACACCTTTGTTTCTTGCAGTAAACTTCATTTGCTTATTTCTTTTCTGTCGAGCAAACTGAAAGCAGCATACTCTTTTTGGACACTTAACAATTCTACGGGTCTTGTAGAAGGAAATATCCATATATTCTCATTTATTGCCGTTTGTTTATAGCTTCGCAGGTGAATAACACTGTGGTATTGGCGATCCTTATACTTGACAGAATTATTAATTCAAAAGGATATTTAGTTAATGAAAATCAACTATGAGTTATTTTCTAACTTTTTAGATGTTAATTGTTTAAGGAAACCTATCTTTGCAGTCATAAATATATATGGTGCTGTGAGGGATTTTCTATGAACAGCATGAATAGAAAACAGAGAATAATGAAGAAGAAAACAATTTGACAATAGCTATAATCATGGACTTTCATTCCGTGTTTGCTTTCTGTCCAGCTCAACCATATTGAAGAGATGGCTGAGATGAAGAAGGAACAGTTTGACGAATCCGTCAACCGTGCCCCCATCGCTTCTCGAACATGGAGTTGAACTAGACGCTTGTTATTTGGAGTGATGATAAACAAGAAGGAACGTTCACAAGACGACAATCAAAACACTGATAAAGATGATACATCTATTGCAGCTCATCAGGCTCCCTGTTACTGATGATCTGAACCCCTATACTCCTTTTTGAGGTAAAGTTACCTCAAGCAAAGCCATCTTTTGACACTCAAAGTTGAATGATCTCTATGCAATGATAGTAGTACGTTGTCTGACAAACAAAGCGCAATATGCAGGAGATTGTTCGCAATCGCTATGTCTACCGTAAGAACAATGTTAGAAGAGGTAGTGTACAATATTCTTTACTCTGTTCAGATAAGCCTTGCGCACAGAATCAACTCGTTGGCTGGATCAGGACTCTAAAGGCGGAGATGATGAACAATGGAATCAATATTCTTTATCATTTCACGGTGACGACTCAAGATGGTCGAGAGGTCTGATAAACGTCCTGATTATGGGTGATGGTGAGGAGAATACTTTATCTTCAGGTATTGTTTCGCAACGACCCTGTAAACAGAATGGGTACAGGTTCATTTCCACAGATGAACAACTATATCTTCCAGTGTACGGTTTATGATCCTTCTATTTCATCTTCGTCTTCGCTGTTAGTTACCGTTTATCTTCACAATCGTGACCATCTTCCGACAGAAACGATACAGTGAATAAAAGAATGACTTTATCAATGGGCATGACGCACGAGCTTAAGACGCCTATCGTGCGTATTTTTGGCAGCTCAGATGATGAATGATAAGACGTTGACAAAGAGTCCAAAGACGATAGAACACTTAGAGGCGTAATCAATGATGAGTCAAAAACGTCTGGCGTTTCTTGTTGAGAAGGTACTGATAGATGAGTATGTACGACCGCAAGAAGGCTGCAAGTTAAAGAAGAAACACTGATCTTAACGAGATGAAACGATTGCTCACCTTTAGTTTGCGTGTGAGCATACTGGTGGTAAGGTGTACAGAGATAGCGGTAGATCCACCTGCATGTTGATGAAATGCATTTCAAAATGTCATTTTCAACCTCTTGGATAACGCTGTTAAATATGTGAAACCCGATCAACCATTAGATGTCTATCTGAATATATGGAATACGAATGAGAATTTCTATCTCTCACGTTCGTGACACTGGTCAAGGAATAAAGGAGTAGAATCGAAAGAAGATTTTGATAAGTTCTATCGTGTTCACACAGGAAACCTTCATGATGTTAAAGGATTTGATTAGTTTGCATACGTAAAGAAGATGGTTGACCTTCATGAAGGAGGAAATCAAGTACTGAGGAATATGGTAGGTACAAAATTCGTCATTAAACTCCTGTAATTCGGGACGAGGAAGATGAAGAATAAAAGATAATTAAGAGAAGTAAACAATTATACGTATAAGTTATGGATGATAAATTGAAAATTCTGTTGTGTGAAGGATGATGAGAATCTCGGAACACTGTTGAGTGAATATCTGCAGGCAAAGAGTCCAGGCTGACCTCTGTCCGATGGTGAGGTCGGATATAGAGCCTCTTGAAGAGCAAGTATGATATTCAGTGTTGATGTTATGATGCCAAAGAAGGATGAAGTTTTACCCTCGCACAGGAGATCTGTCTGCAATGCAGAAGTTCCTATCATCTTCCTTACTGCAAAGCAGCTGAAAGAGGATATCTTGAAGGTTTCAAGATTGGTGCTGATGATTATATCACTGCTTCATTCTCTATGGAGGAGCTCGTTCCGGTATTGAAGCTATCCTCCGTCGTGTAAGAGGAAAGAAGACCAAGGAGTCTACAATGTACACGATTGATCGCTTTACTTTTCGATACACAGAAGCAGTTACTTACACTGGATAACAATCTGTAGAAGGCTACTAAGCTACAACAAAGGGAGAATGAGTTGTTGCTTTTACTTTTGCGCACACTCTAATGAGATTCTTCAGTGACTATGCTTTTGAAGACCATTTGATTGATGATAACTATTTCAATGCACGTTCAATGGACGTTTATATCACTAGTTGCGTAAGCATTTGAAACCGCATCTCACAGATTGGAGATTATCAATATTCATGGTAAAGGTTATAAACTCATTGTTCCGCATGAGCAGTAAAAGCTTTTATTCTGTAATGTTTTGATTACAGAACCATTCTATTAACGCTATTCTTCTCATTTAAGAGGACTGAATACGTTTTTCGTTTATATGGAAGTAGAAGGATAAGGATTTAGTAGCAAAATAAGGATGAAAACCTATTAGTATATCACAAGTTATAGGAAACCTCATTATGTGTTAGTACTCCGCACTAATGGTGCTAAGCCTCCGCACAAGATGTAAAAGTTGCTTTCCGCACAAGATGCGTAGTATTTGTACAGTATATGAAAAGCATTACCACAAGGGTTGAAAAGGGACAGAATGTTGTTTACTTATACCTGATCCAGAAAGGAAGCTACTCGTATTCGATAGGAGTAGAAAAACTCTTTCTCATGCACGCATAAACTATATATCCTCTTTTCTTATCAATTGTTATGGGTACTTTTATTACTTTTGTACCGACTAATTTTGATATCAGACGAAATCATCTTATGATACACAAATCTGATTTCCGGTTATCGGTAGCGGATAGCAGGAATGACTGCACTGAGTGTGGCAACAGTGGTGAAAGAAAAGGCTGCCTTGTTTGCAAAAACATCTTGGATGAAGCCACTACGCTAGTTAACAGGAGGAATAGCTCGGTAACGAACCTTGCCATTGATAATTTTGAAAAGCACATCAACGATACTATGGTCGCTGGTGATTATATTTGACCCTTGGCTGTGAAACAAGTTGTGCGTAATGCGCCGTAAGCTACAGTTAAAGCACTGTCAAATGGGGGTGAACTTGATAAGAATAGGATGGTACATACGACCCACATCGTGAAGGAGGTCATAGCTGATTTTTCGTATTCTTCATCATGCTGATGACACAGGCTTTGAGATACAGCGCGGACTAATGGAGGCTGTGAGAGCTAATCCGAATATTACTATCTTTGAAAATCATTATGCTGTTGAGATTATCACACAACATCACCTGGGGATAAAGGTAACGCGTAGAACCCGACATTGAATGTTATGGTGCGTATATTCTCAAATTCTGAAACCCGTAAGGTTGATACATTTTTGAGTAAGGCACACTCATGGCAACTGGTGGTGTGGGTGCTGTCTACGCAATGACATCCAATCCTGTAGATAGCTACTCGGCGATGGTATCGCAATGGTTTATCAGTGCTAAGGACAGTCAGCGATATGGAGTTTGCACAGCTCATCCCACCGTACTTTTATAATCCTTCTGAGACACATCCAGCATTTTCGATTACTGAGGCTATGGTGTAGTGGTAGGAGTGTTGCGGCTTCCCGATGGACAGGAGTTTATGCGAGAAGTATGATAAACGTCTTTCTTGCTCCACGTGATATTGTTGCTCGAGCTATTGATCATGAGATGAAGATTCACTGACTAAAACCATGTTTGCCTTTGATGTAACATATAAAGATGCTGGAAGAAACGAAGCATCATTTTCCACATATTTATGAGAAATGTTTGAGCATTGGGATTGATATAACAAAAGATTATATTCCAGTTTGTCCAAGTGCTCACTATATCTGTGGGGGTATAAAGCGTCGATTTGAATGCAGAAAGCTCTATTCATAGGCTCTGATGCCGTTGGTGAATGTTCATGTACGGATTGCACGGAGGAAACCGACTTGCCAGCACTGTTGATAGAAGCAGTTGTTCATGCCAAGTCTGCATCAGAACATACTCTACTGGATGATAGATACCTATGATTTTAACACAAAATATCAGAGTGGAACGATGAGGCACGTCGACCAATGAAGAACATGTTTTGAATCACACAGAGTATTAAGGAAGTTACGAAATCATGAGCAATTATGTTGGTATTGTGCGAAGTGATTACGTTTGAAACGTGCTTGGGCACGGCTTGATCTAGTTGTATGAGGAGACAGAAAGCCTCTTTAAGCGCGTCAGGCAACGAAGGATATGTGAACTTCTGTAATATGATAAATGTTGGTTATCTGATAACAAGACAAGCTATAGAACGTAAGGAAAGTCGAGGATTGCACTACACGGTAGATTATCCGAAGCATGCATACGACAAAAGTAGTAAAGAGCAGTAGATAGATACTGAGAGAAGCACAACCATTGTACCTCAGATTATAATACAAAATTGAATGATTGAAAAATGGCTGGAAACTAGGGTTTCATAGATGAACCTATTCCTGAGGGAACAGATGTGAAGGCTGAAATTGTCGAATGTGTAAGGAAAAAGAATGCACTTGTCATGGCACATTATTATCACAGAAGGCGTAATTCATGAGTTGGCAGATTTTGTAGGTGATAGTCTCGTTTTAGCACAAAAAGCAGCTACCACAGATGCCGATATTATGTTAGTGCGGTGTAAAGCATTTCATGGGTGAGACAAATAAAAATCTTATGTCCTGAGAAGACAGTGCACTGTTCCTGACCTAACGCCTCTTGTTCATTAGCAGAGAGTTGTCTTGTTGATGAGTTTGAGAAGTTTGGAAAGCACACCCTAATCATACTGTGGTAGCCATGTCATTGCAACAGCAGCAACCAAGGTCAGTGACGGATGTTGTAGTAACGAGCAGTAATGCAAAGCAGATTGTTGAGTCTTTACCAGCTGATACTCATTATGGTCCAGATAAGAACTTAGGACATTATATTAGTGAGCAAACAGGGCGTGAGATGTTGCTTTTGGGATGGTGTATGTGAAGTTCACGACAGATCCTCTCTGTTGAGAAGATTCCAGCAGTTAAACGCTGAACATCCAGCTGTGCAAAAGTACTGGCTCATCCGTAATCGTCCACCCTACTGTCCTCTGTTTGGCGGATAAGATCGAAGTACATCTGCCTTATTGAAGTATAGTGTTGAGAATGATGCTCAGGAGTTTATAGTGGTGACAGAGAGTGGTATTTGTTGAAATGCAGCGATTGGCTCCACAAAAGACCTCATTCCTGCCCTCCTAATGATAGCGATAGTCCTTGTAAATCGAGTGTGAGTATATGAAATCACATTACTTTGAGGAAGCTGTACAATTGCTTAAGCATGAGTGGCTCGTTATTGAGGTTGAGCTTTCTAGATGGCGAAGAAGGCAGTCAAATCAATTCATAGAATGTTAGATATTTCAAATAGTTTAGGTTTATAATTTAATCAAATAATTATGTTGTCAGTAGAAGAATTAAACGATAAACTTATCGAACTCTGCTTTTCAGTGAGGATATAGGTGATGGTGACCATACAACGCTTTGCTGCATCCCTTGCTGATGCTATGGGTGAAAGCAGATTACTAATTAAGGAAGAGGGCGTCTTGGCAGGAGTAGAAGCTGCCAAAAAGTGTTTCCATCATTTTGACCTCAACTGCAGGTGAAGTCGTGTAGAAGATGGTGCATGTGAAGCCTGGCGATATTATCACGAGTGTGAAAGGCAGAACGCAGAGCCTTTTTGCAGACAGAACGTCTTATGTTCAATATTATTATGCGTGAGCGAGTGGTATTGCAACGATGACTCACAGGCATCAGCAAGCATCATTGATGCTGGGACGAAGACACGCGTTTCGGACACACGCAAGACAACCTGGCATGAGAATGCTGGAAAAGAGGCTGTGAAGATTGGTGGTGGTATGAATCATCGCATTGGTCTCTTTGATATGATCTTTTGAAAGACAATCATGTTGACTTTTTGTGGCGGTGTACATAATGCTATTTCTATGGCAAAGCAGCATTGTAAGGACCATGGCAAGGATGACCCTCAAAATAGAATGTGAGGTTAGGAAACTTTTGCTGAGCTTGAAGAAGCCTTGAATGAAGGCTGCACCGTATTATGTTTGATAATTTCACACCCGAGGATACTGCAAGCAGTTGGAAATGGCAGGACGCTGTGGAGATCGGAATCAGTGAGGAATTACTTGATACGATGATCCTTACGCACTGGCTGGTGTAGATTTTATTTTTGGCGCACTAACACACAGTGTCAAAGGTCTTGATATGAGCTAAGGCTGTTGTAGAAAAAGACTGATTCTAATAAAAATACTAATCTCTAATTTCTTTGTAAGCATCCAATATTAGCCGTCTTTATGTGGTCTTCCAGCTTTTACTATCTCTTTGCCCGAAAAACTTATGTTTTGTACTCAACGAAACAAATGTTTTTCGGTTTGTTGCACTCCTATGGACATGCGTCAGGCATCCTTCGCCTGTCCCAAGTGGTCCGCAGCCATGATTTCAACCCTTCTGATGGAGTAGTAAGCATCCAATATTAGCTGTCTTTTTCCCACTCAACAAACAACCCTTATATGTCCGGCAGCAAATAAGGGTTGTTTGTTATTTGCAGTTTGAAGGTAGTATTTTCGTGAGTTTCCCTCTGTCATGTCGAGCAAACGGTTTTGGTAGCTGATTTTCCTTCATCCATTCATATGGGTCTGTGTCTGGTTTTCCCGCGCAACACGCCATGAAGGTATAGAAGATGGCATTGTTCTCCGCCCCTCATTGTTGCCGCAGAACAGATAGGTTCTTTCTTCCAAGCGTGATGGGTCTGATGCCTAGTTCCATGAGATTGTTGTCTATGTTGAAGCGTCCGTCCTGCACACATACCCGCCACTGCAGTATCCATCACGGCGAAGGCATAACGCAGTGCCTTTCTCCATAGCTTCTGCCTGGGGTGTACCGTTTGTGCACATCCAGCATATAGGTCCTCAAGATACTTCAGTATGGGGTAGGCCTTGGCCTTCCGCTCGGCCTCCACTTCTTCGGGTGGCGCTTTCCCTGTGTCTGAGGTTTTCCTCCAACCCACAGCGTGGCTATCGTTTCGATGATGTGAGCTGCATTTCTGTCGTCATCCGCCGTGATGTTCGAACTTGCGTCTCACATGCGCCATGCATCCCAGCAGCACTCATGCCCTGAACGTTCTCAAACCTGTTGGTAGGCCCTCATACCCGTCAGACTGTATGGCACCTTGGCAGCCCTTGAACAACCCATCTGCCACAGAGCCTGAGCGCGAACTGTCCTTCCAATGGAAGAACACGCTCTGGGGAGTGCATGGCGTCACGCACGCCCCACAGGTATCCCTTTTGCGCGTCTTTCCCTTTGCGGTCGGCAACCTGTACGCTGGTTTCGTCAACTCTGAAGGTAAGGACTTTGCAGCATCTCGTTTTGTCCGGATCTTGTAAAGCGGATAAAGTGCATCGGCGGATCGTGAACCCAGCTGCTGACGGTTGAGGTGGGGATGTTCACGCCCAGTTCCTTCCACCGCACATATGTCTGTACTCGCTGCGATAGGCAAACTTGGCGGTGATGATTTTCAGCGAGCAGGAAGCGTCGGCAAAACAATCCACCGCCTGCTTTTTCAAGGGGGCTTTAGGATGTCGACCTTCGCATCCGTTGGGCGGGCTTCTGTAGGCGGCGAGATGACGCGATCTTTCTACCCTGACATAAAAGGATGAGGGACGGTGCACAGATGCTCACTTCTGTCGCGTCCGATGATAACCATGCGCTCGGCGTCAACCTCCGATATATCTCCGTCACTGCCTGTCGCTCTCATGTTCTCGGAACATAGGAGGCGTAGGCCGCCTCTTCGAAGGACGCCTGTGCGGCGGATGCTCTGCGTTGTCCGGCCTGTTGTTTTATCTCCTTGATGATGGAAGGGCTTCCACCTGAGCTTCAGGAGCCTTCCTTGCCCACTGTTCCTCAGTGCGTACCTGTCCAGTCGCATGCACTCAGGTAGGTGCTTCGCTGCGCCTACCATACACCATGCGCTCGAAGCTCAAGAATGGACGGGACTTTCGTTCCAGTTCTGCATCCTATCCTTAAGTTCTGCATCCTTATCCTTGTAAGTTCTGCATCCTTATCTCTAAGTTCAGCATCCTTATCCTCAAGTTCAGCATCCTTATCCTCAAGTTCAGCATCCTTATCCTTAAGTTCAGCATCCTTATCCTCAAGTTCAGCATCCTTTTTGCTCAAGAAGTTTAATAACAGCTCGAGTTAGAGAATGTGTAGTCGATATCATTGTGCAGCGAGACGTATCCATCATATTATCAGTTCTTTATATGATGTAAAGATACAAAAATATTCTGACATTACCATACTAAGATTTATTATATCTTTTTCTTCGGTAGCACTAGATTTATACCTCAATATAGAGTACCAGTTCGTCCCAGCGAAGGTCATAGAAGCCGGTACTGCCCGCATGATTTTAGAACTCAGGCAACCTGTGCCATCTGTTTATGATAGACGACAAAACCACAGCGTTCCCAGTGCAGCAACTTGATCTGGTTACGAGCGGTTGTAGAAGACATAGACTACTCCATCAGAAGGGTTGGAAAGCATGGCTGGGACCACTTGGGACAGGGCGAAGGAGGCCCCGACGCATGTCCACAGGAGTGAACAAAACCCGAAAACATTTGTTTCGTTGAGTACAAACATAAGTTTTTCGGGCAAAGGTAGTAAAGCTGGAGACCACGCAAAGGCGGCTGATATATTGATGCTTACGTTCTTGGACATATTGATTGAAAATGACAGAGGTTCTCGGCTTAGTGATTAAATCTCTGAGGTGAGTTTTCTCCAAAGAGAAACCTATCAGCGTTGCCACTTCCGTAATGGTAAGAGGGCTTTTTGTTGTCCGCCTTTATTCTTGCAACAAGCAGATAGGCGATGACTGCAACCTGTAGATGGATTCGACTGCATTCTCGGAATAGCCCTCCCACAAGGTATTCACGACAATATTCTGCTTTTATCCACTTGGAAGAACACCTCTATGTCCCATCTGTGCCTATACAGGACGGACACTTCCACTGCGCTGATCTCGAAGTTGTTAGTGATGAACACTATTTTCTCACATGTCTCTCATCATAGTGGCAGACTGCCCTGAAAGGCTCAGGGTAAAGCGCATGAGCTCGTGGCTGAGCCGAATGGTCAAAGTCGCCCTCGAATACCATCCTCGGGAGAAGTCTTTTCGGCGCCACAATCTCGTATTTATGTTGTCTCTTTGTCCGCAAACCCAACAGGCCCAGCCAAACTAGAAGCGAAAGAACTCATCGAAGTCAACATAGGCCTTGTCCATCATATAGAAGGCAAGAGGCTCCGGCGCAGTCAGTTCAAGTTCGTTGCTGTCATGCCATCTGCCATCCGTGATGTGGATGTTTGCTGGAATGCTCCCCGTGCAAGTCAGCAGAGGTGCATCTTCACTGCCCCCTTGTTGTATTTTTCCTAAAGCCCATGTCGCAAGTTTGACACTTGTGGAGATGGTATGTGAATCGAGGGAGTAGTACGTTGTCTATGTGATATCCGGCATCGAGGTACTTGTGTATAAAGCGGGCCTTACCAGATTTATCATATAGATGCCAAACTCCTCTACAGATGCGGTAATCCCTGATTGTCGTTAGCTCGGGAAAGGATGACTGGTTGACCGTGCCAGCAAACCAGATGGTAGAGAATGTCCCGTAGCACCAAGACACAGCAGATGTCCTGTAGGAATCACAACTCGTCAGCTGTCCAAACAAAAGGTGCAGAAGCTGGTTGTAACAAGTCAAATCTTTTGACATGCCAGTCGCCACGGTACCTCTTCACGCACTTGTCGAACTGATAACGAGGTATGTACTTCACAACTTAGAAAACATATCGACCGACGTTCATAACAATGCAGTTTGGCTGCAAAGTTACGCTGTCATTTTCAAATCAAAAATCAAAGAACGCTCTGAAACCCTTATTACTAAAGGATATATGAAGTTTAATTTAAAAATTATTGCATCACTAGTATTTCACGTAAATAAATTATCTTTTTCGTGAAAAAGAACTGATAGATAAGGATTATTACCGCTTTTTTACCGCTGGTAGTTTGAGTTTTTACACGGAGTTCTTTTTAAGTGTAAAAGAGGGTGTGATGAATAGAAAAAGAACCATAGATGTAAATCTTATTTTTAAAGAGTTTAACTTGTTTTTGTATATTCTTGGTTCTGATTTATTTGCTTTTTGTTGATTTTTATTTATCTTTGCACTCAGATAAGAACTAAAACATTCTATTGTTAAAGAGTAGTCTACAATACCTATTTTCTCTTTAATGAGATATAAGAATAGTCTATTACAAACTTGATTGACAAAATTATAAAACTTAATAACTATGACCCAAAAAGTTTGTTGTATTGTGTCTAATGCTATTGTTGCCTATAACGATATGGGCACAAAATTCGGTTACATTTGATTTTTCTAAGTCTTCTAGATGATGTTGTACTGAGAGGATGGAGAAGGATGGCATAACTCCAGTTGAGTTCTGGCCAAGAAGGAACTCTTCACCCAAATATATTGTAGAAAAAAGAATCATGAAACTTGATAGTTATGGTATACTGACGTTAGAAGGAGAAGCTACAATAACATCAATTGTTATCATAATCTCGGATACAAGGCGTATATTAAAAGATTATAATGATGACAGCAATGTGCCTTATGTAAAATATGGTCATGACACTTTCTACAAACAAGAATGGACGGGAAAAGTTGATAGAGTGTCTGCGCTGTGGGTTCACTAGGTGTTTGTATAAACTCAATAATAGTAACGTATAATAAGTCTACTCCTATTCTTATTCCTTCTGTTAATAAAAGAACGCTATATTATGGTAATAAGTCGTTTATAATTCCTAAGAATGTTGTTGCGCGCACTTATAAGATTACAGGTAATGTTCTCTCTCAAAGCCGAGAATATAAAGAGGGAAATATTCTTCCGAAAGGTACAGCTGTTGTTTTAGAGGTAAAGAAGGTCAATCATTTTTGAAGAAACAAGTGAGGAAGGAATTGTTGACCCTGATAATGCCCTGCGTGGTTCAGGGATGTTAGGACTTTGACGGAGGGTGGAAAGCTCTACTATATCTTAGGTAATGGTAGCAATGGAGTAGGCTTATTGAAAGAAGAAAATGGGAAGCCTTTTTACTACCGAAGCACATAAAGCTTATCTTGCTTATTCGCCCCCAATGGCTTCAAATGCAAAGAGTTTCCTGGCTTTTGATGTTTCATTAGAATGCAGACTCTTCTGTGAGTGAGAAAGAAAATGATAACTGGTCCTTATTTATAATCTTGCAGGCAAAATAGTGGACAAAGATTATAAGGGGATTATATAGTAGAATGGTAAGAAGTATTTTAATAGATAAATACTTTTCTAACTGTGTGTCGAACTATGATAGTTATTTAATCATTAAGAAGTAAAACATGAAAAACATATATCAAACCTTTTTAGTAAAAGAATATTGCACTTTACCTTCTTTCCAATTGTTAGGTGGTTTCGAGGCCGTATAGCAATGCATTGAGGAATGAGCAAGGCTGGTTAATAATCATTCTGAAACTGGCCTTTGAGCAATTATTCAGTTAAAGTCTTCTCAGACTTTAGTATTTGTGATTCTCACGAGTGATTGGGTTGAATGATAATGTATAACAATCAAATATTTACTAATATGAAGAAACAAGTAACATGGGCTGCATTTTTATTGTGCTTATTTTTGTTTGCAGCCTGCGCAAAAGCCTCGTATTAGAAAGTACATGACGTTAAAAAGGTAAAATAATGTCCGCATAAGTTGACAAGAGTTGTGCATATTTATCCTAAGGAGTTAAACGTTGAAACGATAGAGGAGGCGTTGAGGCGAAGTTGGCAGCCTTTAAGTAGAGCTGTCAGTGACGAAAAACAGAAACTTTACGCCGTCAATGTTTACGAGAAGAAAACCTAATGACGAGAGCTATTCTATGTATGCCTATGGTTTGTTTACAAGCTCAAAAATAGATATTGAAGATGAATGTGGAGAATCTTTTATAAAGTAGAATGCTTTGATAGTAGAGGAAGGCGATGATAAACTTGCACAAATGAAGGAGAGTTTTTAGCCTTTTACACGGAACAAGTGATGAACACAAAGCGACAACATACGTTTAGGTTTCTCAAAAGATGAAAATCTGGAGTAGTTTAACGAAAGGAGACAGTTGTTGCTGATGGGCGCATTATTCTAAATCCGCGCCTTTGTGAAACTATATATGGTACTATTACAGATTTCAGTCCAAAGATAAAGAAGGAACTGACGGTTGATAGGAAGAGCAGTGTTCGGACTTCATTTCAAAGTGACACCTCCAGAGGAAGGTAAATTGGTAGTTAACTATATTGGATGGCGGTTCTCTTTAACAAAGGATAGTGAAGCGTATGATAATAGTTCTATTTACTCTTTTGCTAATACTTCAAAAAGCGTGTCAAGATGGATATCAATCAAACGATAGAGGTAAGATAACATGGACAAAAGATGATGGAACAGTTGAACAAGAGAGTAAACGTTAGTGTTAAAGCGTGTAATACTATGACTGTCGTTGAAATATAGGGTGGAAGGACAAAAGCCGCAAGGTTTTTCGTTGAATGAAGAAACGAGTGATATGAAAACAGAGAATGTTGAATGAATTTGTTATTGTAGTTTTGTAGTTAGATATAAAATGAAAAGGGCATACACCGAATGCCCTTTTCATTTTAGATCTATATAGTACATTATATGTTTGCTACATCATAATATTGCGTAAAACACGCCTGCGGCAGTAACAGATGCACCTGCACCATAGCCTCGAATCTCGCATAGGATATTCTTTATAACGATCGGTTGTCAGTAGAACTATGTTGTTAGAACCCCTCAAGGTTATAGGAAAAGGATGGGCAGAACCCACTTCCTTAAAGCAACATTAGTCTCATATGTTCCATTGTAGCAACGAAACGCCAGCGTTTTCCTCTTCTGTCAGTTTCTGACGACGCTCTTCAAAGTGTGGCGTCAAGTTCTCGAAGACGTTCCTGAGTCTCTACTGAGCCCCTGGAAATAATCATCTGCGTACAAAGAGGTGCTTTCACATCCTCTTGTTCCACCTGTATCCAGCCTCACGTGTAAGGATAACTCAACTTACGAACGACATCTGTTCCACTACAGGTCAATACGTGGATCCGCTTCGCTATAGCCTTTGTTTCTTTAGCACGTTTAACAGTCTCAGAGAAAGGAACGTCTGTCTAAATTCGTTAAAGATAAAAGTTCAGTGTACCGCATCAACACAGCTTCACCTTTGAGTATCTTGGTCACCCGAATCATGTAAGTCATTGATTGTACTCAATGATAGGCAGACCCGCACCTACATTTGTTTCAAAGCGGAATGGACACCACGTTCAATGGCAGTCTGTTTCCAAATGGTACACCTCGTATGTTCCAGATAAAGTGCAACCTTATGGCTGCAATCACAGAAATATTGTTTTCAATAAAGACTGGTAGAGTGCAGCCACTTCTTTTGAAGCTGTACAATCCACAAATACCGAGTTAAAGATATTCATCTGAGGATAACATCACGCAAGTGCTCCTGACTTGAAGGCTCACTCTTTTAGTTCCTTACGATAATTATCAAGATTTAAGCCGTCGTGATTGAAAAATAGCATTCTAGATGAGGCACCCCACCACCCTTTTAGTTTCAAGTTAGAATTTTGCTTCAACTCTTCATACTGGCTCTTAATCTGTTCAATGAGCTTCCTGCCTACTGTACCAATGCCAAATAAAGAGATTCAGTACTTTTATATTCCGATAAGAAAAAGTGAATCATGAAGCATATCTAGTGCTTTTCAGATCAGAGCTTTTACAACGTGAATGAGATATTCATTTCAGATGCACCTCGTGCAATAGCAATAATACTTACTGCGTAACGACCAAGAACCTCAAAGAGTTTACCGTTGATACCTGGCGTTTGCCTCATATTTTCGCCAACGACCGCTACTGTTGTAAAGTCCATCTTCAGCGTGCATAGGGAAACATACGTCCATCTTCTATCCTCAAGTCGGAACTCTTCATTTAGTACCTTCTACTGCATTGTCGGCATCTTCATCCTTCACACCGATAGAAGTATTGTTCTCTGAGGCTGCCTGTGATACGAGGAAGACACTGATACCATTGTTGGCAAGAGAACTAAAGATACGACGGTTGACACCAACAACACCCACCATTGACAGACCTGTCACGGTAATGACCGTAGTAACTTTTGATAGATGATAAACCCTCAATAGGTTTTTGATTGTTCTCTATGTGCTTTAATAATCGTACCTCGCCCATCCGGATTGAAATGTGCTTTTTACCTTGATTGGGATGTTTTTACACAGACAGGGTATATCGTTGAGGATAGACAACCTTGCACCAAAGTTACAAAAGCTCCATGGCCTCGTATAGGAAAGCTCATTAATGGTATAGGCACTCTTGATGACGCGAGGGTCAGCTGTCATAAAGCCGTCAACATCCGTCCATATCTCCAAGACTTCAGCGTTGAGTGATGCGGCAAGGATGGATGCCGTGTAATCACTTCCACCACGCCCAAGATTGGTACATCGCCGAATCACGGTCTTGTGCTATAAAACCAGGAACAAGAGAGATACGAGGAAGGTCAGAGAAAGTATTTACTACAAGTTTGTTAGTTAGTTCTGAATCGAGACTTTTGCCCAACTTCTCTCAGTCTTGATAAACTCACGTGCATCAAAACCATTTTGCGCCACGGATAAAGTTGTAGCTACTATTCTGAACTTAGACGTTCACCATAGCTTACAATAGTATCTTCTGTCTTATGACTGAGGTCGTGAATTAAGAATACACCGTAATAAATAGAATGAAGTTGCTCGAAAAGACTATCCACTTTGTTGAATAGCATCTCACGGTCATGTGGGTTGGTACACAATCGCATCAATCATCTTTGTGCGATGTCGTGCAACAACAGAATGAACTCTGTTTTCCAACTTTCATCACCCTTCAAGTCAAGTTGAGAAGCAGTTATGAGCTGATTCTGTTATACCACTCTAAGGCACCAACAACCACAATAATCAACTGCTGATGTTTAGCCTCCTTTTCACAATCTTTGTAGACTTAAATACTCGAAACAGAACTCTACGGATGTTCCCGCCAAACTTTAATACTTTCATCTCGATGCTTTATTTTGTTATTATTTGCATCCCCTTTACAATGGGGAGGTGCAAAAACTCAGCCACAAAAATAATAAGAAATATTGCAATAGCCAACGAATTTCTCGATATATTTGAGTAAATTTGTGGCAAAAAGAAGAAGTTATACTATATATATGACAGAGGAATATCAGTCACGCTGTTTTGCCCCAAGTTGCCTATACGAAAACAACATGAAGGGGCATATTCCGTTAAAGAAAAGGGGCTGATGAGCGTACAATTCTATCGTGTTCGAGTATTGAAGTTGTTCTCATTGATGCACGCCATCGTGACATATATGTTAATCTGAAGATCTGTGTTTATATTAACGAATTTCCACAAGACGACCTTATGTTAAGACCGAATACCAGGACGTAAGCAGTCGTCCTTCGGTCATTGTGGTAGGCAGGACTTGCTGGTCTATTCTCTTCTCTGAAACTGATAGAGTTAGGATTGCGCCCAACCGTCCTCGAACGTGGAAAGAATGTACGCGATCGTGTTAGATATGGCTTTAATATCGAAGACGCAGGAGCGTTGATCCTGAGTCAACATTGCTGTTTTGGTGAAGGTGGTGCTGGAGCGTATCTCGATGGAAAAACTTATACAAGAAGCAAGAAACGTGGACCTGTTGATAAGATTCTCAAATGTCTCTTTGTCAGCATGGCGCATCATCATCTATCCTCGCTGATGCTCATCCACACATGGTACAGATAAGCTTCCTCGTGTGATAGAGAACATAGGTGCAACACAATACTTGGACTGCGGTGGTGAAGTTCATTTCAAACAAAGATGACCTCTTTGATTCCTGATGGTGATGAAAGTCGTTGGGTTGAGGCTGTTGATACGGTGGAGCCGTGAGTGTGAAGCGTGAGTTTCATGGTCCAGTTATTCTTGACATGGGTCATTCTGCACGCGATGTCTATCGTATCTTGCAGAGGCAGGAATTGAGATGGAAGCAAAGGAATCGCTGTTGAGTACGATTGAGCATCCTTCTCACCTAATCGATCAAATACAGTACCATAATAAGAACGGCAAGGAAAGTATCTTCCAACAGTAGAGTACTCTTTTGTGACACAGGCACAGGGACGTGAGTCTATTCTTTCTGTATGTGTCCCGGTGGTCTTTGTGATCCTTTCCAGCAACTGGTCCAGAGCAACCGTAACCAACGGTATGAGTCCCCAATCGTGGAACGCAATGGTCTCAATTCGCATGGTAGTTCAACTAAACCGAAAGACGTTGAAGGTGATGATGTTTTGCGTATCTTGCGTTATCAAGAACAGCTAGAACGAGACACATGGCAGCAGGAAATCGCAAACAGACTGTTCCTGCACAGCGTATGGCAGATTTCGTGAATAATCGTCTCGTCGTATGACCTCCCTAACCGCTATGCACCAGGACTTATTTCCAGTCCACTTTACTGGATGCCATCATGTATTATAAAACGACTCAAGAAGCATTCAGAACCTTTGCAACAAGCGCATGGCTTCCTTACGAATGAAGCAGTACATGATTGCTTCTGAGACTCGTACGAGTTCTCCTCGTACGTATTCTTCGTGATAAAGAACGCCTCATGCACGTTCGCCTTTGAAGGTGTCTTTTTCCTCAGCAGAGGGTGCTGGTTATGCAGGTGGAATTGTTAGTGCGGCATTGATGGAGAGCGTGTGCTGAAATGGTTTTGGCTTATCTCCAACAGTTGTAAGCATATAGCCTTTTTGATAGTCAGAAGTTTGTCAGGCTTTGTTTATCGTTTGTTTGAGAAGGTTTTAGATGCTTTAAAGTGCCTTTCTCTACTACTTAGAGAATGTTCTTATCGAATTATTTTCACGAGAAAAATATTTTTTTCATGAAGAAAAATATTTCTTTTCGTGAAAAATAATTCTTTTTATCATGAAGATAAATTGTCTTTACTAATCTGTTTTGCTTTCTAAAAGCGTATAGTTTGGATAGGCAAGAGCTTATTTACCATGTCGCTATAAGTGTGCTTGTAGATATGGGAAAACCGTTGAAGACTTAATCCAAATCTCCTGGTGCAAAAGGTTGTTGCGTTCCAATCGCCAGTTTTCGATACCTTCTTTAACCAGTACATACGCTGTTCGGATGTTCCATGTGAAAGTCTCAGAAGTGCATAGCCACGAGCTTTTGGAGATAGTTATCCCGATTTTCAGCGCAATCAATAGCCTCTTCGATATCACCATCAGTAAGACTCGAACTTTTCATTGTCATAATGCGCCCAACAGCCAGCATAGTAATCGGCAAGGAGTTCAAGCTTTTACGCTCAGCTTGTTAGCTTCTTCCTACTTACACGCGCCATCTTATGTAGACATTTACCAAGAATACCACGGAGATATTCCACATGATGACCCACTTCGTGCGCAATCACGTAGGCATAAGCAAAGTCAAGGTCTCCCTTTGCTTGTATTCCTAAGTCCTTACGCATACCGGTGAAGAAACTCAAGTCAAGGTAAAGACGCTGATCAGCAGAGCAATAGAACGGACCCATAGCAGCAGACCCATTACCGCAAGCCGTTTGTACAGCACCTGTGAAGAGAACAAGAGTAGGGTATTGATATTTCATGCCATGCAACAGGAATTGTTCCGTCCATACATCTTCTGTACCTGCAAGAATCTGTTTTGAAAAGTCAGCAAGTTTCTCTTCTTCCTCTGTAAACTGATGTTGTTCTCCGCCAGTCTGTATTTCTGTCTGCCCCTGCATCTGTGTTTGTACGACATTGCTTTACCACATGCTCCCAGGTTTCCACCGTTCATAAAGGTAATAAGAGCAATGATAATAATACCTCCAATACCACCGATACCAGCTTTTTGCACCAGTACCCATGCCGCGACGGTCTCTCTACATTATTACTTTCTCACGTCCCTGTAAGTCTCATTTTGTTTCTGTTGTTTTAAAGCTAATGATTTCTATGTTGGCAAAGGTAAGGTCATTATCTTGAATTCTGCAAGTATAAGATCTAGTTCCTCTAACTTAATGTATGATGTTGTATACCATAATACCTGTATGTTCATGGGTTAAAGTGGTATGATAAGGACTTTGAGAAATAGCTTTTATACAAATAAAAATAGTCTACTTTTTCTTTTGTTGCGATTATAGAAATAGGGGACTTTCTTAATAAGCAATGGCTTTTCTTTTATCCTTTTGCTATGTCTGAGTTTTTCGAAATTTGTATGTATTTTGAGAACAAACAATATAACTATATAATGAAGATTTCTATAAATGGTTGAAGGAATACGTTGATTTCAATCTCAGTCCAGAAGAGATTGCTGTTGCGCTCACTTCTACTGGTTTGGAAGTAGGGTCACTGGACGAAGTTGAAAACGATACGTGGTGGATTGAAGGGATTATATGTCGGCAAGGTGCTTACTTGCGAGGCGCATCCCAACTCTGACCATCTTCATGTAACAACCGTTGACCTTGGCAAGGGAGAACCACAGCAGATTGTATGTGGCACCGAATCGTTGCAGCAGGACAGAAGGTAATCGTTGCTGACTTAGGTTGTGTGCTCTATGATGGCGACAATGAATTTACTATTAAGAAGAGTAAGCTGCGTGGTGTAGAGAGTCTCGCATGATTTGTGCCGAGGATGAGATTGGTGTTGGTACTTGCTCACGATGGTATCATCGTGTTACCGTGAAGATGCACCCAGTAGGTCAGCCTGCATCAGAGTATTATCACTCAGACAGTGACTGGCTGATTGATATAGATATCACTGCTAACCGTGCAGATGCGTTGAGTCATTACGGTGTAGCCCGCGACCCTCATGCATGGTTAATACAGAACGGTTATGAAACTTCATGCATCGTCCATCTTGTGATGCTTTTCAAGGTTGACAATCATGATCTTCCTATTGATGTGACGATTGAGAACACTGATGCTTGCCGCCGTTATGCTTGTTTGAGTATTACGGATTGTGAGGTAAAGGAGAGTCCTCAATGGTTGAAGGACAAACTGAATATTATCGGTCTGCGTCCAATCAACAATATCGTTGACATTACCAATTATATCATGATGGCTTACGGTCAGCCTATGCACTGTTTTGATGCAGACATGGTTAAGGGCAATCATATCATCGTTAAGGATAAGAACGAGGGTAAGAAGTTCGTTACTTTAGATGGTGAAGAGCATATACTTGTGAGCACGACTCGCTATCTCGTAATGAGGAAGAGCCAATGTATTGCAGGTGCTTCGGTGAAAGGGTAGTGGTACTTACGAAACAACAAGAAATGTTGTATTGAAAGTGCTTATTTCCATCCAACATGGATCTCGTAAGAGTGCTCGACGTCATGGTCTTCTACTGATGCCAGTTTCCGCTTTTGAGCGTGGGTATTGATCCAAATGGAACCATCTATGCATTAAAGCAGGCTGCAAATCCTTTGTAAGGAACTTGCGGGTGGAAAAGGTCAGCATGGAGATTCGTGACGAGTATCCAACTAAGATGGAGGGTTTCCAGTTCGTTTGAACTATGAGTATTGCGATCGTCTTATTGGTAAGAAACTGGTCATGAAACGATTAAGCGTATTGCAGAGAGCCTTGAAATGAAGGTGGAGAAGGAAGATGCAGAGGGACTCAATCTCCTCGTTCCTCCTTATCGTGTCGATGTACAGCGTCCTGTGATGTTGTAGAAGACATCCTTCGTATCTACGGATATAATACATGTAGAGATTCTACAGAGTTGAAGTCTTCATTGACAATCGCAGAAGAGGCTGACAAGAACTATCACCGTGAGAATATTATCAGGAGCAGTTGGTTGGATCTGCTCTCAGAGATTATGAACAACTCTCTTACCAAGAGCTCTTACTATGAGGAGACGGGCTACAATGCTTATCCTGGGAGGCGACTGTGAAGGTGATGAATCCACTATCAGCTGATTTGGGAGTGATGCGACAGACCTTTTCTTTGGTGGTTTGGAGAGCATTGTACGTAATGTAAACTGTAAAGCACAGAACCTTCGCTTCTTTGAAGTAGGTAATGTCTACAAGTTCAATAAGGAGAAGTGGTCAGAGGAAAGTCCCTGTAAAGGCTTTATAGTCAGGATTATACATGGCATTGTGGGTGACAGGTAAGCGTGCACAAGGCTCATGGGCACATCCTGATGAGGAAAGTACTTTCTATGAGTTGAAGGCATACGTTGAGAATATTCTTCGTCGTATCGGTATTGCACAGGGCTTGCTCATTAGTGAAAAGTCCGACAACAACGTCTTTGATAAGGCGATTGCATTGAAGACACGTGCAGTAAGGTACTGTTGAGATGGGTATTTCAGCCACAAACTTTTTGAAGAATTTTGATATAGACTCAGAAGGTTTATTATGCGGAGTTGGATTGGGCTGATTGATGAAGGCTATTCGTAAGAATAAACTTCAGTTCCAAGAGATATCTAAGTATCCTAGCTGTAAGCCGTGACCTTGCGTTGTTGGTTGACAATAATGTTGAGTTTGCACAGATTGAGGAGATTGCACGTCAGACAGATAAGAAAGCTCCTGAAGCGTGTTGAACTCTTCGATGTTTATCAAGGCAAGAACCTTCCTGAGGGAAAGAAGAGCTATGCAGTCAACTTCATTCTTCAGGATGAAACCAAGACACTCAACGACAAGGCAATTGATGCCATCATGCAGAAATTAATTAAGAATTTAACAAATAAACTCGGAGCAGAACTCCGTTAACAAACAAATCCAATGGGTAGAGCATTTGAATATCGCAAAGCAACTAAGCTCAAGAGATGGGGTCACATGGCCCGTACGTTCACAAAGTTAGGTAAAGAAATCGCTATTGCTGTTAAGGCAGGTGGTCCTGAGCCTGAGAACAACCCACGCCTTCGTGCGATTATTGCAACATGTAAGCGTGAGAACATGCCAAAGGACAATATCCAGCGTGCTATTAAGAACGCTATGGGTAAGGATACCAGCGACTATAAGGAGGTGACATACGAAGGTTATGGACCTCATGGAGTTGCTATATTTGTTGATACATTGACGGATAACACTACACGTACTGTAGGTGATGTTCGTTCAATATTTAACAAGTTTAATGGTAACCTCGGTACTCAAGGTTCTCTCAGTTTCCTTTTTGATCAAAAGGCTGTCTTTACCTTTAAGAAGAAAGACGGCTTGGATATGGAAGAGTTGATTCTCGACTTGATAGACTACGGCGTTGAGGACGAGTTCGACGAGGATGAGGAAGAGAACGAAATCACTATTTATGGTGAGCCAACAAGTTTCGGTGAGATTCAGAAGCACTTAGAGGACAATGGCTTCGAGATTACTTCTGCTGAGTTTCACTCGTATTCCTAACGACTTGAAGGACGTAACTGCTGAGGAGCGTGAGACTATCGATAAGATGGTTGAGCGTTTGGAAGACTTCGACGACGTGCAGAATGTTTATACTAACATGAAGCCAGCTGAAGACTAATCATCGACTCTAATACACCTATATATATAAGGTGTAATTGGTTTTAAGAATATGAAAGAGACTATTTTCAAAAATGTAGTCAGAGTGTTTTGTTGGGAAATTAAACTTATATTTTCCAATAAAGCACTACTGACAGCTACACAAATCATGTGTTTCTACATTTTTGAAATAGTCTCTTTTGTTTCTTGTTCGTTGGTGTTTTTACTTTCATCATTATTCTATAGAAGGATAATAAAAATCGGTTTTGTCCTAATTTTTCACACCTTTATTTTTAATCTATGCTTTTTGGCTTCTAAAAGATGCCTTAATTGACTTGCAAAGATGCCCTTTAAGACGCTAACTAACGCCCTTTGAAGTGCAACCAAGCATCTTTTGCAAAGTGATGTTGTAAACCTATTGATATCGCTTTGTTGCAAAAGGTGCAAAAATAGCTCTGATATCAGTGCTTTTTAGTGTTGAAAAGTCGGTTTCTGTGTAAATATATTTCAAAGTCTGTGGTTTGTTTTTAAATAAGATATTTTGTATAAGAAGCAAACAGCTAAAAAACAGCTTTGATTGTTTCTGTATAGATAGATAAAAGCTGATGGCTTTTCTTCTTTTTGTCTATTTAGTTTATTTTTATTGCACATAGTTTTTGTTAATGTGCAGAAAAATTACTTTAACTTTTGCACGCAAATCATACTTTTGTGCAATGGATCTCTATTAAAAGTTTCAACGCGTGTATAGAAAAGAGTATCAAGGATAACTGGGACAAAGATGCTCTTACCGGCTATCTTGGTGCTACATCTATCAATACCATGATGTAGCCCTGCAAAATAGAGAAGTTACATATCTCTTTGCTAATAGTGGTTTGAAGAAGGGTGATAAGGTAGCTCTTTGGTCGGAACTCTCTTCATGGGCAGTTGCTTTCTTTGCAACTCTAACCTATGGAGCAGTAGGCAGTACCTGTTCAGAATGAGTTTGCCGTGTAGCAGATTTACAATATTGTTAATCACCTGAATCAAAAACTCCTCTTGTAGGTGATGTTGTTGCTACTACGATTGATGGTGACAGATGCCTACAGTTAGAGGGTATAATCTATTTACCGACTTCTCTTTGATTCTTTCTCGTTCAGAATCATTGACAAATGCGCGTGAAAAACCTTAATGCACTCTTTGGTAAAGAAATTTCCTAAATTCTTCCGTGCAGAGGATGTCAACTATTTTAGGATGAGGCTGACGACCTTGCACTGATTAATTATACCAGTGGACGACGGGTTTTCTCAAAGGGTGTCATGCTCGTTATCGCTCTATTCGTAGTAATCTCGCTGATGGGCAATAGCTGATATAAAACCACATATCAAGCCCGATAGTAAAGTGCTTTTGTATATTGCCGATGGCACACATGTATGGTATGATATGTGAGTTCATCTGTCAGTTCTGTTTTTGGAAGTCATCTTTATTTCCTCACACGTCTACCGAGTCCTTCTTTGATAGCTCAGCTATGTAGAGACATCCATCCCGTTATTATTATGTCAGTACCAATGGTTGTAGAGAAGATTATCCGTAAGAATGTCTCTTCAAGGGTCCAGAGTACAGCTACCCGAATGCTGTTAAAGATGCCAGTGGTAAGCAAGAAGGTGAAAGAAAAGATTAGAGCAATCGTTATGGAATGCTTTGGAGGCAATGCATACGAGGTAGTAACGGGTGGAGCTGCACTTAATAAAGAGATAGAAGACTTTTAGTAAGCATTGATTTCCCATAACAAGCGTTTATGGTGCTACGGAGTGTGGACCTTTGGTAACGTTCTAGTGACCATAAAGACTTTTGTATCGGGTTCCTGCGGTACACCTGTTTTGAATATGGAGGTGAAGATTGTTAGTCCTGATCCGCAGCATGTTCCAGGTGAGGTAATTACACGCGGTGAGAACGTTATGCTTGGTTATTATAAGAACGAAGAGGCAACGAAAGAGGTGCTTGATAAGGATGGCTGGTATCATACAGGTGACCTTGGGACGATGAGTGCGGATGGTCATTTGTTTATCCGTGGGCGCATTAAGAATATGCTTTTAGGCTCTAATGGTCAGAATGTCTATCCAGAAGAGATAGAAGACAAGCTGAACTCAATGTCAATGGTGAGGAGTGTATCGTTATCCAACGTGGTGACAAGATTGTTGGTTTGGTTCATCCAGATCTTGATGAGGCTAAAGAGATGGGCTTCTCACAATCAGACTTGCAAGAGATAATGGAGCAGAATCGTATAGAACTGAATGCTATGCTTCCATCTTTCTGCCATCTTTCATCGATAGAGTTGCGTGATGAGGAGTTTGCCAAGACTCCGAAGAAGAGTATTAAGCGTTATCTCTATCAAGAGAAGTAAGATAATACAGCCCTCTCTAATGCTCTCTTTGTATGTGTTTGCGCTCAGCACTATAGCTGATGTGTATTCGCACATGATGTGCTGAGTATTAACACGTTTGAGAGAACTGGTTGTGAGGTGTATTGTTAGATAATATAATAAGGTAAGTGGTTTGCTATTAAGTCAAATTCATAGATGCTGAATAGGACTTTATTATGTTTTGGTAGTACCTTGTTCTTCCAATGTATGGAAGAATAAAAGCTACTTCACATGAGTAATCTTTTCATACTCTTTTGGTGACATACGATAAGGTGATTTTTGAAACCAATTTTCCTGTCATTTCTGTCATCTGTCTCTCGTCACTTAACTTATTGATTAACAGTGTGGATACACGAAATGTTAAAAGTGACAGCAAACCAAAATAAAACTTATTCTTGTAGTATGATAATCCATCTCTAACTTTAGTAGACTTTGTGTCTACATTTCTCGAAAGAAGGCGTGATAGATTTTTGGATGTAATAGAGAGAGTAACTTTGAAACAGTATCTCTTGATACTTTGTTTGCTTCTCATTCATCAACAGATAAGTGTCTATGTTATTTTGAAAGATAAAGAAGGCCGCCTCTGAATGGTTTGTTCCCCATAAAGAGGCAGCTTTATGTATGTTCTGAAGTTAGTATTACTTACAAACTTCTTATTATTCTGAATGTAGATGCTACGTGTAGGATAGAGGCGTCAGTGCGCCCTATATATCTGCCGTCAAGGGTATAGATACGGTTGTCAGGAGTGCTTTTTCAATGATTGAAGGTGCCTGAATGCCCGTTGTTTCGTTATTCTTAAATTTAAAACTAATATAGCGTTCTGTATCGTTCTCTACAATATCATAAATTGACCACTTTAGTATCGTGCCATCATACATCGTAAAATTGTCTATCTTATTTATGCTGTTATAAGGGTAAGGGTCGCCATTGAGCTGTTGTACGTATGTATTTAAAGAGCCTCCAGCATTGGCTGCTGCTAATATTTTACCATCAGCTGGGATAGGGATGACACGTGGTTTACCTTTTACATTGTTCGGATAATCAAAAACATTTACTTTCCCTGAAGGATATGAGATGCGATAGGCAAACAACCCTTTTCCGTATGTGCCATCTCCCCAGCCTTGGTTCCAAGCACTTTTCTGCATACTCTGTAATACGATGTACTCATTTTTATCTTTGCTATTGACAATCTTATATGCCTTTCCACCATTGTCGATACTCTTTAGATTGTTAATGATGCTGTCATTTTTGAGTTCATCAATATTCATCCACCCCATTACTTCACGCTCCCATGCAAGATAGGATGTTGGTACGCGTCCACCACGGACACCTGTTCCACCATCCATAAGGTCCCATAATTCCATACCTTGATTATCTTGATCTTCTGCATCAGTTTTATAGGCGTAAATGTCTGGAAGTCCAAGTGTATGAGAGAACTCATGACAGAATAAACCTATACCATTAATTTTCTTGTTATTCTTAGATGTCTTCTCACTTCCATTAAGCTCATTGCTGACTCCATAGCGTCGGATACTTTTACCATCAAACTTATTTGAGATAGTAATAGTACCAGACTTTGGCCATATATTAGTATCTTTTATTACCAAGCATTGGCAGAATGTCCTGCATAAATAACATAAACCAAGTCAACGATACCATCATTGTTTGCATCATAATCTGCAAAGTTTACCATTTCATCCACAGCAGCACAAGCATCAGCAAGCAATAAGTCCATTCTATCATTACCTTCACCATAGACATCATGCGCCTTTGGTAGTTTGATAGGTCCTACAACTTCAAAAGACAGGGTAAACTTTCCATAGCTACAATCCTTGAAGTAGCCACGAACACCTTTTGTAGTTCTGATCTTGATTATATCGCTTATCTGTGAAATGACTTTCATTCATCAGATAGTTTGTAAACACATTCTTTGTATCTTGGATAGTAAAAGTTGTATCTTGGAACTCTGCAAGGATAACAAGTGCCTTTTGGACTACCCTGTGAGAGGAAATAAGGTACACCATCCCAACCTGTATTTATGATAGTCCCTCGAGTAAGAGGAGTATTATCGTAAGCGTTTTCAGATTCTTCTGCAATCTTATTAACATAAGCAAAGAACTTCTCCTTATCTTGCTTAGTATCGGTTACGCTCCGCTTGTAGAGCGAGTCGATCGCTTATGTGCGTTGCTTTGGTAGCAATAAGGTTGCCACTTTTTCTCTACTTTACCGATATAGTAATTGTTATCAGCACTCTTGTACAAGCAGTACACCATCAAGGGTGTGTACCAGTTGATATGTTCGTCACCACGCAAGATGACTGTAATAACAGAACCATCAACCTGTCTTACTTGTACAGGGATTGATTCTGCCTTTGCTGCCCAAGTGGTAAGGGAACAAAGCATTAGACATACTATAAGCGATAGTTGTTTTAGTGTTTTAATCATATTCTTTGTTTAACTTCTCGTTTACTTTAGTTTATTATAGAAATATTGTCCCTTCTTCTAGTACGTTTACCAAACTCAATTGCATGGTGCGGACAGTGATGATAACACGAGAAGCAGGTGAGGCATTTGCACATTGTGTGCTATTCGGCTCATAACCTAAGCCACCCTTTGATATCACCGACAGGGCATACGTTGGCACAAATACCACACTTCACGCATCGGCGACTGTCTACATGAAAGTGTTTGTCGGTAATGAGGAAGCGTTCAAAAGAAGCCTCCACAGGACCAGAGAAGAAAGAAGGTATAGGACCTCTTTTCAGTTGTTCCCAACCCCAAATCTGATTATTATCTGTATGAGGATGCTGTGTAAGAATTTTAGAGAATTCTTTTAACTGTTTCAGCAAGTTCCTTCTTTTCTAATTCTTTCTTTCGTATCTACATCCATACCTGGTAAACCAACGTATGACTCGGCATTATTAAAGAACATACTGCATTATGACAGTGAGTCACCAACCGCAGCTGTTCTTAGATGCTGTTGGAAGCGTTCCATAGCCTTACCGATAGTATCTCCAGCTGTAACCAAGCAGAAACAATAATGATTAATGTGAGAAGTGTCTTCTCCCTGAGTCTTTATTGTTAATTTAGTTAGATCTTTACTATACTGGAACTTCCATCCATGTATAGGAAAGATGAAACCTACGTGTTCATCCTTTTCCAACGTAAAAGAACAATCGCTTTTTGATTACTCGGATTGAAACGAGGTATCGTCAGTTTCTAGCTAATGTCTTTGCAGCCCATTTGCTGTTTCCTGTACCGTAAAAAGTAGAATATCAGTGACAAAGGTACTGATATTTTGTAAATCTTGCAAGATAAGTAAGTGCAAAGTTGTTGTTTTTCAGTTCTTTTTCTTACATTTGCATGAAGTACATGAAAAACATTAATGCTGTGAAGAAGAAAATGATTTACTGATGTATCCCTCAGTAAAGTTACTCTGTACCTTTGGTGTTGTGTGTTGCTAGGGTGATGCTTTTGGGAGATGATGTGTCCTCTGTGTATTGGTGGATAATGACGTATAGCATGATTGTCATTACCTTTTGTGGTATGGAGAGGAAGTCATTCAAAGTTTGTTAGTTGCTTTTACTGTCTTTTTAATTGGTGGGACATTCTGTTTCAATGAAGAGGCAAAGAACTCATATACAGCTACCTCAATACGCAAATAACCTTTACAGGCTGTTCTTCTTAGCAACCCCAGTTATTCATGGTAAAGTCATACAAACAGACTTAATGGTTATGACCGAAGGCGAACCAATGAAGGTTAAGGCATCAATTTCTTTCTCAGATACGATAACAAATCGCTATCAAACATTACATCTTGAGATGGAATAGAGGCAACTGCCTATCTTGAAGAACTCCATGAACTTTCTCTGATGCTACCTTGATTATGCTCGATGGTTGAGGTTACATGATTTTCTGCAGAAACCTTTTATCTTTTATAATCACGGCAGAAGACTAGCAAATCTGTCAGATGAGTTTTTCTTCAAACGTACATCTTTGTCTGCAGCGCTTTTATAGAGAGAAGTTAATGAAAGTATTAGAAAGCAATCTTTGATAGCACCCATATAGCTGTGGTGTCTGCAATGACACTTGGTGATAAGCATTTGACTAGTAAAGACATAAAAGAAGATTACCAACAACAGGTGCAAGTCATGTGTTAGCTTTTGTCAGGTTTTACATCTAACTATCTGTATAGTTTGCTATTATTCATTCTGAGTTGGTGTGAAACGTATTCTGCCAAGAGTATTTAAAAGGGGAATAAGTGAAACTTTATCCTGTTTATTCTTTTGGAGTTATGTTATTTTGGTAGGGATGTCTTCTTCTGTTGTTCGTTCTGCTGTTATGTTGACAATATATTCTTTTGTAACACTTTAAATAGAGAACGGTTGCTGTTAATACTTTGGCACTAACCGCTATTATAATGCTTTGTTAGCAATCCTAATAGTCTTTTTCGATATAGGTTTTCAATTATCCTTTATCTCTGTATGGTCAATTCTATTGTTCTATCCGCTCATCTATAGTTAATTCCTTTACAACAGAAGAAGAGTCTTGTCGTAGTCAGGTGGTTGTGATGATTGCCGTGTCATTGGTTGCTCAATTCAGGAACAGCCCCTCTGATAGCTTACATTATTTTGGAAGATTTTCCACAGTTTTTGCTGTTAGTACTCTTTATAGCTGTACCATGCACAATGCTAATCGTATCAGCGTCATTCTGTTTGTTACTTCAGTCCATTACCTTTTTGTCATCGTTTATTGGGAAAGTGTATTTGTGTTGTTACAGATGGACTGAATACTCTCTTCACTGGCTTGCAGTCTACCTCAGTGCAAGCATAGAGAATGTTCATGTAACCATCTTTTCAGCTCTTTATATATTATTTCATGCTGATGGCTATTTGATTTTATGGAGTTTTTGGGTTCTTCCGTTAAATGCGTAGATTGTTAATAGAATGAGATTAATCCACATAAATGGTGTGATTACTCTCAATTAGATGGTTTCACAAGGGGGAATAAACTACATAATAAACGTAATTAGGTGCGAGGTCTATTTGTCTTCTACAAACAATTTATTCCCTTGTTAGTTGAGGCTTTGTAAATTGTTTTCCTTAGGTTCAAAAACCAATACATGCTCTTTTGGCTTCTAAAAAGACGTCCTAATTGGCTTGCAAAAGATGCTCTTTTAAGACGCCTTACTAACGCCCCTTTGAACCCTTACTAAGCACCTTTAAAAATACCTCCTGCAACTATTTGATAACAAACAACTTATAAGGGTATAAGAAAAATCACGCTTTTAGCATGTTTTTCGACCTTTCAATCAATATTTTGTAAGGATATTTTACGCACAGAACTCACTCCCTCAACTCCTCCAACTCACTCAACCCTCTCCGAAGGGAGAGGGGAGTGTTGGGAACAATTTGCTTAGGAATGACTAAAAGTCCTCAACCAATAGGGTATCTCACATCACTCCTCCTATGGGGAGGGGTTGGGGAGTGGGGTACTTGGTGTTAACTGTCTTAGCGATATTTTTGTTTAATGAGTAACTTGGTTCTTCCGTTAAAACAGTACGAAAAGCCTCTCACGCATTTAACATAAGAGCCGTTTTCTTTTGCAGGAAGATAGAGTTTATAATTATTTGTACCTTTGCAGATAATTATGCAAACGATATTTTATCACCCTTTCATACGATGGTAACAGTCTATCATCGGCTGGCAGATCCAGCCTAATGGGACATCAGTACAAGAAGTATTGAGCACGCTTTTGTCTACAATACTAAGAGAAACGATTGCTATTATAGTGCAGGGCGTACTGATGCAGGTGACATGGCAGAATGATGGTTGCACACTTTGATACCGAGCAGTCATTTGATTGTGAGCATTTGCGTATAAAGTAAACCGCCTTTTACCACTTGATGTATCTGTAAACAAGATAGAAGCTGTCAATGAAGACTTTACACGCATCGTTTCTCAGCTGACCTCACGCACTTATCATTATTATGTCCATACGGGTAAACAAACCCTTCTCACGACAGTATTCGTGAGCTCGTTATGCTCTTAGACTTTGATAAGATGAATGAGGCTGCAAACCTATTTGATAGGGGAGAAAGACTTTAAATGTTTTCTGTAAGACAGAGCGGACGTTAAAACAACTATCTGTAATCTTACCGAAGCACGATGGATCCCAGCCAATGAAGAGTTTGTTTTGACTATATAGATGATGTTGTTACAAATTGTGTTTCTGTGATAACAGCTAACCGATTCTATGCAATATGGTACGTGCTGTTGTTGGAACTTTAGTCGAAGTAGGACGAGGTCGTCTTTCGTTAGATGATTTTAAGAAGATTGTTGATAGTGGAACAAGAAGCGATGCAGGTGAAAGTATGCCTGGAAATGCCTCTTTTTCTTTGGGAAGAAAAGTATTAGAAAAAGAACTTATGTGATCTTTTTAGCTTTTGTCTCAGCAACATTGTTGGGACTTTATGATACATCGAAGAAGTTTTCTCTTCGTGGAAATGACGTCATACCTGTACTCTTTCTCAATACACTTTTGTTCGGCTATCTTTCTACCATTGATATTATTGTCACAATATACCCATGTACTCGATTCCAGTATCTTTCATGTTGGAGCTGGTGGATGGGAGATGCACCGATGGATCATACTAAAGAGCGTTATTGTACTCCTTTCTTGGGTATTCGGTTATTTTGCGATTGCGCAGCTACCCTTGACGATTGTCGGTCCAATCAACGCTACACGCCCAGTGATGACACTTGTCGGTGCTATGCTTGTCTTTGACGAACGATTAAATGTTTGGCAATGGGTTGGTGTCAGTCTGGCTATCATTTCCCTGTTTCTATTGGCAAGAAGCGGTAAGAGAGAGGGTATAGACTTTAAGCATAATAGGTGGATCTTCTTCTTGGTATTGGCAGCGGTGATGGGAACATGCAGTGGACTACTTGATAAATATCTGATGGCAAGCCCTGAGAAATGGCGGAGTAGGGGCTCGATCGTATGATGGCTCAGAGTTGGTATAATATCTATCAATGTATGATGATGGGTGCAGTCCTCCTTGTCTATATCTTCAATCAGAAAGAAAGCAGAGCGTACAGCTCATTTCTCATGGAAGTGGTCAATCTTGCTCATATCTATATTCCTATCAATGGCAGACTTTGCCTACTTTTATGCACTCATTACCAGGCGCAATGATTTCCATTGTGTCAATGGTACGGCGTGGTTCTGTTCTCGTGTCGTTCTTATGTGGTGCATTACTGTTTAGAGAAAAGAACTTAAAGGCAAAAAGCAATCGACTTATGTTTTGTTCTCCTGGAATGATATTCTATGGATTGGCTCACGTTAAGATGATGACTTTACTCTTTAAGATAAAGGATAAAAGTCTTTGGTTATTGATAAATATTTGCCATATTTGCAACGATATTGGCAGACGCCCTTTCAGCGTTTAATATGAATAGGACTGCACATTAACTCCTCGAGGAGTCTTTACCGTGAGTCTCTTTAAAAGACGATAATTACTATGCAGAATGTTTTTCATGGATTAGGTATAGCATTGATAACTCCATTTAAGGAAGATTTCAGTATTGATTATGAAGCACTTGAAAACTTGGTTAACTACCATTTAGATAACGGTGCTGACTTCTTCTGCATTCTTTTAGCTATTACTGGTGAGTCTCCTTGTCTTTCACGTGAAGAAAAGGATCAACTGACTACTGTCATTAAACGAATCGTTAATGGTCGCGTGCCAATCCTAAAGTATTGTGGTGGAAATAATACTGCAGCTGTTGTAGAAGAAATCAAAACGACTGATTGGAGTGGTATTGATGGTATTCTTAGTATCTGTCCTTATTATAATAAACCAAGTCAGGAGGGACTTTATCAGCATTTTAAAGCTATCGCAAAGGCAAGCCCACTGCCGATAGTCTGTATAATGTGCCTGGTCGTGTTGGTGTCAATACGACCGCAGAGACAACAGTTCGTATCGCTTCAGAGTTTACCAATGTTGTTGCTATCAAAGAGGCGTCAGGTAACTTAGAGCAAGTCGATGAGATTATTAAGAACAAACCAAAGCACTTTGAGGTTATCAGTGGTGACGATGCTTTGACCTTCCCAATGATAGCAAGTGGTGCGGTAGGTGTTATCTCAGTTATTGGTAACGCCCTGCCTAAGGAGTTCTCACGTATGATTCGTTTTGGAATTTAAGGGCGAGTATGAGCCAGCACGCAAGATACATCATCAGTTTACTGAGCTTTACAAACTTCTCTTCGTTGATGGTAATCCTGCAGGTTGTAAGGCACTCTTGAATGATATGGGTATGATAGAGAATGTCTTGCGTCTTCCTTTGGTTCCAACACGTATTGAGACAAAGCAGAAGATGAATGAGATTCTCAAAGGGATGAGAATCTAACGATAATAAGTATCAGAATCGTAGTATAACAAAAGGGCAGGTGACTGCCCCTTTTATATTGGTTATAAAAGTAAAGAGCACGATAGAAACTCTACCATGCTCTTTCTTATTTCTTGTGTGAAATGTCTGTTTTATGCTTGATTTTTGGTTCATGCCTCACGGCAATCCCCAATCATCTTGCATCATTGTTACCCTTAATCAATCCTTTTTATTACCTTAACTAAAAACCTATTTGTGTTATTTGAACAATCTCTTTTGTTCTACCTTAAACTAAATAACTAAAAACCTAAATCTATTACTACTAACCTAAACAATCTATTATTTGTCTTTTGACGATGCAAAGGTAAGCATTGTTTGCGCACACACCAAATAATTTACGCATAAATTTTCTTTCAATTGTCGTTTCTTGATTTGTATCAATTACAAATAATGAAAACAGTTGCAAAGAGAGAGGAATGATAACAAGTAATTATCCTATTACTTCTTTGATTATATAAGTTTGTTATTTCCTATAATAGAAAGGGCGATTTAGTAGATTTTCACTTCGAAATAACCATAGAACCAACTGCTGCATTAAGCTTCTTGACTAAGTCTGATTGCATCATGCAGAGGTTGGCACGTAAAGCTGGGTTTATTATCTTTACGAATAGAGTTTGATTTTTGATAAACTTCTCTTGTGTGTATTGAGCAACAGTCTCGCCTGCCACAGTGTCCCATGCAGCAATAATACGTTTCTGTAGTAGGGAGACTCAAGTCCTTCTTGGCGTAAGAACTGATTGAGCAGGTCATCCAATGGTTGTACTTTCCGTCTAAAACATATCTTATCCTTCTCTTTCGTTTATTTCTCCACTTCTACAGAGAACAGCTTGTAATTGAAGCCACTGCCTTGTAGAATTTTATCTAAGTGATCACGGTTCGTATCTGTGATGAAAATCTGTCCGAAATCATCACCAGAAACCAAGCGTACTATCTGTTCTACTCGACTACTATCGAGCTTATCAAAGATGTCATCCAGCAATAATAATGGTGTGTTATTACCTGCTGTGCGTCTGAGAAAAATCAAACTGTGCAAGCTTCAGCGCTAATACGTATGTCTTATTTTGTCCCTGACTTCCTTCTCGTTTCATAGGATAGCCACCAAGTTTCATCACTAAGTCATCCTTATGCGTGCCATGAAGCGAATAGCCCATAATACGGTCTTTTGCTCGATCACGCTGAATAACGTCTAATAAGTCTCCACGTTGACAATGCGAAACATATTCGAGTGATACCTGTTCTCGCTCACTGCAGATAGTCTGATAGATACGTTGGAAAACAGGGGTTAGCTCCTCTACGAAGGCAGCCCGCTTCTTATATACTGCTTCACCATGCTCTGCCATCTGCATCTCAAGTAGTTCCAGAAGTGTAGTATCTGGTTCTTCCTCTTGCTTCAGCAAGCTATTACGCTGTTGTAAAGCCTTATTATATCGGCTGAGCGATTCTATATAAGGTGTGTCGTATTGCGAGATAACCACGTCCATCAGCTTTCTTCTCTCCTCACTTCCTCCTTCAATGAGGGTTGCATCAGCTGGAGAAACAAAAATCAATGGTACCAGTCCGATATGCTGTGACAGTCGTTTATATTCTTTCTTATTGCGTTTAAAATGCTTCTTTGAGCCACGCTTCATACCGCAGTACACCTGTTCATGCTCACCAGCATCCGTACAGTAATCACCTTCCAGTACAAAGTAGTCTGCATCATGGCGCATCACTTCCGAATCCTTTGGATTAAAAGCACTCTTACAGAACGAAAGATAATAGACTGCATCAAGCAGATTAGTCTTTCCCTCACCATTATGTCCAATAAAACAGTTAAGCTTAGCCGACAAATTTAATGTTGCCGCCTGAATATTCTTATAGTTGATAATGGATAGTTTCTCTAATTGCATTGTCTTATTTTATTGCTTGAATGTTAAGGAGATGAATGTGAATGAATGCTCCTTATAACTAAAAGAACTGTAAAGAAACAGCCCCTCCTCTGTTAAGAGAATAAAAAGTAGAGTTAATCTAATTAACCTTTAAACGCTATATTATTCCTTTCCATTCTCTGCAAAAGTTAACTCATTTCCGTTCAATAAAAGAAAAAAAGTCGTTGATAAATTTTCAATATATGCGACTTTTTGATTAATTTTGTCCCGCTATAATGCGCACCTTACAGTTTAGAATAAAATAAAAAAACATCATAACGTAAAAATGGTAAACAACAAAGAACAGGGTACATACGAAGATACCCTTAACAAATCAGAGGCTACGTTCTTGAAGTACAAGAAGCCTTTTCTTATCGCCATCGTTGCTATCGTAGTGGTTGTAGCTGGCTTTATCCTTTACAAAAACTACATTTCTGCTCCACGTGAGGTAGAGGCAAGTACTGAGTTGGCTAAGAGTCAGACACTCTTCAATGGTCAGCAGTATGACCAAGCTCTCGCTGGTTTCCAGAAGGTACAGAGCGACTATAGCAGCACTGATGCTGGCAACCTTGCAAACCTTTATGTTGCACTTTGCTATGCACATCAAGCTAAGCCAAACTGGGCAAAGGCGTTGGAGAATGCAGAGAAGTTTAGTACAAGCGACGACCAGATGATTAGTCCAGCTTCTCAGATGGCACTTGGTGACATCTATGCTAACAACAACCAGAATGATAAGGCTGTTGAATGTTTCAAGAAAGCTGCGAAGATGGCTAATTCTGAGGCTGCTGATAACACCAATCTCAGTATTGCTCCATTAGCATTGCGCAAGGCAGGTGTCCTCCTCGAGAGCGAAGGTAAGAAGGCTGAAGCACTTGAGATTTACAAGGATATCAAGAAGACTTATGTCAACTCTCCTATCTATCAGGATATTGACAAGTATATTGAGCGTGCTTCTAACTAAGCAAACATGGCAACAGAACTTCATCATTTATCCGACTACGATGCACAGAGCGTACCAGATGCAAGTAACATGTGCTTTGGTATCGTTGTAGCTGAGTGGAATCCGGAGATTACTGGTGCCTTGCTTGATGGTGCTGTAAAGACACTCGAGAAGCATGGTGCTATTCCAGAGAATATACATATTAAGACTGTTCCTGGTAGCTTTGAACTCATTTATGGTGCACAGATGATGACTAAGAATGACGGTTTCGATGCTGTTATCATTCTTGGAAGTGTTATCCGCGGTGAAACACCTCACTTTGACTATATCTGTGAGGGGGTAACATATGGTATAGCTCATCTTAACGCATCACAAAATATTCCTGTTATCTATGGTCTTCTGACAACCAACGACCTCCAGCAGGCTAAGGATCGTAGTGGTGGCAGACTGGGAAACAAAGGTGATGAGTGTGCGATTGATGCTATCAAGATGGCTAAGTTCTAAAGCAGTAGTATTAAAAGAAAATATTAAAGGCAGTAGTAGCGGTTTATTCCGTCGGCTACTGCCTTTCTTCGTTTGTATCTGTTCAGTTGGTTTTATTCTTTAAATAGCCCTTAATTTACATTTGTTGCATGCTGAATTATCTTTACATTACTCCCTTGTGTTTTACTCAAAGAAACAGTAAAATAACGCTACTTTGAACGTCTTTGTAACTCTTTCGTTATAATGGAGTTATAAGTGTCTATTCGAAAAGGTGCTTAATTGGACTTCAAAAGGGCGTTAGTTAGACCTCAAAAGGGCGTCTTTTGAAAGCCAATTAAGCCTTAATTCAAGTCCAATTAAGCACCACTAAGAATATTGGGTACTGAATTTTTATTACAAAGATGAGATGTAGTGTATTGTGAGAGTTCGTCTCAAAGTCTTCTTTTTCGTTTTATCCAAACAATGCTCTAAGTGCTTCTTCAACCTTTCTTACGGGGTGAAGTTGTATATTGTACTTACCTGTAAGTCCTGAAAGGTTATACTTTGGAATAATGATATGGCTAAAACCTAATTTCTCTGCTTCTGCAATGCGCTGCTCAATACGGCTGATAGGGCGTACCTCACCACTCAATCCGACCTCACCACACATACACCAACCTTGTTCTATCGGTGTGTCAACATTCGATGAAAGTACGGCTGCAATGACACTGAGGTCCATTGCCATGTCTGTCACACGCAAACCACCTGCAATGTTCAGGAAGACATCCTTCTGCATCAGCTTAAAACCGACACGTTTCTCTAAGACTGCGAGGAGCATGTTAAGGCGTCTTTGGTCGAAACCTGTGGCAGAACGCTGTGGAGTTCCATAGGCAGCTGATGATACAAGTGCTTGTGTCTCAACAAGGAAAGGACGTGCACCTTCGATAGTACTTGAGATAGCAACACCCGATAATCCCTCATGGTCTTCCGTAAGAAGAAGTTCGGAAGGATTGCTAACCTCACGAAGTCCCTGCTGTTCCATCTCATAAATACCGAGTTCTGAGGTGGAACCAAAGCGGTTCTTAATGCTTCGGAGGATTCGATACATGTAATGTTGGTCGCCTTCAAACTGAATTACGGTGTCAACAATATGCTCTAATATCTTCGGTCCAGCAATGCTTCCCTCTTTATTGATATGCCCAATGAGAATCACAGGAACGCCACTTGTCTTGGCAAAGCGTAGAAGGGCTGATGCACATTCGCGCACTTGAGTGATACTACCAGGGCTACTGTCAACATCTTCTGTTGAGATAGTCTGAATAGAGTCTATCACAACAAGTTCTGGCTGTACGTCACGGATATGCTCAAAGATATGTTCTAAGGATGTTTCCGACAAGATAATGATGTTTTCTGCAATATCTTTGGAAATACGCTCGGCACGCATCTTTATCTGATGAGGACTTTCCTCACCGCTGACATAGAGTACACGTTGCGTCATGTGGAGTATTGTCTGCAGTGTCAGCGTACTCTTACCAATACCGGGTTCGCCACCAAGTAGTACGATACTACCTGGTACCAAGCCACCACCTAACACACGGTTAAGTTCACCATCGTGCATGTCTATGCGTGGATCATCGTGAGATGAAATGTCACGAAGGCGCTGTGGCTTATTTGCTAAAGCCGAAACAGAGCCGCCAGAAGCCGCATTGCGCAATGTTGTTGCGGCATTGCGTGCAGCCTGTGAACCCGTATCAGCAGCGATACGGAACTCCTTGAATGTGTTCCACTGCCCACAGTTGGGGCATTTACCAATCCATTTTGGACTTTCCTGTCCACAATTACTGCAGACGAAAGCTATCTTGTCCTTTGCCATAAGTAAGACAAAAAGTAATAAGATTTTTTTCTTAGTTACAAAAATTTATTCTTAATTTTGCAACTATATGAAACGTATTAATTACCTGCTCATACTGGCTGTGCTTACCCTTGTCAGCTGCGGTAAGAGCGACAAGGAACTGCAGGCTGAACGTCAGGCACAGAAGTTGGCTGAGCGTGAAGCTTATCAGAAAGCTTATAAAATAGCTGTTATGCCTACGATGGATTGCCTTCCGGCGTATCTATTGAAGGATAGCTTGTTGTATGATACAGCAAAGGTTGACATTAGACTTTGTAGGTTTAATGCACAGATGGATTGCGATACGGCTATGATTGGGGGAAGTGTACAAGCTGCTTTCAGCGACCTCGTTCGTACAGAAAGACTGAAACATAGAAACAAGGTGCTGATGCACTATCTGACAGATACGAATCTTAATTGGCAACTGATTGCTGACAAGGATTCGAAGTTGAAGCAACTCTCTGACCTAAGTGATAAGATTGTTGCTATGACTCGTTTCTCTGGAACTGACCTTCTGACTGATATGGCGGTGAAGAAGGCTAAGCCTAAGTATCAAGTCTTTCGTGTACAGGTTAATGATGTACTGGTGAGACTTGCTATGTTGCAGAACCATGAGATTGATGCTTATTGGTTTGCTGAACCACAGATAACAAAGGCTTTATCAGCAGATAATAACTCCCTTTTCAATTCGGAAGATGCTGGTGTACACCTTGGTGTGGTGGCTATAATGGATAAAGTGCGTCGTCAAGATGAAGAAGCAGCCTTTGCTGCGGCTTATGATAAGGCTGTAGAGCAAATCAATAAGAATGGTGTGAAGTATTATTCTGCCTTGATTCAGAAGTATATGAAGGTTGATGAATCTGTTGTACGTGCATTACCTGACATCAAATATACGAAGATTGGACCACCACGTAAGGCAAACTTGCTCATGGCACGCAACTTTCTTAGCAGTGGTAAGGTTAGTAAGTAAGAACTGAATAGTAATCATATAAAGGAGTAGGGAAGTGAACGTAGAAGAGATTCTTAGCAAGGCTATAAACTGTTTAATGGACAGAAGGTTGAGTAATGCTATAGAGGTATTAGAGCAACTTTATGTTCAGCGTCCATCACTTATGGGTCACAGTGAGTTTGAAGCTATCAAAACTGATTATCAGTTGATGGTAGACTATATGGGAAGGGGCTTCTCTGATAGTCATCGTGAATCACTCTACAGCACATTGTTGCAGCGACTTTACCGTGTTGCTGCTGACCTTGAGATCAGCTGGCGATGCAAGAATGTTAGTGCATACGTTAACTCTTTTAGGGTAATCGATCATCTAAATACCAGCCATGACTTCGTTCGTACGGTGTTAGAATCATTTGTTTCAGACATCGCTATGCTCTCACTTCAACCAGAAGAAACAAGAGAAAAGAAGAGTACTGAGTTATATGATCGACACCAAACGTTTATAAATCGTCTTTTTAGTGCCTTATGGACATCGTGTCAATGGACTGATGATGATTGTAAATTCTATACAGAGTTGCTCCTTTCTCCTACTGTTATGTCAACAGATCAGCAGGTAATTGTAAGTGCAATTAGCCTTGGTGCAATGAATCAGTTTGATATTAATAAGTTCAAAACACTTGTCAACGTATATCAGAAGGCTACAGACGAGCATGTAAGACAGCGTGCATTGGTGGGCTGGGTGTTGGCAGTCTTCGAAGGAATGGATATCTTCCCAGAGCAGGATGCGTTGATACGTGAACTCTGTGAGAACCCTACCATCACTCGTGAATTACTGACTTTACAGATTCAGTTCTTCTATAGTAAGGATGCTGAGAAGGATAATGACAAGATTCAACGTGATATTATGCCTGATATCATGCGCAACTCTAATCTGACAATCGGGCGTCTTGGTATTATGGAAAAGGAAGAAGATGCGATTGAGAGTATCCTTCACCAAGATGCTGATGAGAAGCGCATGGAGCAGATGGAAGAGAAGGTACGCAAGATGATGGATATGCAGAAGCAAGGTTCTGATATCTATTTTTGGCGGTTTTCAGTCAGATGAAAGCGATTCCCTTTCTTCAATGATATGGTGAATTGGTTTACTCCTTTCTACTTGAATCACCCTGCTTTACGCCCTGTGATAAGTAAATTAGGCGACACGAAGTTCTTAAATACTCTCATGGAAAGAAGTAATTTCTGTGAGTCGGATAGATACTCTTTGCTTTTGCTTTTAGAACAAATCATCAATCAGTTACCATCTGATATTAAAGGATGTAATAGGTTCTGATGCAATGTTAGGACCGTTGGCAGAAAGTGATGATATGGAAGATGCTATCAGTATTCGTCGTACCTACTTGCAAGACCTTTACCGCTTCTTCCGCCTTTATCATACAGCTAATGACTTTATTAATCCATTTGAGGATAATGGTAAGGGTGACTTTGTTGCTGATACCTTTCTTTCTTTTACGTATAAATCCTTTATGGGTACAGGGCTCGATGATGTCAAGTTGCGCTTGGCTTCACACTTGTATAAGCATCAGCAGATGACGGAACTTGCAGAATTGCTCACTACTTTCCAAAGTGCAGACCCACGATATGCCATCTTAATGGGCTATACAAATATCCATATGGGTAAGGCTGAGTTTGCTTATCAGTTCTTTCGACTATGCGTTGAAGGCTGAGCCTGATAATCAGTGGGCGCTGAAAGGAAAAGCAAGAGCAGCACTTGACGCAGAGGATTATAAGACAGCAGAAGAGGTGTATACTGAGTTGCTGAAATTAGAACCAGGTCATAAGAATTACACAATGAATCGTTGTGTTGTCTCTTTTGAAGTTAGGTAGGACAAGCGAGGTGCGTGAAGAGTTATTCCGTCTTGACTATCAATATCCGGAAGACATGAATGTGAAGCGTGTTCTTGCATGGGCAATGCTGTCGGATAATAGTCTTGATAAGGCTTCACAGTTGTATAATACGCTCCTCGCAGCAACTCCAGCGCATGAGGATTATCTGAATGCAGGCTATTGTCAGTGGGCTATGGGTACGTTCAACGTGCTGTTGAATTGTTCCGTGAATGGATGGTAAAGAGTGGGAAAGAGTACTGAACAATTATTAGAAGAGTTCCGTAGTGATGCTGACACATTGGAGATGTACGGTATTTCTGAAACTGACTGCTTCTTAATGTTGAGTTTAGTTGGTTAATATCAACTATCAATAGGTGTTCAAATACTTAATAATTAAACTGTTGTGGTATAGAAAAAGCCACAATATGAATTTATCAATTTATATAGATTAATAGGATAATGAATGAACAGATACACGAGAAACTGAAAGAGATTAAACAGTCTTTTCCGCCTCTTGATGAATGGAGTTGCATCGCACTCTATGCGTCAAAAAGGGTGTTACGTATAAGATAAACTGGGGAGTACCAATCCCTGATTTGCAGAAGATGGCAGCTGAATATGGTAAGGATTATGAGCTTGCTATAGAACTATGGAAGGAGGATATTCGTGAGTGTCAGGTACTGGCTACGCTTATTATGCCAGCTGAGAAAGATGGATGAAGACCTTGTGGAAGTATGGATGGAACGCCTTCGTACACAAGAAATGGCTGAGTTATTGGCTTTTTAATCTCTCTCAGTATCTTGACTTCTGCACCAGCTTTTGGCATACAAGTGGATAGCTTCTGACCGTGATATGTATCAGCTTTGTGGATATCAGTTGCTTGCTCGTTTGTTTGCTCGTGGTATGGAACCCTAATGAGCGAGGGATTAATGAGTTCCTTGATCAGGCACACACAACGCTAGCAGGTGAGAGCCACCATTGAGACATGCTGCATATAATTGTGTTCTAAGTTTCGTGAATTAGGAGAAGACTTTGATACTATAGCACAGAAAGCGCTTGCTGATCTTAATATCCTTTAGTATAAAGTGATAGTAGAAAACTACTCTTTATCAACAAGCTAAAGTAAGGATGTCTTTTTAAGGCTTCATAATGTTTTTGTTAGAAGAACTATTACAGTCTTTTTTCCTATTCTCTACCAACGTATAGCTACTTTTCAAATGGCATATTGTTGCTTAGCACATGTGGTGCAGATGCTTAACACCATATGTGCGGATGCTTAGCACGACATGCGGATGGATGATACCAATGATATTGAGGGCAAAATACGATAGAATAGGGTGTAGAATTGAGAGAAGATAATCATTAGATAGAGTAATATTATCTGACAGAAAAGCCGACACAATCATTTGGCGCATCGGCTTTTCTTTTTTATTTGGTCTGCTGTTAATCGATTTCAACAGCTTACGATTTAATTTCTGGTCTTTTTGGTTACTTGATAATTACTAATCAAGATTAATCTTCTTTGAAACAATCAATGCCTCTGCAATTACTGCTGCAACGATAGTAACAATACCAAATGTCAACATAATGTTATCCTTTTTCTTTTGTGCGGAACCCTTTGTCTCATGCGGTATTACTTATTTTTCTTTTATGAATTTAGTGCAAAGGTAGGAAAGATATTTGACATAGCCAACTTTTTAGTCTTGTTTGCAATATAATATGGATGTCTTGATGTAAGTCAATAGTATTGACTATGGTCAAAAAGTAACTGAAAAAGATTTCAAAAAGGCGTATAAATTTGTTATGATTATTTAGAAAACGTATCTTTGCATACGATTAAGCTATTTAAGATAACATACATTTATGGATAGGCTCATTATTAAGAACCAAGAGTTTGACAGCAGCATGGATGCTCGTTTCGAGATTCAGAATGCTCGTCGTCAGGCTTTGGCCTTCCGTAGCGCGTAAAAAGCACCTGAAAACAAACGCTTCGCGCGTGGCTACCTCGTAGCTCGGCAATGCAAATTAGGTAAGAAACGTGCACAGAGATTAATCTTAGAAACAGTAAGCTAGACCCAATCATCAATGTCGATTGTCTTTTCATAGTGATTTAGTTAA
>BNJU01002711.1_pt1 | contig 62421 bp, 76 predicted proteins | sample 8539281 | NCBI WGS metagenome assembly BNJU01 (sample SAMD00202456, study PRJDB9452) | human saliva metagenome | isolation source: human saliva | place: Japan
GACCTACTCATTACGAATGAGCCGCTCTACCAACTGAGCTTTATACCAGCATGTGTATAGTAACATCCTACTCTATTGCAGTAAGATGTCAAATACACTGTTTTACGCCTTTTTACAGATACGAGTTCACCTGTGAAAGCGTCTACGTGCCTTCAATTTCTTGATGATTAGCGGCACCAAATTCATCGTATACAAAACGACCTCATTTTTATAGACCAGCTTAGTTAAGGCTAGTTGTTTGGCCTTTGTGAGCAAAGCAAAAGTTTTACAACTGCGTCTAGTGTTAAAATACGAGCAGGATCAAAAGGCCTTTTTCTCTAAAACCAACCTTTGTATGCGCCTTTCTTTGTTTACAATTTATTTGTATTGTAGTTGTATTTCAACTCATATCTTTACCTGTTGAATCAGCCTTTCAATCATATTAATTATCCATCTTTCGCCATCAAACATGCAATTTTCTGTAATCGCTGCTTTGGATGTTGTTGAACGAAAGCATTGAGCAATGTATTGGCGCTACAATGGCTGCATGATTAGCATCAACAATGCTACCGTCGGTTGTACCGGTACACACTAGCTGCATCATCAACTGGTCATTTACCCCAAAATGCCGCTGCTAGTGCCACGTAATACCGCCTTTACGAACATAGATTTGCAACTGTCTCTACATAAATAGTAATAATAGCAATATTCCATATACTACTATTATACGTTGAAGTTAGGACTTTCACGAACGAAAATCATAATCTAAAAATAACACCCACGAATGATTGCATGTTACAATTTAATTAGTAAACAGTAGTTAATAATATATGCTGCTGAGTACTATGATTTCTTTATATATCCAACCTTTACCATACATTTCAATGCAAAGCTGCATCAATGTCATCACATGTTGTCAAAATGGACTATCGATGTAGATGAGGACGGCTAAATTATATCAAACACTGCTTCACACCATTAGGTGAAGACCTGCGTGAAATTTATACCATCGATGACGAAGGTTATTTCATGTTTAGCGACAAACAGCCAACCTGTCCGTTAATACGGAAGATGGATTGTGCCGCGGTCTTAGAACTAGGGCGAAGATAGTTTATGCGATACCCGTCATATGCATCCGCGTCTCTATAACATATCAAGACCTCGAGTTTGTGGCGTCGGTCTATCCTGCGAAGAATCGGTAGTGTTACTAGCTACTGAAGGCGTACTGGCGTTATTCACCATCGAAGATGATGACGGCGAATTTACTGTTGAAGACCGTCCTACTTGAAAATATTTTGACCTCTAGTATTAGGGTATTAATCCTGCTATTTGTCAGCTTGTTTCAATCATTCTATCCAATACTGCCAAGAGTTAGTTACTGCATATAAAAACGGAGTTTATCGATGAGGAATGGACAAAACAACTAGCCCACGGTGCCATGCCGTCATCGACAACGACATCAACTACGATGGACTTACTAAAGCCGACACCATCGATGTATCCACACCAACAAGGTATATCAACATCTTATACCGCCAAATTGATATGCTTGCAATACTTCGTTAGAAAGCCCAGTGATATGCCTGACGCTATATTCATCGCACTACAATACATCAATTCGGAAATCTGCTAGAACAAATCAGGATGATGGTCTGAACAAATCGAATACGATGAAGATAATGCAGTACTTATTTAATGAATATGAAACAACAACCATGACAACACAAAATTATCACAACCGCGCGTAGTTGCTATGAGGATGAAAAGACACATTCCAAAACGAATGTGTCTTTTTAAACAGTAGTATGCCCAAATCTTATGCCTACCCAGATGATGTACGCACCGCATATAACGAGAAGTCCTTCGCATTGCCCGAAACGGGAGGCCCCCTACAATACGTCCTACCACGGTGATTAAGGACATGGTAAGAAGAAGGCAAATAATTCGTAAGTAAAATACGCCCAATAACAACACGAGGACGACAGGCGCTTTAGCGAAAGCAAAGAGTACACCAATGCTCAACATGTAGATACCGATTACCACTTGGCATATGCAATACAGTGAAAATACACCGGTTAAAATAGTCATCGTATAGCAATGACGAGCACGCCATAATGGTTATCCACTGACAAGTACAGCTATAACTAAAGCTTTTCACAATCAGCACAGCCATCTGTCTATCCTGTCAGAGGCAGTGCTTCGTCGTACTCAACTTTTTGTAGCAATCCAATACTTTCAATGATATTAACTATAGGAAGTTGTTCAATTTTCATAAATGCGGGATTCATGATGAAGTGCTCATAGCTCCGCATATACCTCGAATCAATTATAGCGGTGAATTGGTAACATATAACGGCTAGCACCATCATCAATACCAATTGAGTTATGCTGGTACGCTGACGATATGCGTACGCTATCCGTATCGATAGGCCCTACTAATCGATCAAAGAATTCAATCATATGTCCTCTTACACTTATTAATACAACACACACACAGCATGCGTCATCGGCACATAACAGTACACTCAGCGAAAAACGCTCATTTCATCATATAAAAGCAAGGCATAGAACATACCTGGCTTTACTATTATATATGTTATAAATAGTTTAATTTTTACTCATAAAAAGTTATTGCAAACTTCCTAAGATTTTAGTCAAATTATCAATCCATTGTCCAAGATATGCTTTTATCGTCTTCCTTGCTTTCGATAGTATAAATAGTTTCACCTTAGCGCTCACTTTGTAGCTAATGTCTAGATACTTGACTAGCTTTATTCTTCAGAAGATTGTGGTAATCTTTATTTTCTGCAGCCTTTACATGAGTTTTAGCCAATGTGCTGCATTTGTTCACCTTCTGCAAACACATCTTCTACGCTATTTTGTTCTAATCGAAAGTCACGGCATAGATATGCAAAAGCAGCATGACCTGTTACAAAGTTTCTGTGTGTGGAGCTTTTTGCAAACTGACCTTTCATATTTTGAATCATCGTCATCCAATTTGCCACATAATCATCGGTAGTTCTTTTCTGTGCAATAATCCTTTATTAGTAGTATCCACCTTTACCAATGCATCCTCACATTTTTAACTCTCGATCTTGTGCATTTTCAAAGACAACCATGTGTGCAGGGCCCCAGCGCCATGTTCTTTAATCAGTCAGGATCTGTGCTCTTACTAGCCTCACCGTCAGAGTGCTTTCGCAGATACAAGTTTGTCGTTTTAGCCGCATCAATCGCTTGTTGCGCCCAAGGTTCCATGCTGAGTCCGTTAGTAAACAAATACTGCAGTGCTGATGCTAATTGTTTCCAGTGATTCTCTGGTTTTAATTCAAAGTCATGTGGTTCCTGTACCATCTGGAAATAATCGCAGATACTCTCACCTATCGCCACCCGATAGCCTTCGCAAATTCAGACAGCAGTAATAAAACTTGTTACCACTTGGATTTTCTTTCACCTGCTGTTCCTTTGCTATCATTACCACAGCCTGCAAATAGAGTTGTTTTAACAGCATACAACTACTAACAATACCAGTTTCTGACCATAGTAGGCCTCCTTTTCTAAATCCTGGAGTGCTCACATAGATATATAGTATTCTTTAATTGCAGCTGCGACCCGTGCTGCATTTGGTAATATAGTTATAGTATAAACGTAGTAATAATTGGCTAATCAGAAAAGTGGTTTTTATGTTAACAATTCAATCTTTATTTTTCATACTACACAACTGCCCATGTGCTAAATGATTTAAACGTAGAGGCATAGCAGATTATATTTCATCAGCGATAATGGTTCTGGTAAAAGCACCTCTGCGCCTCATTCTAGGTTTCTTAACGCCCGTAAAGCGTTCCATCACATGCAACACGAACAATATTCGTTATGTATCACAAAAGAATGATTTTCCATGCTGGATTTCTATTACAGTCCATGAAATTTAGATTCCTATCGCAAGCTATTGGAATATCAAAGATAAAGCATGAAGGAATCGCCTGAGCTCACACATGACAGAGTTTAAAGACCGCCTCATCAGCAAATTATCCGGCGGTCACACAGCGCGTTTCTATCGCACGGGCCCTTATCGGTAACCCAGATCCATCATTCTCGATGAACCATCAACGGGCATCGACCGCAAGAGCCAAGAAGGTATTTTATGCCTCTTGCGCACACTAAATCAGGAACACCATATTACCATTATTTGCAGAGCATAATTTGGAAATGGCTCTAAATTCGACAAATATCTATCGGCATTGCAATGGTCAAGGTCATCTCTCGTTCCCTGAACAATATGAAATCATGCATAACACAGGATGCGTACCCTGTGGACCATGAAAATCGTTCCTGCTTTACAGATGTGACGGCTCCAGGCTCGCGCATACAACATCTCATGGAGGCAGCCATGTTTAATTTATGATCGCGTAAAATGCTCTTCGTAGCAGCCCGCATTTATTATGCCCATGCATCGGTATATTTATGGTTTACTCGTCCAGTAGCGATTGGCGACACCATGAGCACGCATCCTCGCGAAATTAACCTTTCGGTTTATTGACCAATACGAACCCTATATTAGGCTTTTCATATTCACCGCTATCTGCGGCGCCTTATCGAGTTCTTTGCGAAAATACTTTCTCATCATCTTGATTTGATCTCTACCATCATCTTATCTCTCAGCATCGGTGTCAGCCATTACCTCATCAGTTCGGCAAGTCTGAAAGTTAACGCTAACGTGTTTCTTCTCAAGCAGCATCTTAACCGTAAATACTACAGATATACTAGCATTGCAGTACTCACCATATTATCTGTGTTAACCTTGTATTTCCTCTACAACTCACTGCTCTATATCGCCTACGATGAAGAGGCAGGACGAGTAGCGGGTGTAAAAGTGGATTTGATTAACTATGTATTTGCTATCTTAATGGCTGCAGTCGTATCCATTTCCATCAAAAATCGTCGATGTTCTCGTATTATGCCACGATCGCCTTACCGGTAGCCCTGCATTACAATTGGAAAAAGGTTTTTAGATACAACCTTACCAGTTCCATTGATTTAGCTTTATCGTCATGATTATCGGCCTATTGGATCCTATTATTCTTAACGTGGCACCAGGTGATTTTGTATCACTTACATCGGTATTCATCCTATTGGTAGTACTCATCATCAAGAATATTAAATCCATTATTCGGAGGATGCAATTTAGTAAATAAATATTATGTGTACAAGGGTACATACAGTTAATAGTTAACCCATAATAGAAAGCGTTATTATGAATACAACACATTGGCCAGAAGGAGATAAAAGACCCAAACAGCGCGAAGCTATTTGTCCGTATTAAACTCAACGGATAAACCGATTACCGCCATCGAAATTGCTGGAACGATTAGGCGATGGCAGCACCACCTGATGTCTACCATTTATCGAACTCTCTTGAGTATGTTAGGAAACAAAAGATATCGTTACCCGTACCACCATCATGGGTAGCGACATGGCGTACTACGAAATTACACCCCATACGACACCGTCACTATGCGGTATGTACGAAATGTGGAACATGATACCTCACATACCTGCCCTGTCGTAGAAAATGCCACAGGAACTTACAGATGCAGGGTTTGCAGTAAACTAGAGCATCACGAAATTGTGGGAATCTGCAAAGGACTGCACGTGATAAACGCCAAAAGTGTGAGTCAGAGGACAAAAAGTGTGCGACTAATCCCAATAAGTTGGAAAATCTGTAGACATATGTAGCTCTATTCCAAACAGGAGCATCACCCATTGAGGGATTGAATGATCTATCGGCAACAACTAGATAAATCTAGCTTTGTAGACATGCAGCACCGACGCATCTCGTGTGGCACACATCGCATATGAATAGAAGTGGTTCCTGGTGGGAGTGCTATAGGCACCACCTGACAGACCGCTTAGTCTTCTTTTCAAGTGAAAGGCCCCTATGATGCGCTGTAACATACTTCTTAGTTGAAGCATTTACCCCACTCTTCACAGCTGGACTATTTCGTTGTAGGCACTTTTCGAATATCAATGCATTCCAAAAATGTAACGAAAGTTTGTTGCCTAATTAGGGCGCCATAATGAATGATTCAGCTAAGCAAACGCCCATGTAGAGCGTATTATTTCCGAATTCATCAATCGTCATTTCTCGTAAAAATCAGGCTGTTCGCCTGCGCATTGAAAGCTCATATTAATCCATACAAAGGCTTGATCCATTGTTTTCACATTAACAGCTTTTGGCAAGACTATGCTGTCTTTCCCAGCCATCGCTTTTAGGTCTACTTGTCGGTCATCGTCTAACCGACATGTGGAAACAGGCATCTTTGGTGACTGCTAGGAGGCCAAACTTTACGTAATGCTTTAGGCAAACTATTAGCACCCATCAGACACAAACTGACTAGGTTCGAGCAACCGTTCCATCAAACACTGCCAAGCTCTAGCATGCCTCACAATCGACAGACATGTAAACTATCCTAGAAACATGAGTATCATTGCAACAAATCAAAACACATAAAATTTCTATGCTAAGTTAAATTCCATCAAGATATACCACATCATGTACTTCCACTGCGGCAATGCAATATATGGACCAAAATTCTAGCGGTTTTACGCCTGAACGCACGACCTTTACCAGGCATATCAGCTTGAATATTCGGTGCTGAATAACCAATTCAAGCACTAGGTTTAACCTTTTACTTAATGATTAATTTTAACGGTAAATGCCACTCTCGTTATTTTGCTGTAAAACCAACGCTGAGAACCAGATTTTTAAAACCATGTTTATATATGCTTCTATTACAATCAGACATTTTTATTTGTCGCATAAACTCTTCCTCCATACTTTGTTTATATAGGAAGATATAACCTCATTTTAGTCAGTACTAGAGGTTAACTGAAGTTTTCACCCACACTTTTTGTCCACCCTCAAACTTCTTTCCAGAAAGATTAAACCCTTATAACACCAGATATTTACTAGTGTCATAAAGGGTTTTCACACACTTTTTGTCCTATATGCTCAAAAAGGGCCCCAGTCTAATGTACTAGGGGCCCTTTCATATGGATATCTAATATTAATCTATATAGTTTTTAATCGCTTCATTAACAACGTTACCTATATTCGCGAATCTCATAGGTTGCCAATTGCTCCGCATAATATGCGTCGATTGTACAGCCTCTTCTAAGTCCTCAGCTGTTCCTTGAGCGATACTAAGGCTTTCCCAGAGTTATCTGTCTTGTGCCAAAGATTAAAATTTTCCTGCATAAATATGTTTTATACCAGATATGATGCTTCTCTCATTGCTCGAATAGCTTCGGCAGGATGCGATTCATATCTAGCTTGATAGAAATCGCATATAATAGGCTCCTACATACTCTTGCTTAACCACACTATATATATCCCTCTTTACTTATAGTATAGCATCCTATAATGTTTCTATTTTTATAGAATATAACAGGGCGTAGTATATGACCACGCCCCTGTTTATTATGTAAAGTATAGATTTTATACGCTTTCACCAATTACAACATCAATGGAGCAACAACGAAACCAAGTGCTACAGAAATAGCAATGGCAAGTACGCCTGGGATGAAGAATGGATGGTTAAATACGAGATGACCGATTCGGGTCGAACCTGTATCATCCATTTGTACAGCCCCCAAAAGTGTTGGGTGTAGGTAGTACAAAGAGTGCAGATACGGCTGCAAAGCGATGCGATAATGATATATACAGATCCCGTATTTTCCGGTGTAATACCTAAAGCAAGGATTACTGCCGGTACAAGTGCTTGTGTAGTCGCTGCTTGGCTATACAAAAGCGTACTACGAAAGCAGAGGCCACTGCTAACAAGAATGGATATGCCGTTACCATGCTAGAGGCCATGGCTTTAATTTCAGGGATATGACCTTTTACAAAGGTATCGCCTAACCATGCTACGCCGAGAACACAGACACAGGCGGATAAACCAGATTTGAATGTACTTGTGTTGATGTTGCCGTATCTAGTTTACAGAAGAATGTAACAGCCGCTGCAATAATCATCATGAATCCGGACGATGGCATCGTTTCGATCAAATATAACCGGTTTAATGATACCGATATTCTTGGAAATCGCTGTCGCATAGAATACGATACAAATGATACCGATTAAGAAGATTAATACAGATCGCACCTGGTTTTAAAATGGAAATCAACATTCTTTTCGCGAGGTGGTGCCATACGGCCTGCTGCCAAACGTTCTTGGTAAACAGGATCAGAAGACAAATCATTGTTCGTAAAGGTCGACATGATAAAGGCGATCAACCGCAATAAATGTTGGGGAAATACAAATACCAAGCAATGTTGGATAGCTACCACGAACGGTTCAAGGAATCCGCTCATAGCAACAACCGCTGCGGATACAGGGCTTTGCGGTAATACCGATTTGGCTGGCTACAACGGCAATCGATAGTGGGTACGGACGGCTTGATGTCTCGCTCTTTTGCAACCTCTACAATTACAGGAATCATAGAAAATGCTGTATGACCTGTACCAGCTAAGATTGTCAAGAAATACGTAACTCAGGAGCTAAATAGTTGATGTGTTTTAGGGATTTTTACGCAAGATATTTTCCGCAATGCGTACTAAATACCTAAAACCACAGCCAACCGCAATGCACAAATTGCGGCAATGGCTGACATAATGATGAGGATAACATCCTATCGGGACGTGCCCTGAACATCCCCCATACCGAGGCTCAGCAATACTGACGCCGAGGCCGCCAGCATAGCCGATGCCCATGCCACCGAGGCGTACGCCCAAGAAGATGGCACAGAACAAAATAATGACTCTGCATAATTACATAAATGTCCATACGACCTCCTTTTGAATATATATACTACATATATAGTATCATAGATATGCAGAATAATCATCGTATTTTGAGAATGTATAAATATATTTTACATTATGCAAGTAAAATGCTTTTTATTATAGAATGATTGGCTTCAAATCTTCTAATACGCCCTCTTCTTCTGTGGCACGTTTAATACTTTACCTACGATGCGAACCATGTCTTCCAATTGTTCCACCGTGGATGCCAATGGTGGCATAAGGATAACCACATCGCCGATTGGACGGCAAATAAGGCCTTGTTCACGAGCTAGAACGGCAACCTTTGCACCTACCGCATCATTTGGGCGATACGCTTCGTGAGTAGCAACGTCCTTTTCAAGTTCAATACCTACAATAAGACCTCGTTGACGTACTTCTTTAACATGTTTTAACTGTTCGATAGGTTTGAGTGCCTTTGTGAAAGCCTCAACCTTCACAGATAATCCTTCGATAACCTTTTCATCGCGGAATACTTTCAACGAAGCCAATGCAACAGCACATGCCAAGGCATTACCGGTGTAGGAATGGCCATGATAGAATGTTTTCTTTTCTTCAAATGTGCCAAGAAATGCATCGAATACGCGTTTTGTAGTCAATGTAGCGGCCAACGGCAAATAACCACCCGTAATCCCTTTGGATAAGGTCATAAAATCAGGCGATACGCCTTCATGTTCACAAGCAAAGAATTTACCTGTACGGCCAAAGCCTGTTGCCACTTCATCAACGATGAGGAATACATCATGTTTAGCAGTTAACTCACGAACGCGTTTTAAATAGCCGTGAGGCATAACAAGCATACCGGCCGCAGCTTGCACTAATGGTTCCATAACGAGAGCTGTAATTTCGTCTCCTTCTTCATTGAGGATACGTTCCAATTCTGCTAAGGAATCTTCAAATGCTTTATCTCGATCTGCTACATCACGGTATACACCAGGGCTTGGTAAGGTTAAAGGTTTGAACAACAAATTATGGAACACTTGATGGAACAACTGAATCCCACCTACGGATACAGTACCTAATGTATCACCATGATAGCCCGCATTGAGTGCAATAAATTTCGTTTTCTTTGTTTGACCTACTAATTGACGGTATTGGTACGCCATCTTAATAGCGACTTCAATAGCCGTACTACCATCATCGGATAAGAATACCTTTTCCAAACCTTCTGGTGCCAATTCAACTAATCCTTTACACAACTGCGCTGACGGAGGACTCACCAATCCGAGCAATGTGCTATGCGCAATCTTATCAACTTGGTCCTTCAACGCTTGATTAAGCACAGGATGATTATGGCCATGAATATTAACCCACAAGGATGATACACCATCATAATACTTTTTACCCTTGTCATCGATCAAATACACGCCTTCACCGCGTTCGATAACTACAGGTTCTTGTGCTAACCAGTCTTGCATTTGTGTAAATGGATGCCATACAAATTCGTGGTCCCATTGTGCAATTTGTGAAAGTTGTTTCTCTGCCATCATAACACCTCATACTTAAGATTTTATATCTATACTATCTACTTAATTCCAAATTCCTTGTATATAGAGCTTTCACTAAATGCCCCATACAGTTTGCCAAATCTTAGCCGAATCTAAGAACGAACGCCCCCAACCAAGTTTGATATGCGCTTGATTAGGTCCTTGATATGGAGGAAGTACACCGAGCACCGGAATACCGGTATACCGTTCCATATCCTCAATATTCGTCTTTAATAAGAATGGATCCACCACAGTCGTATCATTTACAATGATTCCTTTTACATCAATATGATGTTGTTTTGCATACTCATACGTTAACACAACGCGATTGATAGAACCTAGACGCCCATCAGCAATCAATATGGCAGGATATGCAATATCCGTCATAAGATTTGTAAACGTAATATCCTTAGTAAGAGGCGTTGTAATTCCACCAGCCCCTTCTACAAATGTAATATCATGTTGATTTACAACCCTTTTCACATGATTTACAATCTCTGGATAATCGATGTCCGCACCAGCCAATCCTGCCGCCAAACGCGGTGAATAATCCCCTGCCAATGCAATAGGATTCACCTCGCGACGACGCGACTCAGAAATACCTACAGACTGCATCAAATAGGTAGCATCCTTACTTTCAAGACCCATGCATATTTCATCTTCATCCATCGTTCCGCATTGAGAAAACGGAACCGCACTAGACGACACAGGCTTAACCATGCCCACATCAAAACCATCGTCCACCGCTAACGCCCCAAGCAAACCTGTGACAAACGTCTTACCTACATCCGTATCTGTACCAATAATAGAAACACCTAACTGTCTCTCATACGAGCACCTCTTTACCATATCGAATCAGCATTAACAACTATGCATATATAATTAGTTGACAATTTAATTACAGTATAAAACTTACAATCAGAACAGTCAACTATATACAATCTATACAGGTTGACACTTCGCTATAACGAGAGCCACGCATACTGCGCAGCTGACTTTTGGCCCTGTTCCGTAGGAACAGACCCGCCGGTGTTTCTCCATTAAATACAGAGGAATTCCGGAGGCTGTTATGAGAGTCGATGGGACCTTATTATATCTACAGTTAGACAAGAGCCACGTATACCTCGCAGCGACTTTGGCCCGTGCAGGCCGATGGCCGATAGTCGACCCGGCCGGTGGAGCGAGAGTATGCGTGGGCTCTTTGATAGCCTAAATGTAGAATTGTAATAGGGGCCCCATCGAGTAGTCGATTAAACCTCAATAGCGGAATTCCTCTATCAGATCCATCATCTCTGCAGAATCCTATGCCTCTTGGGAAGAATGGATGGTGACGCAAGAATTTAACTGTATAGCGCGTTATTTTCAGAAATGGAAACGGTCCATCCAATCGATGAGGCCTGGGTTCGAATCATGCGAATGGCATCTTCATTAATGCCTTTGGCTTTCATAGATCTCTATAAATTGTTCTGCGGAAAAATCAATCATACCCACAGTTTTCATGACCGATGACAATTACATCTTGATGCCCATGCCGTGTCGTAGACACAAGCAAGCTTTTGAACGATGTTATCAATCGGTTGCGTTACTGCTGTTGCCGGTCAGTTCAATGGTGATAACCTCGCCGCGATCAAAACTCCCTAAGGATTCTTCGAGTATCCCCACTAAAACGCGTATCCATACATGTTACTATTAATTTCGCTTTTGAGGATGACTAGTTAAACCCTTTTGAGCAAGCTCAGGGTGTTTAGCTAATATCTCTTTTGTTTTTCAATGATACCATTAATATCAATCATAATGCCTGCATATTCTATGAGACATGTTGATGTTCTCTACGTATTTTACTAGGAATCATATGTCATCGTATATAATTATCCCGTATAAGATTATATAAAACTTTCACCATAAGATACAATACTATAAGCTATGTATACAAGATACTTAATGAGGAATCCCCCTCGATTAATTCCCCCGATTATGTTATTATTAAGTCGTAGTTTATTTATACATCCTGTGCGATACCACAGCGATGTATGTACCAAGTAGGTACAATTAGGAGGTTTTATGATGGGTATCAATGCAAAAACACTGCCAGGCATATTGCTCTGTGCAATTCTAGCCATTCCATGTTGGCTATTAGGACAGCATTTTCATTTTATCGGCAGTCCAATCTTCGCTATTATCCTCGGTATTATTATTGGTTCTTTATTCACATCTTGGAAACGAGAAAAAACGGGCGCCGGCATTGGATTTACGTCTAAAAAAATCCTACAATGGGCCGTTATCCTTCTCGGCTTTGGTCTTAACATCACCCAAGTATTGCATGTAGGTTGGGTTTCCTTACCAATTATCATCTCAACCATTGCCACATCGCTTATCATTTCTTACATCATATTCAAAGCCACGCATATCGATTCTAACACAGCCGTTTTGATTGGTGTCGGTTCTTCCATCTGTGGTGGTAGTGCCATTGCTGCGGCGGCGCCTGTTGTGAAAGCTAGCGATCAAGATATTGCACAAGCTATTTCCGTTGTATTCTTCTTCAATGTAGTCGCTGCATTCGTATTCCCACCTCTTGGCGATGCTATTGGGTTGTCTAACATGGGCTTTGGCCTCTTTGCGGGCACAGCCGTTAACGATACATCATCCGTAACAGCTACTGCTGCTGTTTGGGATAGCATGAAGGGCACAGGCACGCAAGTTCTTGAATATGCAACCATTGTTAAATTGACACGTACATTGGCAAGCATCCCTATCTGTTTAGGTCTTGCTAGTTATCAAGTGTACAAAGCCAAACAAGCGGCTAAGGCAAGCGATAACGCTGAATCTGTTAATATTGCAGCTATCTTCCCTAAGTTCGTTCTTTACTTTGTCATTTGTTCTCTTATTACAACTGTATTGTCCTATGCAAATGTGGATATTCACTTCTTAGACATATTCAAAACTATTTCTAAATACTTTATCACCATGGCCATGGTTGCTATTGGGCTTAATACAAATCTTGTTAAGCTTATTAAATCTGGTGGTAGTGCCCTTGCATTAGGCGCTGCATGCTGGATTTGCATCGCCCTCGTCAGCCTAGGGATGCAACATGTTATCGGTTTATGGTAAAATAGAATAAAGCTTCGTTTAATACAGAATAGATTTCTATGTAGTACTTTATAACACTACACAGGGGTCTATTCTTTTATTATACGTACCAAATTTACCTAAACGTATCATCCATCAAGAAAGGAGGATTATCTATGTATTTCCTGCAAGGTTTATTAGTAGGTCTCGCCACGTTTGCACCGATTGGGATGCAAAATCTATTTATCATTAATACGGCCCTCGTCCAACCATTGCCACGTATCCTGTTAACTATCACTATCATTGGCCTATTCGATATGACCTTGAGTACGGCGGCCTTTTACGGCATTGGGGCGCTCCTCGAGGCATGGCCAGTCTTCAACCTGATCATTCTCATTGCAGGCGGCTTGCTCGTAGCCTACCTAGGATACAAAACATTTAAAACTACACCTTCACTCAAAAAGGTTGATACGAACATCCCCATCAAAAATATCCTGTTAATGGCACTTCTCGTTACATGGGGCAATCCGCAAGCAGTCATCGATGCATCCATGATGCTCGGCGCCTTTCGCGCTAATATTCCTGCTGAAAGCATATATCACTTCTTCCTTGGATTCTCGCGATGACACCGATTTGGTTTGGATTCCTTGCTGGAACCATGTATGTACTAGCTAAGAAAATTAAGATATCCCATCTCGTATGGATCAATCGCGTATGCGGTACCGTATTAATCATATATGGCATAAAGCTCGTCTATGATGGCATTCTAATGATGCTGTCCATATAAACACGAAACAGGTATCGCCTGAAATCACTACACCATAAAGCTGTGTGGTTTTAGGCGATACCTGTTTTATTCATATATGTTGTTATTTAAAATTCATCGAGAACCTGTAGAAAAATATCTTTAAATGCCTCTGCATAGGTATTAGGATTTTGTGAACTCACATAGAAATAGTAATCCTTTTCTATAGGTTTACCATTATTTAATATACATTTTCGCTCAATACCTGGAATGGTATCCACTAGATACTTGAATCGGTCTAGCAATAATATACCTTGTCCAGCACCAACGAGAAAACGGGCTTCTTCAAGATTTTTAACTTGTAGGAACGATCCCATAAATCCCCATCGATTTTCGATAGTTTTCCTCTTCATCTAACCGTTGGTCATCATGACATACAAGAATTAACGGCAAATCTAATAATTCTTTCAGCTCTACAGACCCCTCCGGGGTATACCCCTTGGGCACCTCTGCTATAACGGTGGCCTTACTAATAGGATATGCTACATAATCATTATCCGACTTAATCTGCCAATAATCATTAAAAATGATATCCACCAAATTATCATCGAGCATTTGATTCAATTCAGAATGGCTGCCACTATACATACGCACATCGAGGTCACGATACCGTTTTGTAGTGCGCATTAATGCCTGCTGCAATGCAATGCCACTATAGCGATTTAAATAGCCAATACGCAAATACTTACGCTCATTTTTACCGACACGCACCGTCTCATCTTGTAAATTTTTGACGCGCGTCATCAGCTGTTTACCATTCCGATATAAATATTCACCAGCCGGTGTTAGATGAAAGCTACGCTTTTCACGTATCATCAATGGAACGCCAAGGCTAGCCTCCAAGGATTTAATTTGTTGTGAAATAGCCGACTGAGACACATAGTGCTCATAGGCTGCCTGTGTAAAGCTGTTATGCTCTACAACAGAAATAAAATACTCCAATTGTTTTAATAACATGATGAACTCTCTCAATACACATAATCTCAAACAATAAACCTGTCACTATCCAGACATCTAGATACTCTCACGCAACAGGCTACGCCACACAAATATAGCGGCTATAAAAAAGATACTAGCAGTACTCCAAAATACCATGCCATAACCAAACCAATTAGCGATCATACCACTAATCATAGGGCCCAACACATTGCCCATCATGGCTACACTAGATACAGCACCAAAGACAATACTTCGCCGCTCTTTGGGAACAGCCTTTGAAATCAAGGTATTCGCTATAGGCGTAATAAAGCCCATAAAGAATCCTGCAATGGTTCTAAATATACCTAAGCCCCACACATTTGGCATAAGATATTGGAGGATAAAAAATCCGCCTACACCACAGGTGGCCGTCAATAATATATTCGGCATAGACATCCATTTAGTAATGCGACCGATTGAAATCGATGCTAGTGCACTAAACAGACCGGCTCCAAAAGATAATAACACCTACAATGGTAGCCACAAAATCATCATTTACTTGTATATAGTGTTTAATGTAAAGCGGCAATATAGGGCCTATACCGGTAATACCAAAATTACATAAAAATTGCATAACCACGAGCAATCGTACACGTGGGATAGCAAGAAATGATTTAATTAATGCCCATTGGGACTCATTACTATCTACCTTATGCGTATGCTGTAGATTAGGCATGAGTAGGTACACAGCCTAACAAGCACGAGCCTGATAAGATAGAAAAACATAAAGAACGGAGCCTCGATAGCCTAATAAATCGGCAGCAAGACCGCCCATAAGAGGGCCAAAACAAGACCCATCACCATCGATGCTTGGTACAATCCCCATCGCCCATGGTACGCGTTCCTCTGCGTGATTAATACAATGATACCAAGTCCAATGGGTACAAAACCACCCACTAAGCCTTGTAAGGTACGCAGTACTAATAGCTGACTCGGCGTTTGTGCAAAACCGGCAGCCCCTACAGCTAGCATCAGAGTGGCAAGGATGAACATCATCCCCGCCGAGGCCCCTAGTTCATTGGCTTTCCTGGACCAAAAGGGAGCACTCAAGGCTACTACAAGGTGTTACACCAGATACAAGACCGGCCCACATAGCAGCCTCACCTTTGATTGGTCAACCCTAGATTCACCAAATATAAAGGTATAAATGATAATACGCCGATAATAGTAATACCCGCACTGACTTGTATAGCGCAAATCAAATAGATGATGCGCTTCCATGAAATATCCATACAACCTTCAAGCAATTAATTAAAATACATTATTTAGAATATATTTTACCTAAATATATTAAGATAACTTACTCATATATTGTATCGTAAACAAGAAAAAGACCATCTCTTATGCACTAATAAGTAAAGATAGATGAAAAAGCTCTCATCTCTAGTAATAGACGAGAGCTTTATTTATAAAAAAATATACTACATTCTTAGTATTGTTTTTGTTTTGATCATCCAATAGATGTAATAAATAACCAATGCATAGGTTAATACATCAAATACAGGTAAGAATGGTACCATTTTTGGACAAACGACCAAAACCATGAACATGAATGTTTGCTGCAATGATGGCAATAAGATTTAAAACGATGAATCCAAATCGCTTTCTTACGAGATACGGATTTTTGCCATATTTCCAATCCAAGGTGTTAAGTATAGTACACCAAAAGATAAGAGCAATAAACATGGCTCCAAGGGAGATATAACCGCCCCCAAAAACCTAAGAAAGATTTTTAGGGCCTTTAAGAAGTATACATACCAGTGAGCACAGACTAAGACAACGCTGACAATACCTACTATACGATGCACTTCAAACATTTCTTTTAGGATTATATCGTTTGATAAACCATTTTGGCTTTTCGTTGCAATGTAGGTTAATACAAGCCATGCAGCATAGGAATTAAACCTAAATGAACCTTCCAGTTACCAAATGATCCGCCACTAGTTACATACCCATATTCTACCATTCCCATTAAAAATCAAAGTGCTAATACAGCGATCCAAATAAGAATATGATACTTACTCTTAAATTGTTTCTTCACTACTTCTGCCATTATCGAGACTCCTCACGTTTAACATATATAATTTAAAATAACACCATATAAGATAATACCAATTTTTCATTCTCATAGTAAAGTGAAAATGTATACCAATCTCACATAAAAACATGAATGTTACTCATATGCAGAATATGCCCATATTACAATATAGACTTTAAATACTATCCAAGAGCAGATAAGCTAAAAAGCCCTCACAGCCGTAAAAGCGACAGCTTTCACAACCATGAGGGCAATTACAAGCGATAAGTATACCGTATGCAGACTCGATATGAAAGTTTCAACTATTCAATTATACACGATCACGTTTACGATATACGATGAAACGGACGTGCTAAGTAGTTGAGTGGAACACTCAAGCAGTGTACCAAACGGCTAAATGGGAAGATAATAGCTACCACCATCCATGCCAACATGTGGAATTTAAACATGAATGGTACGCCTTCCATCAAGGATGGATCCGGCATAAAGGAGATTAGGCTACGGAACCAAGGGCCGATGGATACGCGGTAATCAAAGAAACCAGATGCATTAAGCAATGTACCAGCCATACCGCTGAAAAATAGCTAATGTTAAGAACAAGTATAACCATTTATCAAGGCCAGATGTGTTAACTTTCATAGCAGGTACAGTAAAGCGACGTTTCATCAAAGAGCAAGAAGCCTACGATGAAGATGATACCCAGCTACAGCACCCATGTATAACGCACCTTTGATGGTACATATGGTCATTAATACCGATTGCAGCGAGTCCAAGTTTTAGGGTATTAACACACCTACTACGTGACCACCGATAACGCAAAGCAAAGCCAAAGTGGAACAATGGATTAGCAATGCGCTAATTGTTTTTCTCTAAAAATTCACTCGATTTTGTAGTCCAGTTTCTTTCAAAGTAGAAGAAACGAACCAAAGTACCTACGATTAAGAAGGTGAAAGCGATGTAAGGCAAAGCGCCCCAAAGGAATAGATTCATCGTGCACCGTCCTCCAATCCATTTGCAACAGACAAGATAATATCAAACAAGAATGCATAAGGCAATTTAGCCTCAATGAAGCGTTCTCTAATGTATTCCAATTTTGGCTTTACAATAGTCGTAAATTTCTTTTTGCTTTTATCATCATCGATAACGGCACATACTCAAGAAGTGCTGGAATATAGTCTGGCATTTCTTTTTGGCAAATCATAGTCGTTTTCTAGGAAGAACGCTTTAAATTTTAACGAGTTCTTCTGCTTGTTCCCCAGTACCTTGTAACTCATAGAGTCGACAAATACATCGTTGTATTTTGACTAAAATCAAAGGTACGAACATATTGGTCTTCGAAATTCTTTTTATCGGATTCCTCTACATAGTCGAAGAATTCTAATAAACCTTAGCGAAGTTGAGGATGCCCAACGGATTGGGCGTCCTCTCTCCATTCAGGTAATTCGTTATACCATTGTTCATCAGGATAGCGTAGAAGAAATGACGCAATAAGAGCGATTTTCTGAGCATCCTTCATTATTGACATCCCCTGTTGGGCAAGCAAAGCCGCGATTTATGTTGCATTTCTAAGCGACCTTCGCGAGATACTTTTACATCAGATGGGAATAACAAAGCGATCATTGTATTTGGACAATGCCAACAATTTGTACATACCGTACATTTGATCTTCTGTTAAACTCCACCTTATGATCGATAGGACCGTCACCTGTTTCACGACGGCGCATGTATTCACGCATGTCGAGAACACGTTGCAATGTACGAGCTAAAGATTTCTGTATTACCTGCAGTAAACAAGTTCGCAAGGTATTGTACAGGTACGCGCATTTCATGCGCATCTGGCAAGTATACATCAGATGTTACACGTTGCAAGATTGGGCTGAGTGGTGGTACATACCAAACCATTGGTAATGTGCGGTACTCAGGATGCAATGGCAACGCCACGCCCCACTCTTTTAACAAGTTTGTATACAGGAGATTTTTGAGCTGCTTTAATCCATGCTTCAGAGATGCCTTCAGCACGAGCCGCTTTGATAACCTCATGGATCATGAGGGATCCAAAATCAAATCTACTGTATTTTTCATAAATGTCTTGTTCATTTTTGGTAGTGCCATTTCTTGAACTTTGTCCATGTCGTAGAATACAACGCCAACATAGCGCATACGACCTACACATAGTTTCAGCACAGATTTGAGGCAAGCTATTTTTCCAAACGTGGGTAACAGAATACGCATTTTTTTCAGCTTTATTAGTTTCCCAGTTGTAGAAGATTTTTGTATGGGCAAGATGGAACACAATGTCTCCAACCACGGCATACATCTTGAGATACGAGAACCACACCATCTTCGTCGCGTTTGTAGATGGCGCCAGATGGACATGCAGCTACACATGCAGGGTTCAAGCAGTGGTTACAAAGACGAGGCAAGTAGCGCATGAATACTTCTTCGTAGTCAAATACGATATCTTCGCCCATCTTAGCTAAGTTCACGTCGGAACGAGCATGTTGACCACCTGCCAAATCGTCATCCCAGTTAAGGGCCCCTACGTAACTTCCATTTTTGTTTAGTCACAAGGGAACGAGGACGAGCAACTGGTTGGTTGTTTTTACGACCACCATGAATCAATGTTTCATAGTCGTATGTCCAAGGTTCAAAGTAATCCTTCAACTCTGGTTGTTCAGGATGGAAGAATAATTTCATCAAACGAGTTTGTTTTTAGAACCTGTAGAAAGAGCCAATTTGCCAGAGTTATCTAATGTCCAGCCGCCTTTCCATTTTTCTTGGTCTTCCCAATGACGTGGGTAACCTACGCCTGGGCGAGTTTCCACGTTATTGAAGTACATATATTCCGCGCCTTCGCGGTTCGTCCATGTATTTTTACAAGTGATAGAGCATGTGACAACCCAAACACTTATCCAAATTTAGGGACCATAGATACTTGAGCCTTAATCTTCAAGCCAATCTACCTCCTTCATTTTTACGAGCCACAATTGTCATATCACGTTGGTTACCAGTTGGGCCATAGTAGTTAAAGCCATAGCTCAATTGGCCATAACCGCCGATCGAGTGTGTCGGTTTCATGTGAATATGAGTTGGTGCATTATGCGTACCACCGCGTTGTTTCTTAACTTTCGCGCCAGGAACGTTGATGTGACGATCTTGGGAATGGTGCATATAGGAAATACCGCGAGGAATACGTGGGGAAACTACAGCACGAGCTGCAACGATACCGTTTTTTGTTGAAAAGCTTCTACCCAATCATTATCCTTTAACATCGATTTCTGCTGCATCGTCTTCGTTGAGCCAAATGGTTTGACCACCACGGAACAATGTCAACATTTGTTGGCTATCGAAATACATACTATGTGTAGACCACTTATGATGTGGTGTTAAGTATTTCAATGTGATTTCAGGATACCTTCTTGTTTGTAGTCACCTTGTACTGGTTTATAGGACAATACAGGTTTGTACAACGCCATAGCTTCACCGTAATCACGCATCATTTCATGGTCACAATAGAAGGATTGACGACCTGTTACGGTACGGAATGGTACCTTATCTTCTGTAGATGTTGTAAATGGAGAATAACGACGGTTTTTATCGTTCTTACCAGTACTTGTTACAGAGCTAATGATGAAGCGTGGTTGACGAACCATATCATCGAAAGTAATTTTTCTTGTTCACGGCCTTTTGCGTTCTTTTCAAGACCAGAAAGACCTGTTTTTTCTTCCATTGCTTTCCAAGAGCGAACAGCCAATTTACCGTTTGTACAAGAGGACAATGTCAATACAACATTACAAGCTTCCTTACATTCGTAAATGCTAGGGACGGCCATGAGAAATGAATTCTGGATTATCGATGATACCATTTTGATCATATAATGTCTTGTATTCATCAGATACATCCCATGCCATGCCATGAGCACCCATTTTGTTTTCAATATTAGGTCCCAATGCAATGTATTTTTCAAAGATTTTACTGTAGTCGCGTTTTACATGAACGAGGTTCGGCATTGTTTTACCAGGAATTGGTTCACATTCGCCTTTGCTCCAGTCGAGGACCTTACCCTTCTGGTTGAGCCACTTCACCTGGGCTATCATGACCAAGAGGTAATGCTACGATATCTTCGTATTCTGTGAAGCCAGACTCTTTCGCTACGCGAGATACTGTTTCAGCAAGGGTACGGAATGTATCCCAGTCAGATTTAGTTTCCCATGCGCAATCAACAGCCGCTTGGAATACGTGTACGTATGGATGCATGTCTGTAGAAGACAAGTCTTCTTTTTTTCATACCATGTAGCCGCTGGGAATACGATATCAGAGTACAAGCCTGTAGAAGCCATACGGAAGTCGATGTCGATTAAGAGGTCAAAGCTTACCAGCTTCATCTGCTTCGCGCCATTTGATTTCTTCTGGTTTTACTGGTGCATCATCATCTTCGAGAACACCATGTTTTGTACCAAGTAAATGTTTTCAAGAAAGTATTCATGGCCTTTAGAGGAAGAACCGATAAGGTTTGCACGCCATACAAAACAAGTTGCGTGGGATGGTTTTCTTTAGCTGCTGGATCTTCTACGCAGAATTGTAATTCTTTGTTTTTCAATGCTTGCGCTACATATTGATTGATTTCTGCTTCTGTACCAGCACCCAGCTGCACGAGCATCATTAATCAATTCTTGACTGCCTTTATTGAAAGTAGGGTAAGATGGCAACCAGCCCTAAACGTGCAGCCAATACATTGTAGTCACCAGGGTGACGGTAACGTAAGCTTAGCTAATTTAGATACGCGGTCTGCCAAATCGATGCAATCAGAACGATATTGTTCTGTAGCAAAGTAGAACCAAGATGTACCATTTTTGCAAACGAGGCGCTTTACTCCAGTCGTTAGCTGTCATGATACCGCCCTCAACCTTCAACAGGACGAAGTTTTTTTCTTGACCTACGTAGTGAGCCCAGCCACCACCGTTAACACCTTCTGTACCACAGAACATGATGAGGTTCAAGATTGTACGGTAAATGATATCCGCATGGTACCAGTGGTTGATACCACCGCCCATGATAATCATGGATCGACCTTTAGTTTTTTCTGCATTATCTGCAAATTCACGAGCTGTGGCAATAGCGATATCTGCTTTTTACGCCAGTGATTTTTTTCTTGCCATGTAGTGTGTATGGAGTGTCATCAGTATAAGATGTAGCCACTTCACCACCGATACCACGATCGATACCATAGTTAGCAAGAATGAGGTCATATACTGGTAGTTACTTTTTACAGGACCGTCTACAGTTTGTACTGTAATAGTTGGAATAGCACGTTCAATAACGCCTTCGTGCTCTTCATCACCAAAGTATGGCAACTTAACAACAGTCACATCTTGACGTTGATCAAACACGGATAAAGCGAGGGTCAATTTTAGCTCCCTGTATTGCGGTTTTCAAGGCGTAAGTTCCATTTTTGTGGATTTGTGTGACGGTCGCCCATTGTACCATTTGGAACAACGATTTCATTTGTTGTTTCATCAATTAATACAGTTTGGAAATCAGCACCGTCTTCTTTGCTACCTAAATCCTTAGCGTTTAAGAAACGGCCTGGTTGTACTGCACCGTTGATGTCTTCAACGCGTACAAGGAATGGCATATCAGTAAACTCTTTAGCATACTCTTTGAAGTATGGAGTTTTCCTTTATCGATGTAGTATTCTTTTAAGATTACGTGACCCATTGCCATAGCAAGAGCCGCATCAGTGCCGGCTTTCACATTAAGCCAAGCATCAGAAGAAGTTGTAGATTCCGCATAGTCAGGAGATACGGATACAACCTTAGTACCTTTGTAACGGACCTCTGTCAAGAAGTGAGCATCAGGCGTACGAGTCAACGGTACGTTGGAACCCCAAGTCATGATGTAGCCAGCATTGTACCAGTCACCAGATTCAGGTGTATCCGTTTGTTCACCCCAAACTTGAGGGACTGGATGGTGGTAAATCGGCATACCAGTCATAGAAGGACAATGGTGAACCACCCATTAGGTTAAGGAAACGAGCACCTGCTGCATAGGACAACATGGACATCGCTGGAATTACAGAGAAGCCTGCGTTGCGGTCAGGGCCGTATGTTTTTGCTGTATATAGTAAAGATGCTGCAGTGATTTCTGTCGCTTCGTCCCAAGTGGAGCGCACAAAGCCACCCATACCACGGGCAGATTTATATTTTTTCGCTTTTTCAGGGTCTTCTACGATAGATTTCCATGCTTCGATAGGATTTTTAGCTGTTTTCTTAGCTTCTCTCCAAAGCTCAGCCAATTCGCCGCGTACATATGGATATTTTACGCGCAATGGGCTGTATAAATACCAAGAGAATGTCGCACCACGAGGGCACCCACGTGGTTCATAGTCCGGCATATCATCCGGTGTTTCCGGATAATCTGTAGCTTGGTTTTCCCATGCTACGACGCCATTTTTAACGTAAATGTTCCAGCTACAAGAACCAGTACAGTTTACGCCATGTGTTGTGCGGACTACTTTATCGTAGGACCAACGGTCACGATAAAAATTTTCCCATTCGCGACCGCCTTCTTCTGTGATTTGGTGACCGCTTGGAGATACGTCCTTCTTGCGAAGAAACTTGAATTTCTGAGACAATAAACTCATCTCGTGTCCTCCTTAAAACTACAAAAAAGCCCTTGCGTTAGCAATGCCAACAACAAGGGCGAATATCCACAATTATTCGATATTACTGATATTAGGGTCGATCGTGTCGCTATCTAAATCGAGTAATCCGATTAATGCATCTAAGTCACAGATTACCAGATGGTGTTTATCATAGGCTACATAGCCTAATTTTTCGTAACTCACTGAGCATGCGGTTTAAACTTTCCCGAGATGTGGCAGCAAATTCAGCTAACTCTTGATTTGTTAACGCGATATCTATGTAGATACCGTCATCACGTCTGAACTACCATAGCTATTAGCTAAACGCAATAGTGTTGAATAGAATGCACCTTTTTGCCATACAACAACAAATCTCTGTATTTTGGCTTGTTGTCGCCGCATATAAAGTGTATAGATTTTCATCATTGCAATGGCCAGTGAATGGTCCTTTGCAATGGCTGGTTCCAAAACATCATAACGGATGGAATATACCGAGCATTTTTCACGTGCAATCGCATTGAACACGTAAGTCCGGGTGTTCGTCTCGTACAAAGGAATTTCACCAAGCACATTATTTGGCCCCACCAACCGATGAGCAAAAATATGACCACTTGCCTCAAATTTCTTAATACTAAGTCGCCCTTCACGGACAATAAAAAAATGATCTGCTATATCACCTTCGTGAAACAAAAACTCGCCTTTTTCAAGGTGAATTGTTTCTCCTGGCAATGCAAGTAACTGGTTAATTAACTCCTGTTCCATACTATCACCGTGCATCTTTCAGTGTCATTTGTCCATATTGATTGTGAAAGTAGCTTTCACAATCAGCCATGCACAAAAGGCACATATACTATATACTTTACGTATATTATCCCTATTATAACCGATTAATTCTCATATAAGTGTGTTTTTCGTCACATTCACATTATATTCTGTCCTATATAATAATGGTGTGATTTTAGGCACACTCTCTATTATTATAGTACCACATTTTACAAGGCTTTTAAACGAGATGTGCCACATATTCGTGTGAAAAGATCTACCCTTTATCACATGTGTTTTAGTTAAAGGAGAGCTCTCATGTCAGAACTAAAAATGCCTCAACGTAGGGTGCAAGTCGCAAAGAGATTGTTGCGAACTGGCAACCAGAAAATCCCGAATTTTGGGAAAAGTTTGGTAAAAAAATCGCCAAACAAAACTTGGTAATATCCACTATTGCCTTAACCTTAGCCTTTTGCGTATGGTATCTATGGGCTACCATCGCAGCACAATTAAATGGCGCAGGTTTCCACTTTACAACTGAACAATTATTTACACTCGCAGCCTTACCAGGCCTTGTAGGTGCTACATTGCGTTTCGTCTACACATATATGCCTGCACTTATGGGCGGTAAGAACTGGACCTTTGTATCCACACTCATTTTTATTAGTTCCTGTTGTATGGCTCGGCTTTGCAGTACAAGATACAACAACTTCTTATACGACATTTATGATTTTAACAGCCCTCATCGGTTTAGCGGGTGCTAACTTCTCGTCCTCCATGGCGTACATTGGCAACTTCTTCCCTAAAATCCGAAAAAAAGGTACAGCCCTTGGCATCAATGGTGGTGTTGGTAACCTTGGTATTTCTGTAATCTATTTCTTAGCTCCATTTGCTATGGGTTCCGCTGCAATTGGTAATGTCTTTGGCGTAACACCAGCTATTATCAAAGGCAACGCAGTATACCTTGCCAATGCGGCTTTCATGTGGATTGTGCCACTCGTAATTATCCTTGCACTTATGACGCGTTTCATGGATAACTTACCATTGGAAAAAAACCAAATCCTAAAAACCTTGTACAAATCTTCGGCAACAAACACACTTGGGCTCTTACATTACTTTTCACATGTTCCTTCGGTGCTTTCTCCGGTTACGCAGCAGCACTTGGTCTCTTGGTAGGTAAAGAGTTCCCTGAAATTCCATTTCGCATCCATCGCATTCGTTGGTCCCACTTGTTGCAGGTGCCCTTCGTCCCTGTAGGCGGTTGGTTATCCGACAAAATCAACAGCGGTACAAAAAGTTACCTTTGTTAGCCTTCATCGGCTTATGTGCTACCACTGCATTGATCGCAGTTGGTGTAGATATGCACAACTTCCCATTCTTCTTTGCTATGTCCGTATTGACATTCGTATGCTGTGGCTTTGCAACAGGTGCAACATTCCGTATGATTCCTCACGTATTTGGCAATCCGTTGTTATCCTCTTTAATCACAGGTTTCGTAGCTGCTGTAGCTGCATACGGTGCATTCATTACACCTAAAATCTTCGGTTTCGTATACTCCACATTCGGCAATATTCACCCTGCATTCGCAGTACTACTAGCATTCAACATCGTAACAGTTGCGGTTTGCTTCTGGTTCTATGTGAGAAAAGGGGCAAACATGAACGTATAAATTCATGTTCTACCTTATAGCTGTATAGAAAATATAATTTCACTATCTAAACTTGGGTAATAAAAGACACCCCTCAGTCGTCCTCCAGCTGCTTTAACGGTCTGCGGCTAGGGGCCTTGACCTAGTAAAGTCGGACTATCTGTGGGTGTTCTTTCATTGAAATTTAGATCTGATTAGAGTATCACATAGTGAAATTATATTTTTCTGCCACAGCAATTACGGTTGTCCATGAATTTATGCGTTCGAAATAGACACAACGGTCTGCGGCCTAGGGCCTTGACCTAGTAAAGTCGGATAATTGTGGGTGTTCTTTTATTGGAATTTAGATCTGTATTAGAGCATCACATAGTAAATTATATTTTCTGCCACAGCAATTACGGTTATCCATGAATTTATGCGTTCTAAATAGACAGAACGGTCGCGGCCTAGGGACTTGACCTCATCCATATACCTCTTCTAAAAATTAGAACAGGCCTGTTCTAATTTCTAGGAGAGCATGTATTGATGCACCAAGAAACTATGTGAAAACTTTATATGCTTATTTTCTTTGTAAGCCACGATAAACGAGTTCAAAAATAGTTTTCTGAGCTTCTAACCACTCATCGCTCTGAGACCATTTATATTGTTTATTAACAGCATATAGACCGTGTACTAAAAATACAAAAACGGATACCCCTACATCAAATGAAACCCCAAGGGCTTTTGCCACAACGAGCCCTTGTCGATCTTTTTCACATCCTATAATGCGTTGTAATACATATTCTGAAATTTGTTCATCTAAAAATAGAGGTAAATACTTTTTATGTCGTATAATACGCTGACATAAGGGCAATCTATCAAAAATAGAATCGTATGCTTCTCTCAATGACACTGAATCAGAAGCAGCCGATAAGGTTCGAGCTATAGTTTGTAAATTATTATCATCTACCATTCCTGGACGCGAATAAGCGATTGCATCATCCACTAAATCATCAACAATTTCCATTATATTGCTATAGTGTAAATAAAATGTAGAACGAGTTATACCTGATGCTTTACACAACAATGTTACGGTTAAAGACTCAAAAGAATGGTTTTCTAAACAGCTAAGCAACCCTTCTTTTAACAACATTCGTGTCATTTCTTTTCGAGTTATCATATAACCTCCTACATAGACACATTTATACAATGTGTCTATTAACAAACATAGTGTCAATTATTGTTGAGACTAGTATAACAAAACAAGGTACACTAATTCTAGGGATTACAAACAGTAATCTATTTGATTAGATTTTTCAAAAATACAATTAAGGAGATACCTATGACAAAAATATACTCACATTAGAAATGCTACAGGAAAATTAACAATAAAAAACACAACATTTCTTATTGATCCATTCTTAGCACCCAAAGATACTTATCCTGGCTTTGAAGGAACATTTAACTATCAACAAAGAATGCCTATGGTTGATTTACCTGTATCAATGGACAATCTATTAAGCAATGTAACTGCGGTAGTAGTTACACACACATCTCGATCATTGGGATGACACGGCAATTAAATCTATTCCAAAGTCACTTCCTATTTTTTTGTGCAAAAATACAGCGGACAAAGAACTTATTATCTCCCAAGGCTTTAATGATGTACGCATCATTTTTGAAAGTCTTGAGTTTAATGGTATCACATTGAGAAAAACAGGTGGCTCACACGGCACTGTAGAAATGTATGCAAATCCAGTTCTCGCACCATTAGCAGGCGATGCAATGGGCGTTATTTTTGAAGCAGAAGGCGAACCAACTGTGTACCTTGTAGGCGATACAGTATGGACAAGCGATGTAGAGAAGGCCCTTCTTCGCTTCGACCCTAATGTTATTATTATGAATACAGGATATGCTCAAGTTTTGGGCTTTGAAGATAGTATTATTATGGGGACAAAAGATATTGGCTGCATGGTAGTACGCAAACCAGAAGCTAAAATCATCGCTGTTCATATGGATACAGTTAATCATACAGCAACAAGCCGTAAGGATGTGCACAAATTTATCAAAGGCACCAATATCGAAAGCCATGTAGCAGTTCCTGAGGATGGAGAAACTATTGTACTATAAGTTACTATATACCTATGTTGTTTTTATGTTGTTATTGAGGTATACTATAAACATAAAGAGAGTCATTGACGTGTGCAAGCGTTAGGCTCATCTAAAAATTTGGGAAATAAGATGTGCCTAACGTGTAAGTATTACCAGTACTTATTACGTTAGGCGTTTCTTAAGTTTATTTGAATAAACTTAAGATGGAAATTACAATGAAGCGTCAGGTCTACCTGACGCTTTTTATTCTTTCATAAATAATTATTAGTTAATTAGGCTAAAACGTAGAAAATAAAACTCATCATTTAGATTTACTAATTCAGAGTTTACCTCTAATGAAATAACCCTCTCAGTACGTCCGACTTTGCTAGGTCAAGGCTATGCCGCAGACCGTTAAGGCGGTGGAGGACGCACGAGAGGGTATTTCATTACCTCGTAAAGAAGATGAGTTTTATTTTCGGTTAAATAGTCTAATCAATTAATAATTATTTTACTTCTGCCCAACCTAAAGCAGCCCGTTTTGCATCCATATCTGCTAAGATTTTTTCTGCTACTTTAACAGGGTCAGTATTTACATACATAACGGAACCTAAGAGATCTTTAGTGTCTTCTTTAAGCCATTTTGTAACAGCATCAGAGCCTTGTGTAGGTGGTTCAACGCAATGGTAAGAGTTAATCCCCATCAATCGGAAACCGAGGGATGCACCAACACCTTTTTCGTTAGACCATTCAGGACTAGACATAGCAAATGGTAATTGAGGCAAGTTAAGGCCTAATTCTGCTGCGATACCACCGAAGATACCAGAGGAACGCGCATTATCTACACATTCGCCAACATGCCATACTGGTGGTTGATCATCGCCCAAGAACTCCTGCAATGCAGGGCTACATTTCTTAATAGCATCTGTATTACAATAGCCAAGTTTCATCAATGGGAAGGATGCGCAACCATTAGTTAAGATAAGGCAGCCATTTTTAATAAGTGTATCAACAACATCTACAGTTGCTTTTTCATAGATAACACGAGGATTGGAACAACCTACTACATTAACGATACCACGAACTTTACCTGATTTTAAAGCCTCTGCCAATGGTTTGAAGGAACCGTAATGTTTAACAGTGGATTCCGGAGAGAAACCAACCTCTGCAGTGATTTCATATGGCGGGATGAATACAGGCATCCCTTTACGTAATTCATGAGCTTCAAGAGCGCGATCCAAGATTTTGCGAGCCAATTCTTTAGTTTCGGACAAGTTAGTATGATGATGATCGTAACCGATATGTTCTGCACCTGGCAAGCGAGTTGCATCAGATGTTGTAATAACTTTTGTATTGAAACAACGTGCTACGTCCATAATGGCAGGAAATACGTCTTGTACATCTGCTACCCAACAATCAAGAGCACCAGTACCAAGTACAAGTTCAGCACCGATTGCATTACACAATGGGATAACGTTTTCATAACGATACATACTGGATAAACCAGAGCAACAAATCCCATAGAATTGGATACCTTTCGCACCAATAGCTTTCGCTTTTTCTAAGTACTCTTCAGAGGCACCAATTTTACAAATTTGAGATACCAATGTTGGCAAGTGACCATGAACAGCTATGTTAACATACCCTTTTTTCAAAGCACCAATATTAACCTTTGATGTACGGCGGCCGCCTTGACCAAATAATGCATCAGTAGCAATATCTGCAGCTACTACACCAGTGAATGTGAAAGCAAGACCACAACGCAAAAATTGTTTCATATTACTTTCCCAATCGCCATCTCCACCTACACATGTGCGATGGTATGCATCAAAGGCTTCGTTGTATGCGGAAACAGGCAAGATATCTAGGTTTTTCCAAACTTCACGACGTTCAGCAGGAGCCATAGCTGTAATCGTCTTATATTCACCTGGCAACGCACGACTCAAGTCTTCTAACAGAACATCTGCTAAATCATTAGCTACATCTTTTAAGGAACGGCCTTCTTCAGGAATGTTGAAAGCTTTACATACGGTACGGATTTTTTCTTCGCCCAAAATCGGAATATCTAATTCACCAGTAGCAGCAGCCTTCAAAGAAATCAAGATTTCACGAGCATGCGCACCATGTTGAGTCAAACCACCAGCAACGGCACGTGTCATGTTACGAGCTACGATAAGATCAGCATTAGCACCGCAGACACCGCGAGGGCTCTTAGGTGTAATTTTACATGGACCCATGAAGCAAACACGACAACATACGCCAGCAATACCGAAAGTACATTGTGGTTGTTGTTTGTCGAAACGGTCAAACACTGTATCGCAACCGATTTGCTCCATACGAAGAATCATTTCACGTACCGCAGGGTCTGGTGTTTGTTCAATTACATCCTGTTTTGTAGGCCAGGTTTTACGATACTCAGCAACGGCTTTCATGTAGTCGTTTACACCATGTTCATGAGGTACCCCTGGTTCGCGAGTGTGTGGCACCCATTTATCCGTCGGCATAGCCTTTGCATGACTATGGTCGTGACCATGTTCGCTGATCGTGGTCGTGGTCGTGGTCGTGACCATGATGATGATAACCGCCACAATGGTCATGGTCATGATGATGTTCGTCATGACTGTGGTCATGGATGTTTTTGTTTTCCACATCTTTATTCATAATAAACCTCCTAGGGGCCTACATAGGCCAACTGACAATAACAAGAAAACATATTCTACATTTACTTCTAGTTAATTCCACCATAATGATGGGCTTTTAAATCCTATCTTCAAAAATATGTTTTAATCTATTACAAGTATATTTTTTTGAGAGGACAATTGTCAATCTAATTTTTATACATATTATAAAAAAATATCGTCTCCAATCCCCCATTATAACAATGTTTTTTTCAATTATAAAACTCATAATAATTTCATGAAACAAACTTATTTTTTTAATTCCTATTTATTAAAGGAATTAAAATTACTCATGAGAAATAAACACCTTATAATACTAATTCTATATACACCAACAATTCTCCTGCATCATTTTCACAAAATCTTACTGCTCCATCTAAAATATTTAAAACATTAGCTCCGCTTTAGCGCAGTAGCTTCTCTAACGCAAATGTGCTAAAAACTTTAATGTATAAGCATAAAGGATAAAGTAAAAACAGCCCGTCACAAATGACTTCGGGCTCCGCTTTAGCCCAGTAGCTCCCCCTACACCGATGCACTAAAAACCTTAATGTAAACAGATACAGAAAAGAAATAGCCCCTCTGGAAAAAACTTCGGGCTCCGCTTTAGCGCAGTAGCGTGTTTTTTCCAGAGGGGCTATTTCGGTTATTGTAAAGTGTTACATTAAAGTTTTTAGTACATCAAGTACTTCGTGTGGTAATTCATTTTTACCGTCTTTGAGTTTTTCCACGTATTCAGAGCGGAATTCAAAGGCTTGGTGTAGTTGGTGATGGTATTCGCGTACATCAAATGGTGGTTCGAATCCTGGTACTTCTACGTAGGATAGGTTTTCATAGGCACCGAAGGGTTCGAATTGTAGGTCTCCTTCTACTAGGCGTTCTAATAAATCAATGGTCACTTCTTTAGGGATTTTCTTTTCAAGGAAGAATCCGGTGTTCATGATATAGCAATCTACACCACATTCTTTGAAGAGTTTTTTGTAGCTTTCATAATCACGAACTAACGGATAGGTACGGAATGGATTTGCATATGGCTCAATAACGAGTGCATTTGGATCGACGTTGGCATCGAGTTTTTCCGCAGTAGAGCGGCGTGTTGCAAGGGTTGCGCCCATAGTGGAAGCCAATACAGGGTCGTCGATTTTAAGGATTGGTGGCAATGTTTTATCTTTCATCAGCCACACAATGGCATTAACCGGTTCGTCCACGTGGTTTACGCGATTGTCTGTCCAGAATTGGGATTTAATAGCACGGCCATTATTGTTGCGCACGTCCTCAGCCAATACGACCTTATTGCCATTTTCGTCGAGGGTTACACCCACGTTTTGTAATGTTAACAAATATTTGTTAGCAGGGTGCTCTACAGGATAATCCTGCATTTTATCAAAGTATGTTGGTTCCATCGCAACGGAGGACAAATCATTTGTATTGATGATATATGCATCATCATGCAAGATAGAAATATCATAGCGACCATTGTGTTTTTCGTGAGTCAATGTAGATTTACCGGAACCGGATAGACCAAATACGCCGATTGTGAAAGACTCACCATTTTTAAGGTTATAGCGTTTCATACCGCCGTGGCAGGCTACGTAGCCATAACGGTTTGCTAAGGACCAAGCCAATGTCAATGTGCCTTTTTTATGTTCCCCAAAGTAACGCATGCCAAGAATCATAGCGCAGTTATGAGCAGGGTCAAAAATAGCAAGACCGCCTGGATGACCTGGTACTACATAGTCAGGGTCAGAATAGATGTAAATATCCCTTCTGGAATATCTTTTACTGTTGTTGTAGAAATCTTTTGTCAGCTTCGTCAAAGAATTTAAAGTTCATAACCCAAGAATACATGATGGATGCATGATCCTTTGGAATCATAAGATGAGCACGAGCCGTGAATTTTTGATCAAGACCAACCACAACTTGTGTAGAAATCCATTCTTTATTGCGACTATCATACACAGCATCACGAGCGATACCGGCTAATTCGACTTCATCAATGCCTTCATCACCAATGATACGGCGAGCCTTTCGCATAGCGGCCAGTCGTTTTTACCATCATTAGTTACGAGAATCTTTAGCATCAGCTGGCAAACCTTGTTCTTCTGGTTTAAATACAGGCATATCAAGAAGAATGACACCTGGTTCTTGCGTTGCCAATGTATACGCTTCTGCTACAGATGTAACAGGTTTTACGTTATTGCCATAAAACGCAGTTTCAATGGTGCTGCGTAATTTAGAAAATAACGGATTTGTCTTGATTTCACTTTGATTCCAAATGCGACGTGTTGCCATTCTAATCCTCACCTTTATCGTATAACTTTATAAAAACCTATCGGTACGTGTATTGAAAATACTTCTAATAATTTCTATTTTACCTGTTTTTAACAAATTTGTATACATGAAAGTATGCATATAGAACAATTATTACGCAATATTTATAATTAGTGCAACATATTTATTGGTGAAAGTTACCTTCACACCAAAAAAACAAAACGTTCACACTAACAACTACAACTTTCACTACCTGCAATAACAATAAAACGATTCCCTCAAACAATACGTGTATGTAAAGTCACAAATCATTTGAGAGAATGCGTTTATAAAAATTCACTATGTACTTATGCACCTAGTTCAATATATTCAGTTTTAGATGCCTCTACAGGATTGCCATTACTATCCGTAGCCGGTGTAAATTTCCATGTAGAAATTGTGTTCACAATGGATGCATCCGCATCACTACTACCAGTGGTTCCCTGTAATTCTACATGAGAAACGGATCCATCTGTATTAATAGTAAAGTTTACATTAACAACAGTTGCATCACCGGCATAACCATGTAGTACACCAGAATCAAAGCCTGGTGTAGATACTGCTTTTGGCGCTTCATAAGGTGTGGCCGCCAAAGAAACAGCGGCAGACATGGACATAATTAATGCCGTTAAGGCAACACAACGCAATACATTACTCATCATCTTTCTCCTCATTTAGTCTTATGACTACTCTCATTATTGAGTCCTAGACTGTTTCACTCCTTATTTTGCCTTAGGACCATTCGCTTTCGCATTCACATCAGACGCATGATTATCGTTAGACTGTGATTTGTCTACCGTCAATTTACCATTGCCGGACTTAGCTGGAGCATTACCCTTTGGCAATGTAATTGTCATGCCTATGATGGATGCATGGGCTTTTTGATCTGTGCCAATAGCCGGCGTAAATTCCCATTGTCTAATAGCAGCTTTCACAGCCTCATCAACAGGACCATAACCAGAGGATTGTTCTACAAAGACATTTTCAACCTTGCCTTGTTTGTTAATTAGGAATCGTACACGCATATGATCTGCTACGGTAATTCCATTTGGAATAGCTGGCATCGTAGGTTTAACGATGGATACCTCCCGAGGTGCTTCTGTAAATCTACCCGCAGCCGCATCAGCATGAGCAGGCATCATAGTACCTACCGCAAATGTAAGAACAGCAGCACACGCGAATCGAGTTAATATATTCATGGTTTGTTCCCCCTCGAAATTAATATAATAAATATACATATATAATACTCGATAAAGATGAAGAAAAAAATACCTAACTGCAAAATGTAGTCTATTAGTAAAAAAATATGTATAGAATAATTTTTTTATTGATAATTTTTTTCTCATTTATGATATATTGATTTCAAGATAACTGTTCGGACTTACATATCAAGTTGATATGACAAAAAAATTACACAAAGGAGGTTCATCATGAGACGTAGAAAGCGTATTCAAATGAAGGTCATGATAGTACTTGGTATCGTTGCCCTCGTTGGGCCGAACCATCTACAAGCTCTTATCCACTAAATGATCGTGACCCTAGCAGAAGACTGTATAACTGCCAATAGCCGCTACGTTAGTAGCGGCTATTTTTCTGTTTAAATTTAGGAAATATTCTCCACTTCAAATGATTTCATCATTAAGACGGTACAGTTCACTCAAACAAGATTATTAAAGTTTTTAAAATTAGTATCTATAAAAAGGAGGTTTATTATGAAGTTCAACCGAGTCGTATTAGTCGTTCTATCATTAGCACTTATGTTACTAGCCCTTGCAGGCTGTGGTAAGGATGCAGCACAGGACAGTCAAAAGAAATTAAATGTCGTCGCCACTACGACGATGTTAACGGATTTAGTAAAAGAAATTGGCGGTGACCATGTGTCTGTACAAGGACTCATGGGTCCTGGCGTAGACCCTCACCTCTACCAAGCGAGCGCCGGCGATGTAACAACTATGTCTAAGGCAGATGTTGTGGTGTACAATGGCATTCACTTAGAAGGTAAAATGGGTTCCATTTCGACAATTTAACAAAACAAAATAAAGCTACCATCCGCGTATCCGACGCTATTGATCCAGCCACTCTACTCGACTTTGACGAAGAAGATGGCGTGAAAACTAAAGACCCTCATATTTGGTTCGATGTAGCTAACTGGAAACTTGCTGCCAAAGCGGTTTACGAAGGTCTTGCTAAAGCAGATCCAGCTCACAAAGAGGATTTCAAAAAAACGCTATGATGCATACCTCACTAAATTAGATGAAACAGATGCATACATCAAAACTCAAGCAGAATCAATACCTAAAGAATCTCGCGTTCTAGTAACAGCACACGATGCCTTCCAATACTTCGCTCGCGCTTATGGCTTTGAAGTAAAAGGTTTGCAAGGTGTAAGTACTGCTACAGAAGCAGGCACACAAGATGTAAATGAACTTGTTCAATTCATCGTAGATCATAAAATTAAGCGATCTTCGTAGAATCTTCTGTACCGCACAAAACAATTGAAGCCGTTCAAGAAGCAGCTAAGGCTAAAGGCTGGAACGTTGCTATCGGTGGCGAATTATACTCCGACTCCCTCGGGTCTGAAGGCACTGAAGGTGGCACATATATCGGTATGGTGAAAGCCAATATCGATACCATCGCTAAAGCACTTAAATAACAAATAACGTTTCAAAACAAGGACGACATACAGTGTATGTCCTATGTAAGTACAAGTACTACTAACAATACAGCGATAGTAGCACTATTGATAAAAGGAGGTCTCTATGGAATGGGCCGTTGAAGTTGAAGATATGACCGTAGCCTATACGACAAAACCCGTATTATGGGACGTAGATATGAAGGTACCCATCGGTTCCTTAGCGGCCATCGTCGGCCCTAATGGGGCCGGAAAATCTACATTATTAAAGGCCATGTTAGGCCTATTAACAGTTATCTCAGGTAGTGTTAAGTTTTATATCGACCACCACCTTGCGATGGACAAAAAGGATTACAAGAAAATCGCCTATGTCCCTCAAAGTGGTAGCGTAGACTGGGACTTTCCTACTACCGTATTAGACGTTGTACTTATGGGCCGCTATGGTCATCTAGGTTGGTTCAAACGACCAAGTAAAAAGGATAAGGGGCTGGCCCTCTCCATGATTGAAAAAATGGGCATGAGCGACTATGTAAATAGGCAAATTCGTCAACTTTCAGGGGGCCAACAACAGCGTGTATTCCTCGCGAGAGCCCTCGTACAAGAGGCAGATATTTATCTCATGGACGAACCCTTCAAGGGCGTCGACAAAACGACGGAGCACGCCATTATCTCTCTTTTACAAGAAATGAAAGCGCGCGGCAAAACGGTGATCGTCGTACATCACGATTTAAATACGGTACCTCAATATTTTGACTGGGTAACGATGGTCAATAAGCAAACTATTGCCTATGGACCTGTGTCAGAGACCTTTACCGAAGAAGCCATAGAGCGCACCTACGGCAAGGGGGAGGATTGTATGACTATATTCCAATCCTATACGACACAGATGGTATTGCTCGGTACAGCTCTCTTGGGTCTTGCCAGTGGTATTGCAGGCACCTTCGCTGTACTACGCAAGGAAAGCCTCATCGGTGACGGCCTCTCCCACGCGGCACTGCCCGGTGTAGTCATCGCATTCTTGCTGACCGGTATAAAAGATATTGAGGTACTCATTATAGGTGCAGCCCTGTCCTCTATCACTGCGGCGTGGCTCATTACCATCACCGTAGAAAACAGTAAAATCAAATTCGATGGCGCTCTAGCTACTATACTATCTGCATTCTTTGGTCTTGGTATGGTTCTACTCACCTATCTTCAAAGTCTGAACAATGCAGGTCAGGCGGGGCTTTCAAAATTTATATTTGGACAGGCCGCCACCATATTAGCCCGCGATGTGTACATTACGTCGGCCGCGGCACTCATCATCATTGTGTTAACTGCACTATTTTGGAAGGAGCTAAAGCTCATTTCCTTTGATGTAGAATACGCTAAAACATTGCAAATTCCCGTCACCTTTACACTCATTTTATATCGATCCCTATTGATCATGACCATCATCATCGGCATTCAATCAGTAGGTGCTATCTTGATTAGTTCCCTACTCATTGCACCGGCCGTAGGGGCCCGTCAGTGGACGAACAAGCTAGGTACCATGTGTATGCTAGCAGGATGTTTCGGCATGGTATCTGCTATCGGCGGTACCATTTGGAGTACAACAGTACAAAAACTGCCTACAGGACCTGCCATCATCGTCATTCTGTCAGTTATCGTACTGTTGAGCCTCATATTTGCACCTAATAGAGGCATCTTGTGGCAATTCCGGAAAAGAGGTGCCCCATGACAGTACATACAGAGATTTTACTCATCGGCATTGCGGTATCCATCGCGTGCGCTATCCCTGGTGTATTCCTCGTGCTACGCCGCATGTCCATGATGGCCGATGCTATTACACACACCGTATTTCTCGGCATCGTACTCGCTTTCTTTGTAACGGAAGACTTAAACTCGCCCTTGCTTTTAGTAGGGGGCAACCGTAGTCGGTGTAGGAACGGTGTGGCTTACAGAGATGATTCATAACACGGGCCTCGTCAATGAAGACGCGTCCATTGGTATCATCTTCCCTCTCCTCTTCTCCATTGCCATCATCCTCGTCAGTCTCTATAGCGGCAACGCACACCTTGACGTAGATACCGCACTTCTAGGGGAAATTGCGTTCGCTCCATTCGATAGATGGATTGTAAACTCCACCGACTTAGGTCCTGTATCACTATGGATTTCCCTGGGGGTAGCGGTCATCAACCTCGTATTAGTTATGCTCTTCTACAAGGAATTGCAACTATCGACCTTCGATCCTCTATTAGCAGGGCTCTTCGGCTTCATGCCTGCCCTCATCCACTATGTGCTGATGACCATGGTATCCCTTACCGTGGTGGCTTCATTCCAAGCAGTAGGCGCCATCCTCGTTATCGGCCTCATGATTGGACCTGCGGTTATCGCTTATTTATGGACGGACTCTGTGAAAGCCATGCTCACTAGCAGTATCATCATCGGCATTATCTGTGCCGTCATCGGTACAGAAGTCGCTTTCACCCTAGACGTATCCATTGCAGGCGCTATCGCAACAACGATCGGTCTCGCCTTATTAATTGCTGTTATTTTCACGCCAAAGACGGGCTATATTGCAACCTATCTTCGCCAACGCCACTTGCGTCGTCACTATCGAGAAACGATGATGCTCTGCCACATCTATACCCATATGAATACACCTGTGGCAGCCATTGAAAATGGTATCGGCACCATTCACGAACACTTGAACTGGAAGCCAGACTATACACACCAAGCCGCATCACATCTTAAGAAACAAGGCTTGTTGTATGTAACAAATGGGTGCTATATGCTGACCGATAAAGGCGTGGCACAAGTTAAAGAAATTATTTAAATACAATACCAATACTTTTCCCAACAAAAAAGAAGCTGAAACCAATGCTAATCTGCAAGATTTCAGCTTCTTCTTTTATATTTAATTATATGGCTAGAACACAACACGCATCTGATACCACTTAGCACCACCGTGATCAGATACAGACTCGCCTTCATTTACAAAGCCAAACTTGGCGTAATAATGAATCTTTTCTTCCTTACATGTTAAAATAACGCCTTTTCGATTTTCTTCTTTGGACAATTTTATGAAAGCCTCAATCAACTGCCCCCCTACACCGCGATTGCGATACGCTGGCATTGTATTTAGGCCAAATATCATCTGCCATGCGCCATTCGGATTATGCAAGGAAGCATCGGCGAACATCTCATCCGTTAAGATTTCATCATCTGTTACAAATCCATCGATAAAACCGATAGGTGTATCACCGTCAAAAATTATAAGGAAATGGTCTGCATAGTGGGCAAGGCGTTCTTTAAACGCTTCACGAGGGGCTGCTTCGGCTGGTGGGAAACAGGTGGATTCTATATTTGTAACAATGTCTAAATCATCAGTAGTGGCTTTTCGTATATTCATCTTGTATCTCCAAACATTTCTTCTATATCTTTATCCCATTTATCAAAATCTTTTGGCATTTTAAATTTACCTTTTGCAATGCCTATACGTTTCGACACATCCACTTTAGACTCTGTTTGTCTAGTGTCTTCAGATAGTGTAAGCTGTGCTACAGTCCGTCCATCTTGTTTGATATACACAACAGACTCTTCTCCTGTCTGTAGTTTTTTTACAAGCATAGGCAATTCTGATGTAGCTTGTGTTATTGTTACTTCACACATAGTTTTGCCTCCTCTCTGTAAAATTTAGTTACTCGTTTACATATCATTAAAGCGCTTTGCTCATATAGTTTACTATAACTTTCTCATCTCACGAACGAATGACTCCGCCTCCTGTAAGTTCTTAGGAAACTCGAAATACATATATCTCTCAGTACCATAAATGGGATTCCTAAAATCATAGCCACTCAATAACAAATACTCTATAATCTTCCACTCTTTATCATTAGATTTTTTAGGAGCTTTAAACTTCTCATTTACAAAGTACATTTTACCTTTACATATAGGACAGGTTTTATTTGTATTAAATAACTCATAATTCGTGCCCTCCGATAAGGCGATTCGACAGTTAGTACATACATTTTTATAGCCCATGATTATTTTTCTCCCATTTGTTTATGTTGAAAGATTTATTTTACAAGCTCCGCTCCAATAATTGTACTGCCTTTTAAACTCCCACAACAACCAAAAATATATCCATAATTTCAACAGCCAAAAAAATTTATCCATTCAATTTGTATTCACTTTCATCCATTGATAGTTGTATCGTCTCTAACTGCTCCTCTTGAGAATTAAAAATAGGACTATTATTTCCTTTTACAGCCTTCATAGATACTTTCAATATTTACATTTATATTAATATAGTCTTCATTGTGTTCTTCAGAAAGTATCACAAACCTACATTCATCTTCATGACTCCACTCAGAATATTTAGTAAAAGTTGCATCTATGTAAAAACTTCATATCCGAAAAAGAAAACTGATCACGTCTGAGATCTTTGAGATGGTCTTGTTAATGTATAATAAAGTTCTCCTATATACATATTCCAGATATAGAAATTTGTTTAATAGAATCAATTAAATTGCCTACAGAATACCCAAAGCAGTATCCCTGATGATTTTTGAGAATAATATGACCACATTAAAAATATTATTATATTTATGTGTAAGGCAAAAGAATTCTAAAGCGCTCACTCATATCTTCATTATTAGATAACAAACAATTAGAATCAAAGGGGTCATTAAAGCTTCTAGGCTGGGAAAAAGACAAATTCCATCGTTAACTTGATATCGATTGCAACTTACCTTATCTTTAGAAAAGTATTTATATAAAATTTTTCCCCTTTAAATCATTACAAATTTTCTTTTTCTGCATACTCAAAATAAAAATTAATAATATTATAAAAATTCATTATTAAACTTGTTATGACTACCAAACAATTTATAGAGCCGATTAACATTCTTAAAAAGCTATTCTAATAGCTTCTCTGAACAATCTATCAAAATTCTTCGAAAGCTCAAAAACTTCTACATTACCATTTTTAACTTTTTCTTCTATTATTTGTAGATTGGTATCTACGATAACTGGCCTTCTGATAATATACGTGAGTAATTTTTTTACTAAAAAGCCTATCTGTCGGTTGGCTTAGAATAGATATATATATATTCTCATTGGTTTCTATATCATGAACTAGCATTAAATTACTATTCGGAATATCACTTATAAACTTATATCTACATTTAACCAATAAAAATACTATCTTTGCTACTGCAAATCTATAGTTATCAATTTGTTCTTTCAATATTATATTCATTATGTGTTTTCCTTTCTAAAAGGAATAAAAATTTGATTCATTAAATCGACACTTTTTAATATAAAATAATCAGATCCTTGTAAGTTATAAGTCTATAATCCCCCTCTTTTAGGCTCCTCAATGTACATTTTAACTTTACATATAGAGTAAGTTGTAAATGATACTCTAAGAATGTACAAAAATGATGATATAAGAATGTACAATTTTAATTGTATCACCGATACTATAGTTGAGGTGATAACAACATGCAATACGTATACGCTATTAACAGTTCATTTACTGTAACATCATTATTAGACTTACCATTATTAAGGGACATTCTGGAGGTTTGCAATTTGAAACCTAATTATAGTTTACTAGGTCGTGAATTAGGCTATGATAGACGCACCATAAAATCTCATTATGAAAATGGAACGCCTGATCCACATCGTCATAAACCATCTATGATTGATAAATTTTATGACGTAATACAGACTTTATTATCTGATGATACACCCCAACAATTTTATTATAAGCGTGTCTTGTGGCAATACTTGGTAGATAACCATGGACTCACAGCTGCTTACTCTACATTTCGCGGTTATATTTTAAAGATACCAGTATTTCAATCCTATTTTGATAGAAAACATACATCGCCTAGTATGCAGCATACGATTCGTTTTGAAACCGCACCAGCTGAACAGGCTCAAGTTGATTGGAAAGAGAATATTAAATTCCTATTGCATGATGGCACACACATAACTTTTAATATATTGCTGATGACATTAGGCTATTCTCGATACAAATTAGCAAAGGTCACTTTCGATAGAACTACTGAAACACTACAAGATACATTGGTAGAATTCTTTGAACAATTACAAGGTGTTCCGCATGTACTATTAACAGATAATATGAAAACCGTGATGGTACAACCGAGGCTAGCTGGAACTAAAGGACAGCTTCATACCAAAGCAGAACAATTTTCAAGTGACTTTAGCTTTACATTTAAGCCGTGTATGGCGCGCCGTCCACAAACGAAAGGCAAAGTAGAAAGCCAAATGAAAATTCTAGATGAAATTCATGCGTACCAAGGAAAATTAACAATACAAGAAGTGGAAGAACAGATTCAAAAAATTATTTTACGTAGTAATCTAGCGATTTCTCAAGCTACAAGACAAATACCGTCTGCACTGCTTGAAAAAGAAAAGGAATCTCTTACCCCACTTCCAACAAAAGTGATAAGAGATTCCTACCGCATAGATCACCCAAAAGCTAAGGTTTCAGCAAGTAATCTCATTAGCTTTCGTGGTAGCCACTATTCTGTACCGCCAGGATATGTGGCCAAATCTATGACCTTAAAGACCATAGATAAGATGCTATACATATATGATAGCACAGAATTGATTGCACAGCACCCATTAAGTGATAAGAAGGTTAACTATTTGCCTTCTCATTATGAGGCACAATTGCAGAAAACAATTCCTTATCTAAGTTCTGAAGATGTGAAAGCTAAAGCAAAATCTAATTTGGAAAAGATAGGAGCTATCTATGACACTACAGACTAATTACCAACGCTTACAAGATAATCTAGCATATCTAAAACTAAAACAATGCATGTTACACCTAGATGAAACAATTGAATTAGCTAATACACAGAGCTTATCTCATATTGAGTGGTTATTGAAGCTGAGTGATTACGAAGTTGATATTAAACGACAAAACGTAATTAACCATATGGTGAAAATTAGTAATTTTTCCTCATTTGAAAACACTAGTTGATTTTTGAATTTTCATTTCAACCACAAATTAACGAAATGCAAATTAAGGATTTAGCATCATTAGGATTCATGGAACAAGCTGAAAACATTGTATTTCTTGGCTCTAGCGGAGTTGGGAAAACACATTTAGCTACATCACTAGGTATTGAAAGCTCTCGTAACAGACGAAGCACCTATTTTTATTAAATGCCATGATTTAATTCAAAACCTTAAGAGTGCAAAAGATGAAGGACGATTAGAAACTCGGCTCAAGCATTATGCACGCTACCAATTACTCATCATTGATGAAATTGGCTATTTACCGTTACAACCAGGTGATGCTAACTTACTATTTCAAATTATTGATAGACGGTACGAAAAGAAAAGTACCATCGTAACGTCTAACATTAATTTTGATGAGTGGGCTACCATTTTACATGATGAGCGAGTAGCTAATGCTATTGTTGATCGATTACTTCACCATGCACATGTGATTAGCATAACTGGAGATTCATACCGGTTACGAAACCATATGCAACAGAAGGAATAACTGTACATTGTACATCGTCAAAATTGTACATTCTTATATTGACATTTACAAGTAAGTTTTATACATACTAAATAGCTCATAGATTATATCCACGGCAACGAGATCCTGAAAGTTAGATATACATTTTATATTCTATTACAATTTATACTTATTAAAGTAGTAAGTCATTTTTCCTGAAGATAGTCGATAAACTTAGAAATAATTAGATCTTTTTCGTGCTATAATATCGGCTTCCATAAAAATCATTAGAGTTTGTCAATAACTCAATCAACTCCATGTTTTTTTCGTCCCTTCTCTTACTTTTCCTTTATCAGTTACAAACCCCTTATAATATTTCAGTTTATCTATAAACCGATAATCTGAAGCACGAATGTTAATAGCTTTTTCAAGTAGCGCTTTATTCCCCAATGATTCTAAACTCCATTTATCAGCTAGGCCATTCTCATTTTCTTGTCGTTTTCTAGAATAAATATGCTCTATTTCTAACTTTGTATCTAATAATAAAAGATCTTGCTTGTCATTTGTATACATCCACCAGGCAAGCATTGATTTAGTAATTGGTCTACCATTTGTAAATTGATAGCTCTCTAACGCTGTTCTTACACTATCTTCATCAAACTTATAGTCATCAAATGTTACTTGTTTATTATTTACTACATTAATCATCTCTGGATAAACTGGTGTTCTTAATGCATTCACACCAGGTCTCATAATTGCATAGGTCCAAATGAAGGCAATAATCTTATCCAAAAAAATTCATTGAAGGCATCATTATCTAAATTTCCAATATCATCTTTATTTTTGCATGAAATATACAGAAGTTAAATATGCCCACATACCATTTGGAGCATAATTTAAAATAGATAGCTTTTTTTAAAACCTTATCAGAAAAAGACACTATCATCTTGTTCTGCTACATTTATCCAAAAGTTTGCTAAAATCTCTAAATTATTAAGTGTTTCATCTTTCTTTAAAAGGCTATAACCATCTTTTCTCATAAAAATTTACGCAATGCTTCTGTTGTTGTATTTTTTTATTGTTCATTTTTGCACGTTCATAATACATATAACGTGTAAACAATTCGTCCATAGATGAACCCGATACTGATGAGAAAATTTTATCAGAAATTTCTTCTAATTGTTTCCATCTTTTTTATAAATTCATCCTTTTTGTCGTTCTCTTTATAATACTTATAGAATTGAGCTTTTAAAAATATCTGTATCAGAAAGTGGTTTGCCTCGATCATTTAGTGTAGAGAAGATTCTAAGTGCAGTATCTTGCGACTCGGCTTCAATTGGTAGAAGAATACAGTTATTCATAATTCTATTTGGTAAGTATGCAAAATACGTTGGATATCGTACTAAAAAGCATTTATCTGTTCCGTAAAAAAATCGATAATTTCTCGCATATGCACTTTTTTTGTGAATCCTTTACTATACCAGTTTTAAGAATTGATAAAAATTCATGCTTATCATCATCAGATGTAACTTCAGAATCTATTTTTAATTTGTTCTTATCCGAGTCCCAAACTCATCAGTTTTCCATATACATTTAGATATGTCCTCTGCTGTTTTTTAGAGTTATTGTCCTTCATATTTCCAAAAACGAATAAAAAGCTCTCAATAATAACATCAATGTTGTTAAACGTTGTTGACCATCAATAATTTCTAGTTTATTAGCATCATTTTTTTAAATGTAACAATAGGGCCAGAAAATATTCATCCCTCTGGATCAAACTTAGAAAAATCATCCTCTGGAATTGCAAATAAAAATATATCATCCCATAAGGTTTTGACATTCAGAAATATCCCAAGCATAAGGCCTTTGATAATCTGGTATTAAAAAAATCAGCACGTTTATTAGTGAACAGTTCCTTTATCGTTTGTTGATCAATATTCAACTTTGACATAACAACACTCCCTATTCCCTTTTATTAATACTATTAAACTTTCAAAACAAGTTTATTTTTCATAAAAATCCGTATAATCTAGTAAATATACTATAAATCCTAATATTTTTTTATTATAACATCTTAGATATTCAGAACATATCTTTAATTCATTTATTTTTTTCATAGTACAAAAAAACTATCATACTTTTTACCACTGCAATCACTAAGACTAAATATCTATTAACCATTTAAAAAAATACATAAAAAAACGATATAAAAAAAAGTCATCAAAGAAAGACTCTTTGGATGACTAAATTATATTATGTATTTTTTTATATGTTACCTATATTAAGCAAATCATCTTATTCCCACTCAATTGTAGCAGGTGGTTTAGATGTAATATCGTACACGATACGGTTAATGTGTTGTACTTCGTTTACGATACGACGGGAGATTGTGTCCAATACGTCGTAAGGGATGCGCGCCCAGTCAGCAGTCATAAAGTCTGTTGTTGTTACGCCACGCAATGCCAATGTGTAATCGTATGTACGGAAGTCACCCATAACGCCTACAGTACGTGTAGATGTTAATACTGCAAAGTATTGGTTGATGCTGCGATCAAGGCCAGCTTTTTGCAATTTCGTCACGGAAGATGTAGTCCGCATCACGCAAGATGTCGAGTTTATCTTTCGTGATTTCGCCCATACGCGAATAGCAAGACCAGGACCTGGGAATGGTTGACGCCATACGAGGTAGTCAGCCAAGCCTAATTCAGAACCAAGTTCACGCACTTCGTCTTTGAAGAGGTTGCGCAATGGTTCGATAAGGCCTTTGAAATCTACAACTGCAGGCAAGCCGCCTACGTTGTGGTGAGATTTGATAACTTCTGCTTCGCCAGTACCGGACTCAATAACGTCAGGGTAGATTGTACCTTGTGCCAAGAAGTCAACGGAACCAATTTTACGACCTTCATCTTCGAATACACGGATAAATTCTTCGCCGATAGCTTTACGTTTAGCTTCTGGATCTTCAAGACCAGCCAATTTATCTAAGAAACGTTTTTTCTGCATCGACACGAATGAAATGCATGCCGGAATCTTTGAAAGCTGCTTCAACTTCGTCGCCTTCGTTTTTACGCATTAAACCATGGTCAACGAAGATACAAGTCAATTGGTCGCCAACAGCTTTAGAAATAAGAGCTGCTGCAACGGAGCTATCTACACCGCCAGACAATGCCAACAATACTTTGCCATCTCCTACAGTGTTACGAATTTCTTCAATAGCAGTTTTTGCATAGTTTGCCATTGTCCATGTGCCTGTGAAACCACATACTTCATACAAGAAGTTGTGAAGCATTTCTTTACCATGTTCAGTATGCAATACTTCTGCATGATATTGCATAGCGTATAATTTGCGTTCTTTATTTTGCATAGATGCAACAGGGCAGTCTTTTGTATGCGCAATGATTTCGAACCCTTCAGGAACTTTTGCTACATAGTCAACGTGGGACATCCAAACAACTTGGTCTTCGTCCAAGCCTTTGAATAATGGAGATGTAGTATCCACTTTAGTAGGTGTTTTACCAAACTCACGGTTGTCCGCAGATTTAACTTCGCCACCCAATGTATGCGCCATAAATTGCATACCATAGCACATGCCAAGAACTGGAATGCCAAGTTCAAAGATTTCCTTTTCAATTTTAGGGGAATTCTCTTCGTACACGCTATTAGGGCCACCAGTAAAGATGATACCTTGCGGCTTCAATTCCTTAATTTTTTCTAATGCTTTGTTGTATGGATATACTTCGCAGTATACATGATTTTCACGAACGCGGCGTGCAATCAACTGATTATATTGACCGCCGAAATCGACAACAATAACAAATTCCTTGTTTTCCATAGTTCCTCCGTATGCATCTATTTGTGAAAGTATATTCACCAATTTATAATGTCCATACATTCCTGTACTGGGGGTGCGTTTTAACAAGCAAAACGCTAAATTTCATTACATTTCATTATACCATACGAAGTATATGGACTCCATATATTCCGTATGAAAGTTATACATTACTTTTTAACGTTCGGATTTCTAATACATTTCTGATCCTGATAGTTCAATGTCGCCCTTTCACATGCCTATTTTAAAATAGAACAGGCCTGTTCTATTTTTCAGGAGGCCTATTGCACATACCCATTTCAGATTACTACAGGCCTGTTCTAATTTTTAGAAGGTCTATTACACACGCCCATTTTACATTACTACAGGCCTGTTCTATCTTTAAACAGCTTATGCATTTGCACAGCCCCAACGGGACAAATAGAGTAGCAATCACCACAACTGATACATCCTTTACCAATGATAAATTTTGTAGTTCCTTCTGTGATGCATTGTACAGGGCAGTCTTCAGCACAAGCTCCACATTTCACGCAGGTATCGTCTATATCAAATTTTAGATTGCCCATATTACATCACCTCTCTATCAATCATAAGATATAGTATCTATCCATTATCCGCTTACTATTTCCATTAGCCTCTTAGTATTTCTATTAGTAGACTAGTATGTCCCTTAATAGCTTAGTATTTCTATTAGCCACTTAGTATTTCTATCTATTTTCTAATTCACGATTATACGCAATAGCCGAATATAGTGCACGAGCTACACCATAATGATTATTATCTGTCGTTTCATAACGGGCGGCAGCTTTCACATTATCTCGTGCATTTCCCATAGCCACGCTGGCGCTGGCAAAGCGAATCATGGATAGATCATTTTCGCTGTCGCCGATGGTCATCACCTCGTCAGGCGTATAGCCCCAATGGTTCGCCAAGGCCTCTACGGCCGTGCCTTTTGTTGTATGAGGTAACACAAATTCTAAATTGCCCTCACTAGATTCAAGGACATCGTAAAAACGTTCTCGGCCTTTTCCATCTGTGGCATCCCCTTGGAATTCATCTCGCAAATCAGCTAGGATGCGTTCGCGTATATGTTCATCGCCGTAAAAGATTTGAATTTTCTCTGGTCCTTCTGGTAACGATTCTAAATGGGCTATTAAATCGGGCACCATGGTGCGTGTTTTTAAAATGAAAGGTCTAATATTCGGTCTAAAGAAATGTTCTGCTTGCGCTATCTCATTACCAACAACAGGGTATTGACCGAAAATCTCGGCTTTCACATAAGCCTCTACAAACACACCGTAGGTCATTAGTTTTCGTACTAAATCTACGGCACGCGTTTTATCAAAGTAAATGTGAACGAGTTCCTTTTGTTCTTCTTTATCCATGACATAGGCGCCATTGGTGCACACAAAGTATCGCAAGCACGGCATGGCAGAGATGACATCGTCCATCTCATGCCACGCACGGCCCGATGCGATGACCACTCGGATACCGCTTTCACGAGCGGCACGAACAGCATTGACCACCTCTGGATCTACGGACTTAGCATCATTGACCAATGTGCCATCCACATCGGACGCGATGAATCGAATCGGTGTATCACCAGTAAGGCCTATATAGTTTTTAATGTCTAATGGTTCAGATGCGGACATAAAACCTCCTTTAATACAATATAAATTTTACTTGATGTACAATATAGATAATCACATAAGATTGTAGAATGACTATTCAAAGGATGTGAAATCATATGCATATAATTATCGATCGAGATGCCGTTTGTGCGGCCGATGATATGAGTCATCATCGCGAAGAATTTATCGTACCAGACGGCATCACCATAACCGGTTTATTTGAATTTCTTGAGTTTAAATACATTCCTGTCATCGCTGGAAATAACGTGGTCTGGGCGCTCCATCACCATGACATTGAGGTGGGCACTTATTTTACCCAAAATCGTAGTTTTATAAATGGCAATGTTCCCTTATCATCTATTATCAGTAATTCTGAAAGAGACAATGAATTCTATCTGCGATATTACAGTTCCCCAAACAGATACAGGAAACATTTTATTTAGCGCTATTCCCATCAGCTAGAAACTTTTAGTAATATTATATGTAGATGAGAATTATTTAGTTGCATTAAACTCAGCCACAATTTCTTCTAAGACAGTTGGATTTTTCTACTAATCGCAACAATGTGCCCCTCAATGATATTGGCGCCATCTAAAATAGTTTGTTCAATGCTTGGTTCTAGCATAGCGTCCGCAAATTCTTTGGCATGGCACACCTTATCTGGGCCAGCCAAGCGCAGTTTAGGATGGAAATGCGGCGCATTGATAGCTGACATTACCGATATCGGAACTACCGCCAATGTCTGCTGGACCTGGTTCAAAATCAAGGCCCATATCGGTCATCACCTCTTCGATGAGGTGTGTGCCACGATGGTTTTTGGTTCATATCATCGTAAGGGATTACCGTAAAACTCAACGTCTACAGTCGTACCGGTGCAAAGGGCAGCGCCTTCAAAAATCTTTTTAATTTGCTGGACAAAGCCGTTCAAATACTCCCGTTCTGTGTGACGAACGGTTACTTCTAGTTCGCCATAGGCAGGAATGACGTTGGACGCGGTGCCACCCGTTAATAATCCACGTGCCGATGCGAGACTCTGGACGCACTTGTTGGCGCAGCATATCCATGGCATGGATGGCGAGTTGCACGCCGTTTACCGCATTGACTGCCATTCCAGGCTCGCCTGCTGCATGGGCCGGTTTACCGTGGTAATGTAGCGCGGAAACAATCGAGGGCTAGGAATTGCGAGTTTCGGCGCGTTTCTTCGCCATCGAGATGGACCATAATGGCAAAATCATAGCTCTTGAACACGCCAGCGTTGCACATATCCACCTTGCAGCCCCATCGCTTCCTCATCAGGGGTACCGATGATGTCGATGTCCATGTTGAAAAGCTACGCCGTCTTGCTGCATCTTATGCAATGCGAGAGCTGCTAGTGCTCATGAGATCCACTCGCACAATGTCCGCACGCATGACCCACATCTGGCAACGCATCGTATTCACATAAAATCGCTAAACGCCCTTTAGGATGATCTACTTTCACAGCAGACGCCTTAAAAGCAGTCGGCAAGTGACAGAACTCATAAGTTCACAGGGAATACCGTGCTTTTTCAAGGACAGCTCCGATTGTCTTAACGGATTTAAATTCATGACTAGACAGTTCTGGATTCTTCGCCAATGTATAGTTAATGGTGAAAGCCTCTTGGGCGAAGCTTTCAGAAGCACTGGAAAATTGTTCAGTAAGAGACATAGGTCCCTCCTAAATGTATGTATAAATAATCGACCTTATTTGGTAAAAGATATATTTCATGTACATAATTTGTTTTACGTACCTTTAATTATACAATGTTATTGCCTATTGGTTCAAAATTCCGTACAATATAAACAGATTAATATGTTTGTATCGTATTTGAGGAGGATACTATGTTCAAATTTAAAAAATTGACAGCCATCGCGCTCGTAGCTGTTGCTGCTATGGGGTTATTGGCTGGTTGTGGCAGTGAAAAAAGCAAAATGACACAAGAGGCTGGTGTGTTACGTGTAGGTTCTGAAACTACATTCCCACCATTCGAATTTACTGAAGGCGATAAATACGTTGGTTTCGACGTTGATTTGTCCGAAGCAATCGCTAAAAAATTGGGCCTAAAAATGGAATTCAAATCCATGGGCTTTGATGCTTTGATTCCAGCAGTTCAATCTGGCGATATCGATATGATCGCAGCCGGTATCAACGCTACCCCAGAACGTGAAAAAGCATTGGACTTCTCCGATGTATACTTTGACCAAGGCGGTTTCATCACAGTTGTTCGTAAAGACAACTCCACAATCCATAACATGGATGAACTTGCTGGCAAAACTGTAGGCGTTCAAATCGGTACTGTTCCTGTAGACATGGCAAAAGCTATTCCTAACACAACAGTAAAAGAAATGGACTCCAATTCCAATATCTTTATGGAACTAAAAGCTGGCACAATCGATGGCGCTATCATCGATAACGCAGTTGCTATGTACTACCTAAAACAAGGTGCTGACAAAGACCTAAAACTCGTAGGCGAACCTACTAAAGCCCCAGGTATAGTTTTGGGCGTGAAAAAAAGGCAACAAAGAATTGCAAGATGCTGTTAACAAAGCACTTAAAGAACTTAAAGAAGATGGCACATACCAAAAAATTTACGATAAATGGTTTGGTGACTATAACAAAAAATAATTTCTAATACATTGTTTTGAATACATGTAAAAGACACCTAGCAAAAAAATCCTCCGTCGGCCGGGTCTGACCCCTTCGGGGCAGGGGCCAAAAAGTCAGTTTTTGCCAGGTGTCTTTTTACATTCTACAACACGTGTTAGAAATTATTTCTTTGTTATACGGGAGAGAAAGAGGCCGCAGACCCGGCCGGTGGAGGTTCTCAGGACACGTCGTCACACAGGCCGTAGGCCCTCCTTTCTCTGTCCAACGGTTGGGTTGGCAATAACGGATTTTATCAATTTCACTACTATTATATACCGCGTGTCGGCTATGGATTGAGAGATAGAACCGATGGGCCCAAAAATCCGACTTTGGCCCTGTGAGCCCGAAGGGCGAATCAGACCCGGCCGGTGGAGGATTTTTGGGCCCATCGGTTCTTTTCCTCTTCTACCATTTCCTACCGCGGTATATAATAGTAGTGTATTGTATAAAAACGAAAGGAGGGCCTATGGCTCAATATTTCACAGACCGCCTCCAACGGGTCTTCCACTTAATTTTTATGTCTTATGATCCGCAGTCCGCTCAAGAGGGTCTCCGCATATTAGAGTCGATTGTAAATAATCAATCAAACGATACAAAGCCATCCCAACATGAACTGCGCTCAACGAGCACAACGCCAGATAGCGCTTGTACCATCGATACAAAGGAAATATACCAAAAGGCATTATCGCCTGAAGAGCGTGAATTGGGTGATGCATATGCCCTATTGGCACGTGTCTATGCAGGGCCTCGCTTTACGTGGGCCGAGTCGGGTTTTCCAGAGGATAATATGCGCACGTATCAGTGTTTGCATGATAGTATCCGCCGGAATAGTTCAATTGGCACATTACAAGCATTGCGCATAGCCGGGTCGATTACGCCTACGGTGAGGCGAGATATGCAGTTGTCGCTTTGACGACGCATTCCGCATCATCTATGAGTATGCAAAAGCAGGATGATGCATACTGCCAATATATTATAGGTAATGTATTCTTTTGGGGCGATTACCACGTTATTAACGAGGCTAAGCAATTATTAGGTCCAGAAAAGGCTAGCTTTAGTCAACGATTACACCAAGCGACGCGCAGCAAGAGTTTACGTGAAGTCATTGCTACCTTGCGCGGTATGGTAGACGAAGAAACGCTACAAGCAAAATCTCGGGAGCATGCGAAATACTGGTTTACCAAAGCCCTTGATCAAGGGCTCGCCATGTTCCAAGGGAACTTGCGCAATATTTATATCGATGAAGGCGATTATGAAAATGCACGCCGTGTGGCACGCAGGGCCGCTGAACTAGGCAATCCGACCATGATGCTCTATACGGCTCTCGACCATCACGAAAGGGGCGAGTTTACAGAGGCTTTCACATGGTTTACAAAGGGTGCCGACCTAGGCCAACCAGAATGTATCGCAGAACTTGCGGACTATTACTACCATTTTTATGAACAGCCTATGCTCCGTGCTACGATTCCCTATGATCCAGTTAAGGCCACGGAATTGTACCAACAGGCAGCAACAAAGAATTTTAACGATGCAGGCTATGCCGCCTTGCAGGCCGCATTTAGCTATATCTTTCACATTGGACATCTCCCCCTCGACTGGGGGCTTATCGCCGATTTGACACATATGGCGGCTACTAAGGATAGATTCTTATTTGCATTGCCGTATATTAGCTATATGCGCATTCACGGCATCGGTGTGACCAAGAACATCAAATTTGCGGTGCAGTCCTTGATGCGCGTCTTGGAAGAGGAAAATCGTGCCTTACAAGAGGAGGACCGCGTTCTCTTCTACGACATCACCCGTGCGCTCACACGCGTTGCCTTGGGCTACGCCTATGAAAAAGGTTATGTGATGGGAACACCTGACCTCGACAGTGCCGTTCATTATTATGAAAGCTCGCATCAGTACATCGTGTCACATCTCGCCAATCGCAGCGAAGAGATTAAGGATATTCCTGTAGATGACGAAGCGGCAGAACGATTAGAAGCCTTCGAAGAAATAGACGGCCATTGGCATTACAAGGAAGGTATAACCGAATCCTCTACGACCGTGCGCCCGGCCCCTACCACATGGCCTCACAATGCAGCCCGATTATCCGTTACTATGAATGGATTTCAGTGGGATACCACATTATATGACCGAGAAACCATCGATAAGGCCCTATCCACACAAGATACGGTGGTGCTTAGCTTTTACAATCATTTCCTAACCATTCCAGACAAATTGCGGAATATCTATAAACTGGAGACTAAACGTATGCCACGCAACACCTATCAAGTTCGATTGTACGGCTACGATCCAGCCGAAGGGCATGAGATTATCTATAAATCGCTGCTCAATGTAGAGGACGTCCACAATTTGTGGCATGATCTTTATGAAAGCCACCGTTTACCGGAGCTTTCAGATGCATGGGCCATCGAAACAGATGAAGAAAAACCGACGTGGCACTATGTACTCGACGTCGATCAAGAACCATTCCTACTCGAGGAATATGACGATGCCAACGCCATGATACAAGCATCATTGGAAGGCCTCAAGAGCAATCGCTACGAGCAAATCAACGTTCGTACCCACGATTTTATCGGGCCATCCTATTTCATATTCAAGGGTAAGCGGTCCACACCATTTAGGGTGCAACTGTACCTCAAGGAATCGATGCGCCACATCGTCGACGAACACGGCAAGCAAAAGGACATTCCCGGTAATACATACCTATTTGAACAGTACTTTGGCAACGAAGTGTCCTTGAATTACTGGATACAACGAACTATTAATACATTAGACATTCCAGAGTTAGATAATTGGAAACCGCTCAGCGTGCCTAAGGATTTGCAATAATAGAATAAAAGAACACAAAGGAGCTAGTACACAGCGTACTAGCTCCTTTATACTAACTAAACATAGGCTACATATATTATAAATGATCATGAGGGTAATGAACGTGGAAATCCCCATTAAGATTGAGCGCCTGCATATCTTGACGTTCAATCTTATCAAGCATTTTAGAACGAGCAGTTGTCATGCTATCATCACTATGCTTTCCACCAAAGAGAGCAAACTTAGATTTACCAAGCGTATACATAGTTTGTACATAAAACTCGCCAGAGTGTCCAAATGGTTTATCATAGCCCATGCCTACCGAAATATGAGGCGTTACATTCACATTGACACCGGTTTTAATACCATTTTTATAGACCCCATTTACACGGAATCCAATATTATAGTTATATATATCAGGGTTAGACCATTCTATGTCTCTAATCTCTCATTCATCCGATTCCAGTGATAACGGTCGATATAGGCTCGTATATAACGGGCATTTTTAAAGGTTCGTGCGTATCCAACATCATATCCAGAGGCAACTACGTTTTTTTCATGACTTTCACCAACATTAACTTCTGTATCTTGCATATTATAAGGTGCCGGAATCATTTCGTCACGTATAGTTAAACTATGTGACGACGTCGTATGTCCTAGTGGCTTATAGAAGTTAGCATACAATTCATTTTCACCAGTTACATATTCTACACCTAAACTAGCACGCTTATAATGTTCTTTGAAAGCATAATCATAAAAAGTATTAATACCTACGTAGCTATGCTCTCCTTTACTTAATCGTCGATAGCCGAGTCCTATACTGCCAGTTGTGCCTATAGATTGTGTAGATTGATTAAAGTCATATCCATATGCAATTCCGCCCGCGTTACGAGTAACATGATTCGCATATCCATTGGCAATTTGACTTACACCGCCATGAGAACTAACTTTTCCTTGTACAAACACTACGCTCTTAGAATTGTTATCATAATGACCAATAGGTTGTAATGTCTCTATGCTATATATTGGCTTGTGATTGGTTTGAAACTTCGCTGAAATATCAGTTCGATCAGCCCAATCTTGATAACTGCTAGAATTCACTTTCACAGCAGTATTTGTATCAGCACTATCCGCTAATGCAATAGTCCAACACATCGTACAAGCTGCTACACAAAGTAGCAGTCGTATATTAAACTTAGTTTTACAATTCATCATATAAAAAATAATTCCTCTCACACATAATTATTGTTACAATATCATAATTACCATTCTCTTAGTAATTTTAATAGGTTACAGACTATAAACCTACATCGGTAACACCATGATCATAGTTTTCTTCCATAATTTCTTGTACAACCATATCACTACGATGAACTTTATCAAGCATCTTAGCGCGTGCTGTTGTAATAGCACTTTCACTATGTTTACCACCATGCCAAGCAAACTTAGATGTACCAATTGTATATTTCAAAGTTGCATAAGGACCACTCAAATGATGAGATGCCGTTTGGTAACCCGCATCAAGGGTAAGATGCGGTGTGATATGGAATTCTGCACCCACTTTAAAACCTTTTATGGCATCACGTTTTTTTAATTTATAATACCCTACTCTTACAGCCTCTCTACCACGCCAATTATAATAGTCCGCATAGACACGAGCCCAGCGAGCATTTTTAAATGTTCTCGCATAGCCAATATCATAACCTCTAGCCACAGTATTTTCACTTAGAATCCAGTGATTTTCATAATCGACCTTAGCATAATTATAAAGGCTGGTATTATCATCTCTACCGTATGGATACAAGCCAGTAGGATCATACCATCTACTAGTTCGCCCATGGAGGCCTATATATTTTCTTCCATTAGATCCTAAATTTTTATAAATATTGGCATGGAATTCATTAAGCCCTACCACATATTCTAGGCCACCGCTAACACGTTTATATCCATTTTTAAATGCATGGTCATAGAATGCATTGACACCAACATAAGCATGCTCACCTTTACTAAGACGACGATATCCTATACCAACATTAGCATTTACACCTAGAGATTCTTGTTTCTTTGTTTCCCCCTCATGAACTGTGAAGGTCCCTGCTGGTCTATCTGGGACCCAATAGTTATTGAATTTATTATAGGATATTTTTTCACCACTACGACCTATACGCCCTTGTACAAAGACAACGCTTTTAGCGATTTTCATCATAATGGGTTACAGGTTGTAATGTCTCAATGTATAATTTGTTAAGTTCTGTAGATTTGGATTTATCAGAAGTCCCCACAATAGGATGATTTTCCCAAGGCTTAAAATTATGATATTGATGGCTTCTCGACTCTTCAGAATTTTTCATACCAACGCCGATTACCACATCTGTACGGTCCATCCAGCTAGAACGAACGGCCTCTTTCCTAGCCGCATCGGATGCAATTGTTTGTGACGCAGAATCTAGTCCATTTACATCTTGAATCTCTGCTGCCATTCCTATTGTAGATATGCTGAAAGTCATAGTCCCTAAAACCATTGCTTTCAATAATAAACTCGTTCTCATTTTATAGATTCTCCCTCTCATTTTATTTCTTACACCAATAATCCCTTCAAGGTAAAGCATCATAAGGTACTACTACCCAGAATTCTTCATATGATTTACCTATCATCATAGGACTGCGTTTTACCTTATCTAACATTCTAGCGCGAGCATTCGTAATGGTATCATCACTATGTTTTCCACCATGCCAAGCAAATTTAGATGTCCCCAATGTATATTTAACAAATCCATAAGCACCACTAGTATACTTATTATCGGATGTATATCCTAAATCTAGCGAAATATGAGGTGTCACTTGTAATGTAGTACCCACTTGCCAGCCAGAACTATTATTGAGATCCGAAATCGGCGACGTTCCTCCACTATACGTTGAAACGCCAAGTCCCTTCCAGTGATAAGCACCTATATGCACACGAGCCCATCGTGCATTTTTAAATGAACGAGTATAACTTACATCATAACCAGATAATACTTTTTGAGACTTATACACCGTATAATTAGCAGTTCCTCCATTCAAAGGAATTGGAAGATGCGATTCAGGCACTCTCACCATATAAGATTGAGATTTTATATTTCCCAAACCTCTATATACATTAACACGAACTTCGTTAAGTCCGGCCACATATTCTAAGCCTCCACTAACTCGATTAACATTCTCAGAGAAGGCGCGATCTGCAAATACATTAACACCTACATAAGCATGTTCATGGTTACTGAGCTGACGATACCCTAAACCAATATTACCCACAGTACCTAAAGATTTTGTCTCATCATGTCGTTCTGGTTTAGTCTTTGTCTCCACAGTACCTGTAGCCGAGTCGTATGGATACCAAATGCCACCACTACCATCAAAATAATTAAATGTATGCTCTTGACCACCTTTACCAATACCGCCTTGTACGAATAATACAGACTTAGAGTTCTCATCGTAATGAGTTAAAGGTTGCAATGTTTCTACAGATATTTGCTTCCCCATCTTTGATTGTGTACCAACCTTAATATCTGTACGGTCCATCCAATTAGAACGAACAGCTTCATGTTTAGCTCCATTCACTTCTGTAGTAGAATCTGCTATACCTTGCCCATGCCCATTTTGTACATCTGCTGCAAAACCTGTAGCACTAAACGCACATGCTACAGCACCTAAAGCCATTGCTTTTATCATTAATGTCTTGCTCATTAAAATTACTCTCCTATTATTACATGTCTTATTTAATATCTATAATCTAAACTACAGTGGTATTATAGATGATCAATAGGTGCTAAATAATCGTATTCAATATCATCAAAGGATTCTACAATCATATCTTGACGACGTACCTTATCTAACATTTTAGAGCGAGCAGTAGTAATTCTATTATCACTATGTCTACCACCCCAGAAAGCAAATTTAGATGTACCTAATGTATATTTCACAGTACCATACATACCTTTAGACATATTATTAGCATGGTTATACCCAATATCTAAGGATATATGTGGAGTTAACTGTAATTCAGCACCGATTTTAATTCCCTTATAGTGATTTGCATCCCTCACTGAAAACCATGGAACGGACCAATGGCCTGGACGTCCCCAATTATAATTTTGTTCATGGCCAAAACCTTGCCCCTTCCAGCGATATCCATTTACATAGGCACGAGCCCAACGAGCATTCTTAAAGGATCTAGCAAAACCGATTTCATAGCCACCCAGTGCTCTACCGCCTTTATAGGTATAATAATTCTCTGACGGAATAACACCATATGGGAATGAATCTGGATAACCATTAGGATACAAACGTTTAGGATATGGATTACCACCACCTCCTCTTACAACGTCCTTATTACCAATCCCCTTATACACATTGGCATATACTTCGTTAAGCCCATTTACATACTCTACGCCGCCACTAATACGATTGTAATTGCCTGTGAAAGCTCGATCAACGAATGCATTAGCACCTACAAAGGCATGTTCATTGCGGCTAAGACGTCGATATCCAATACCAACAGTACCAATAATCCCTAATGTTTCTGATGATTTTTCATCCGTATTTATTTTGGTGTAACTAGGTTGCCCATTCCGATTAATTGTTAATTCAGGGAGAAGGTAGCCACGCAACTCTTTCGACGCTATTTTCTCACCGCCACGTCCAATACGCCCCTGTACAAACAGAACACTTTTACTGTTCTCATCATAATGAGAAATAGGCTGCAATGTTTCTATATAGGCTTTCGTTAGATTGCCGTAATCAGATTGTTTATTATAAATAGTATTCTGGTCATCCGTTAGAAAATGTCCTTTATCTAATTTGGATTTGCCTCCAGTCTGTACACCTACAGCAATATCCGTGCGGTCCATCCAATTAGATTGCACTGCATCATGTTTTGCTGTATCACTCACTTGTGGCGCCACATCGACTGCTCCCACTACGGCACTTGTGCTACACACTATGGCCCCCAAGACCATAGATGTTAATACTAACTTATATTTCATTACGAAACTTCTCTCCTTTTAGTTTTATAAATTATCATCAATTTTATAAATGATCATTAGGATCTACATACCAATCTTCTTCATATGTACGGCCTATTGTTATAGGGCTACGGTCTACCTTATCTAACATTCTAGCGCGAGCATTCGTAATCGTATCATCACTATGTTTACCACCATGCCATGCAAACTTAGAGGTACCTAATGTGTACTTAACAACTCCATAAGCACCACTAGTATACTTACTATCCGATGTATAGCCTACATCTAGCGATACATGAGGCGCTACTTGTAATGTAGTTCCTACTTTCCATCCATGACTGTTACCAACTTCCAGTGTTTTCAATAATGCGTCGCTATGATTTGGCACACTTAGACCATTCCAATGATATACGGTTGCGTGTACACGGGCCCAACGAGCATTTTTAAATGTACGAGCATAACTTACATCATATCCAGATAATACCTTTTGAGACGTATGTGGCATATAGTAAGCAGCGCCCCCATCCAAATCAAATGTGAAGTACGATTGTGGTAAATGTATCATATCAGATTGCGATTTCACACTCCCCAATCCTCTATATACATTGGCACGAACTTCGTTAAGGCCGGATACATATTCTAGGCCCCCACTAACTCGATTAGCATTCTCGGAAAAGGCGCGATCAACAAAGGCATTGATACCCACATACGCATGCTCATGCTTACTAAGCTGACGATATCCTAAGCCTACATTAGCTACAGTGCCTAATGATTTCGTATGTTCATATTTTTCTGCCATATATCGTTGGTCACCTTTACCTGTTACAGGGTTATAAGGATACCAAATCTCATTATATCCGTGATAGTAACTAGCAGAATGTTCTTGACCACCTCTGCCAATACCGCCTTGTACAAACAATACGGACTTGGAGTTTACATCGTAATGAGTTAATGGTTGCAATGTTTCTACAGATACTTGCGTACCCATCTTAGATTGTGTGCCAACCTTAATATCTGTGCGGTCCATCCAATTGGATTGCACTGCCTCATGTTTTTCCGTGTCTTGTTTATTTTGTTGCATATTGGTTGCATCTTGTATATGTGTAGACTCTACCCCCGCTGCAAATCCAATAGCACTAATTGAACAAGCTATGGTTCCAAGAACCATAGCTTTTAAGACTAATATTCTTTTCATATTGCCAATTCTCCCTCTATATATTATTCCAAAGATATATTCATCTTTATTTCATTTTTCATTATATGTATATATTTAGATGTAGTCAATAAAAGCCCTACATTTAAATAAAAGATAAATATCACTTTAAACCCACATTTTATTCATTTTTCTATATAATTATATAGATAATTAGACATAAAGAAAAACCCTCAAAGCTGAGTATATATACTCTAGCCTTGAGGATTTATGAGGGTTTTGGGAACTTTATTATTTAAATAAAAGGCAATAATGCGTTTACCAAACCAGTAAGAGCAGCCATAACAGCTTTAATGATTGTCACTACCATTGCATATTCCTCCTTCTCATACACTTACTTACTAAACTAACTATAAATATCATAAATGAATATTTTTAATTCTAATATGAAATGAGTAGATTTTTACACATAAAGTTTTTCATGAGGAAAAATAGGACGATAACGATTATCATCATATATTTGAGGAGAATGGTAGCATACAATGAATTCATAAATCTAAAAAGTTTTTTTAATTTTTTTGCTCGTTCTTGTATGAATTGGCCAATCATATATGCACGATCCATACCAAACTCTGGTTCTACCATTTGATTATATCTATGTTCTACAAGCTCCATACAACGATTTATAATGCCATCCCAATCTACTTTCACAACAGAGGACACATGTTTCAATTCCAGCGTATGAGTCTTGTTAAAGGCTACGGACACATCAGCATTACGGTTTCGCATAACAGATGCCGCTTTATACCCCAAGGAGTTTCCGTTATCAAAAACAGGAGCAAGACCGATGAATTCTAGGCTTTCACTATCACGAAGAGCCCCAAAATTGCCCCAATGACGATCTTCATTAGCAATGAGCGCATCAAGCACAATCATTTGCTCTAACCGACTCGTCACATCAGTAAGACCAAATGAATGCAACTGATTCACATAATGCGCGTATTCACTCACATCATTTGGTTTTGTGTTAGTCGTCAATTGCCATGCAGGAATATATTCTACATTACGATTCGTAAAATAGTCGCAGACCGATACATTCTCAGCTTCATCCGACATATAATCCAAATAGTACGTTATATAAGGCACATCAAAATAGGCTAATATGTCGCTAACAACGGCCTCATTGAATGGTTCCTGTTTAAAGGTCAATTCTCCCGCTTTTGAAAGCAAAATTTCATCTCCGCGGTGCAACCAAATCTGACGCAATGTCCCATTATTCGATGTATTCGGTGTCCGACGCCACGGATCATATTGATGTAATGTATCAATAGCGCCTATTAACACTTGATCATCGGGAATTGGATTATCATAAAAATTCACATCAGACCAAGTCACAGAACTATCGCAAGGTTTAACCCAATAATGGTCAGAAATACTCACCATGTACGATCGCATGGACAATTCAAATGCATCTTTTGCCTTATACAAGGCCTTAATAACATCATAATTAGAACGACTTTGCGGAATAAATCGATGGTCAATAAATTCATTTAAAGCACGTTCTCTATTATGAGGCTGCACAAGCATATTAACAGGTATATGAGCCGCATTCAATACATCAACAATGCGAGCCCATCGACGTTGCTCAGAGAAAAAGAAAATTCCAATACAGCTATGTCCTTGTGCATCAACATATATTGCATACGACTCACCTCCTTAATTATTCGAAAGTCTTTTCATCATTGTATCACATAACAAAAACACCAGAAAAGCACTCTGATAGCGAATGCAGTTTAAACGCCAATAAAAATATCCCCTTCGAAAAAGCGACTTTGGCTAGACCGCTAGGGTCGTTAAAGCCAGTGGAGCTTATCGGAGG
>BNJU01001327.1_pt1 | contig 62417 bp, 86 predicted proteins | sample 8539281 | NCBI WGS metagenome assembly BNJU01 (sample SAMD00202456, study PRJDB9452) | human saliva metagenome | isolation source: human saliva | place: Japan
GGGCTGCCGCCGCAAAACGTGTGTGTGTGTGTGAAAACGAGAGAGAAACAGGCATGGGCAATGCAGGTTGGACTCCTTTAGGATCGCATTATTGGAAATTGTCAAAGATAAAAAGATTCTAGGAGGAATATATATGATTTTAACAAATGAATTTTTAAGAAGAGAATCTATAAAAAGAGACATTAGTAATGCATCTGGAAACAAGGATTTAAATGAAAATTACGGTTTTTCAAAAAGAATCATATGACTTTGTTTATATCACATAGTTTTAGATACTGATACTAACACTAATTGATTTATTTAACAATGCAGGTTATTCTGTATATGTAGATTGGATAGATGACAAAAATTTCGGATAGAAATAATGTATCGCCTAAGACGGCTAATGTTATTAAAAATAGAATATCTAATTGTAAAAAGGCATCTTATATCGCCACTAGAAATATTGTTAATTCAAAATGGTGTCCATGGGAATTGGGGAGTTAGCAGATGGCATGTTAAATGGAAAATCATGTATACTGCCAGTAATGGAAGAATCTAGTACTTTTAAAGGTCTTGAATATTTGGGTCTTTATCCATACATAGAATATGAAAAAATAAGTGGAAAGAGTACTTATGAGTTCTGGGTTATAGATCGAGGCGATAGTAGTAGATATGCTTCTCTAAAGAGCTGGCTAAATGGAGCTGCACTAGAAAGACATTAAAAACAATAGGAGATGGCTATCGCCCATCTCCTTACCCATATAAATTCCATAGATTTTTGCGTATTTTGTAAAGAGTTCATCCATATCGGATTTTGAGGAGGAATACTCTTGCATTAGGGTATTCTTTCTTGCAATTTATCAAGTTTATCTAAAAATATCCTTTGAATTTGGGAGCTTGGAATAGGATTTTTTAAGCTCTGAAAGGGCAGTTTCATAGAGCTTGATTTGAGATTTGTATTCCTCAAAAAATGTCTTGTCAGACGGATTTGCCTTATATTCTTTGTAGTAAGATCGATACTTTTTCTAACAGTATGAATTTATTCCATAGTGACAGAAAGCTCCTGCATTTCCTTTTCAATATCCTTGATTTGATCTTTGTAAATTTTTGTCTTTCATCAGCAGTTTTGAATGTATTCATCAAGCTGCTTAACGGATTTAATGCCTTGTTCTCTCAAGAAAGATAACAGATTCAGCCATTGTATTAAGGTTATGTTTGGTTGCCCAATATTCATAGCCTTTGCTTTCTTTTACCTTCATATTGGTATTCATATCAATAACATTGCCGATGCGTTTTTTGACGGCAGGAGTCTTGATAAACTCTCTTTCTGCAATGCGTTTTTAATCTTTCTTCTGTATAATCTTCACCAATCGTCTTAGCCCTTGTAAATCTCGGCTTATCTTTCGGTTTAAAAGCAATATGTTTGCCATACTTAATTTCATAGCCAAGATCAGCCATTTTCTTTAGAAAATCGTCCCAATCCTTTGACTGTTTTATTATACGATCAATATCAAATTGAAGTCTACTCTTCCAAGAAGTACCTCTTTTTGCTTGTTCGTTTTCATACCAAGACTTACCGTTAGTTGTATACTTTTTCTTGTAGCTTTCATAAAACTCATCAATGACGGAAAGGTTGTTTTCTTTGCATAACTTATCACTTTGATACCTGATTTTGTGATAGCTTTTCTTATTTGACTGATAGCATTTACCTGTTACCATATTTACATTGTTGAAGATAATGTGATTGTGGATATGCCCCATATCTAGTGGGTAGATAAGACAAACTCATACCTCATCTTTTTAATATCTTTTTACATAACTCAGCCCATTCTGTGTGCCATTTCAGGTGTAGCTTCTCCCGGTAAAAGATTGAATCAGATGTCTTGCAAGGACAGTTCTTTGTTCCTGCACTTTCCCTTTGTCCTTAAAAACTGGGTATGAGCAGTTGACTGATGGCATTTATTGGTACTGACTAAAAAGCTGCTTATCTGTTTTTCCCCATTAACGATGTAATCAATGGCAAGATGAAGGGTTGATTTTATAGGGTGTATTTTTGCTAATAGCATAAAAATTAATCACCTCCTGAAGTCCTGTTTAGAAGCAAAGAATGGATTTTGCCACAACTCTTTTTGAGAAATGTTCAATCTCTTTTTCTATCATTGATGTCATCTTTGTAGATATGCCGGTAGAATTTACTCGCTTTGCAATCTGATTGATATTATTTGTAGCGTTGGAAAAGCAAGCCCTGTAAATCTCGAAACGGCTCTAAATCTATTTGATAAATTTCTTTTTCTAAAACGCATTTGCTGATAAACAGGCTCATATTTCTACATTTCACAAGTCTCTCTCCTCAAAAGAGCTTTCTTTCTTTGGTCAACTTAATTTCAAGTCGTTCATTTCGTATCCTATTTGCCATAGATAGTTCCTCCTGTATGATTTTCGGGGTCTTAGGGGCTCACCCAAGCTAAAAATTGATAAAAAGAAGGCATCCCAAAGGGCTGCTTCATCAATCTTTTCCGTAAGTGTCCATGCACTGACTAGTGCTTGCTCTTATACTATTAGTATAAGAGCAGCATTAACACATATTTAATTTGACAATTTATTATAACATTAATTTTTTTCGTTTTTCTATAGTTAGTTTGGTTAATAAATAATAACTTTTTAGTTTCAAATTTTAAATTTTAATTTTTATCATTGTTTGCATAAGCTCTGTTAAAATGTGATGCTATTTGAAATGAAAGAAAAAGACAATTTTCGATATTGGAATAGATACAAACAGCAATGAAAGTACTTAAAAATACTAGGACATTTTTAGTAATCAATACTTTAGATAGTTTATTGGGTAAAAATTTTACATTATTCTAATCAAATCAACTTAAAATATTTGACATTTAGTATACAGTTATGGTAAACTAAAATTAACTATAGTGATAGAGGGAAAAATGAACAATAGAATTGAAGAATATAGAAAACCTCAGGGTTATCTCAGCATAGATTAGAAAAGAATTGGGATATCAGATGGATAAAGCAAAAAATAGAAACAGGAAAGTAGAGCAAGTTTAAAGGTTGCGAACGATATAGCAAAATGCGTTGAGTGTTTGTATGTATCAAATATTTGATTTAGATGGAACTGGTAGTTATGAATGTCCAAACTGTCAGTGTAGCTGATAAGGTAAGACCTTGTTTGCTGACTAAAATAAATAAAGGAGGTGGAAAAATTATGAATTACAGTAATCCTCAAAGGTATAAAAATGGAGATAGAATTGAACTACAAGAGAGTTCAACTTTGTAGTTGAAAGTGAAGTAATGAATAAAAACATGAAAAGAGAGGAGACTAAGATGACAAAACTATGTAAAAAATGAAGAAAAATGTTAGTATTGATGGCTGCATTATTGATAATGGCATCTGTACCGGGGATTGTGCATGCAACTTCAAAAACTGTTTACTATAAAAGGCTCTCGAGTATATTGGGATTATGGTCTGCACATGGGTGTGTATAGCTATTCAGAGGTGCAAACACACAGATTTGATCATTCAGCAACTGCTAATGCCACTTTTTCTGGTTGGAAAAAGACCAGGTGTTTTTGGCACGTGCTTCTCAATATGTAGGATTTGGCACAGCAAGAGCATATTGGGATTGTAGATAATCATTTTTAAAGTTAAATGATTGATGGTATGAGGTTAATATTTTTTTGCATGTTGAAAATTTTTGTAAACAATTTTTGTGTAGGGTGGTGGTATCTGCATAAAAGAGGACCTATATTAAATTGAATTGATGTATAATGGTTTTAAGTAGGGTCCTCTATTTGTTTTGTATTGATGTAAAATATTACTTGAAAATAATATAGATTTTGAAATTATGAATCACTTAAAATCTATCATATGATGTGGAATTATTAACGGATTTCATGGCATAATTGGGAGAAGTTTATGAAAGGTATTTTTAACAACAAGTTACTAAAAATATTTAGTTTGTGTTATGGTAATAGTACAAGGATTTTTTTGTTTTCTTGGTTGTCACATTTTATATGGATTTCAAATTATTTCCATGAGTTAAATAGCCAACCTGTTTTCCAGTTTGTACATTAAATTAAAAACCATTCCAGAGGAAAAAGCTGACGAAACATTTAGATTTTTTAAAAGCATATTCTGTAGAAAAAGGGATATTTTTACATGAGGAAAAGATCATCTACTTGATAGAGAGGTAATCTGAATGGGATTATATTTGGTATAGATGGAGATTTGTCAAAAAAATAAAGATAAATTAAATTTTGAATTTTTAGGACAAAGTATCATTAATGGTGATAAATTAAAAACTACTGGATAGTAAAGAGAATGATGCTACACGAGAATTCAGGAGACTTCATTATTGACACAATTCCAAGGTTTAGATATGGTAAAAATATTGTATTTAAAAAATTAGAAAGTATGTAAAAGAAAACCAAAACTATCAACGGTGAATATAGAATTGTTGGCTTAGAAAAGTCACAGCAAGCAGATTTTTTTGAAAAGATTAAAGTAAGGTTAGTGGTGTTGATAGTAAAGTTTTTGATGGAAAATCTGGTTATAATATAGATGATTCATTTAAAGAAATGACAGTAGTAGGAATATTTATTATTCATAGTATGGTTTTACTGGCATTAATGGTAGTAATAACCATTCGATCTTTTACCAAATTTAGGGAAGTTTATGTTGCAAGGTTGGTCTAGATATGCTTTTTGCGGTTAAGCTCTATCAGCCGATGCTATATACCGGTTTTTATTTCAACGATTTTATTTATATTGTATGGGATGTTTTTGACGAATGTGACATTTAATTCCATAACATTTTATAGTGTAATGTTAGGATTGGGTTTGTTGAATTTTTATAATAATCTTACTTATACTATCTGTATCTTCAGTTTTCATATTTTTTTAGTTAGTCCTATTGCGGCTATTAGAGAAAGATTCCCGAAAAAGAGTGTATATGTTGACGGCTTTTAGCAGTGTATATTGTATTTAATCTAATGTTAATAGGAGTAAGTAGTTATATTGATGGACCATATAGAGATTGAAAAATATAGATATTTCAAATAAATGGAGTCAAGTTTCTGAATATAAGATTTTTAAGAAAAGTTAGTATAGGAGAGGATCAGGCTAGCTTTTAACCGTCAATCAAAAGAGTTATTTAAAGATTTTTATAATTGGTATAAATCCATTTCAGAAGATAAGGATGTTAGTATAGTAAACACTCATATATTTCAAAAGATTTATTAAATTCTTACAAGAATGATAAAGTATATGAGCATGTTCCAAATGAGGCTTTTTGGGTTTTACCGTTTCACCAAATTACTTATGGGGATAAATGTAGATAAGAGTGTTGTTGAAAAAGCTAAATCGGGGAACAAGAGTATATCTGATACCGGAAGATAAAAACAGATGAGGAGAGTAGACTACTTTAGAGAAATGCTCAGGAACATGATACACGCAGCATAAGACAAGATGATATAAGTACTATATTTAATAAAAAACAGGAGTTTAATTTTTATAAAATATAATTCAGAAAAAGGTATGTTTTCATGGAATACAAAATCATTGAATAATCTTATGATAAAAAGCCAATTATATTGATAAGCACACCGAACAATATGACTTTTAGAGAGTCTGAAGGTTTGATTGCAATAGGACTTGAAGATTCATATGTTAAACTTGAAGGAAAGGCTTTGGAAAAATATGCAAATTCGGAATATTTGTCTAAATTTAATTTAGATGATAATGAGATTGAGTTTGCATCTGTTAAGTCATTTGTTGATGGAATTCAAAAACTTTATGGACAACTGTACAATTGTTTTTGGATTGATGGCAGCAATAACTTTTATAGTTGTGGTGTTATTAATTACAATTATATTAATTTTCCAAAAATTCATATGAGAGAAAATATTTATAAAAAATTCTTGGGTTATAGTAACTTTTAAATATATAAACTTCCGATTTTTATTATTTCTTTAGTAGTAGCTTTTGATATGATATCAGTAATACTTTTTGAAATCAAAAATAGGTGTAGTTTACATTTTCTTAGTGAGTATACTGCAATTAATTTTTATTTTTATAAAGTTGTTAGTAGTAATCAAATGAAAAATTAAGTGTTTTCTTAAAAATCATAGGAGGTAATTCTAAATGAATATTCTAGAATTAAAAAAATGTTAACAAAAGTTACGATGGAAGAAAAGATTATAGATAATTTGACGATATCCATTCCAGAAAATTCTTTAGTTGCAATAACGGGAAAAATCAGGTTCCGGTAAAAAGTACTATTTTTGAATATGATGGGACTTTTAGAGAGTATAGATAGTGGAAGTATAAAATTAATGGGAATAGCATTCCAATATCAATAGCTCAAAGGCAACTATGCTTAGACGAAACACTATAAACTACTTATTTCAATCCTATGCATTGATTAGTGATATCACAGTATTGGATAATTTAATGGTTGCCATGGAGTTTTTAGATTTATCAGAAAAATGATAAAATTGATAAAGTTTTGAAAAGATTTAGATATATTTATTTTAAAGAATAAGAAGGTTAATACATTATCTGGGGAGAGCAACAAAGAGTTGCTCTTGCGAGATGTATTTTAAAACCGAGGGAATTTGATTTTAGCAGATGAACCTACTGGGTCGCTTTGATCCCAAGATGGCAGAGATAGTTTTTGAATTAATAAAATATCTAAGAGACAAAATACAATAAAACGGTTATAATAGTTACTCATGATATTTCATTAGCCAATAAAGCAGATTTTATCGTGGATTTAAAGCGAAATGAAAAAAATAAAACCAAATTTTAGCAAGAATTATAAAAGTAAAAATAGAAAAATTAAGGAGGTAATACTATCCATAAAAATGGAAAATGAAAGGAGAATACTGTGGTGAAAGAAAAGTTGTATTATGAAATAGTGCATTTACATCAGCTCGACATATATTATGAAAATAAAAATTAAGTATTTTAAAAATACTAATAAATTTTGCCAATTTTAGAGGACTTCTTGTGCATAAGTGCAGGAGTCCTCCTTTGTTTGAGAAATAAACAGGCAGAAAAAGAATGGAGGAAACTTTATGGCAAAAAGAATATTACCTTTATGTCAATGGACAAAAGGTTAAAATCAGCGAGCAGATATATAAAAGTCTACTGGCGTGAAAAAGAACATGAAAAGTATTTGGAGCAGGTGGACAGGAAAAATCACTTACTCCTTTTTCTTCACTGGATCATGATGGACACTTTGAGGAAAATATTGTTGATGAAGGCATTGATGTGGAAAAAGATTGTGAAACACAGATGATGATTGAAGCGGTCAGGAACGCCATATCAAGGCTTAATGCAGAAGAAAAAGGACATCATAGAGCGTTTTGTATTTCAACGACGAAACAGTCCGCTCAGTAGCAAAGTTAAAGAGTATCACACATCCGGCTTTTGATTAAGAAAGAAATAAAATCTTAGAAAAAGCTGAAAAATTTATCGAAGAAATTTAGAATTTTCAGTAACCAAAAGGTCAAATTTTCCTTATATAAAGTGAAGGGAGTTTGACCTCTTTTACTTTCTTTTATAAGAGATAGGTTGCTATGGCAAATTGGAAAATAGAAAGAAAAATCCTTTCAAATATTTTTGTTCTTTGACAACTGAATAGACCAAGGTAGGACTTTATCTGCTTGTGGAGAATTATGACTTACGCCAAGACCTTTTCTGCTAAAAATATTTTGGTTCAATGAATACTGAGAAAATCAAGGAAACAAGGAAGCGAGCGACAAATAAGATTACATAAAAAAACAGATGTGGCAGTCTGTTCGTTGATACAGGCAGTGATAATGATACTTCAACAGTTTATGCCGGCTCGTCTTGAATAAGGGGCGGAGGTGAGATTCCCTATGTTGTCAGCCAAGACACCTACCAATGTCAAAAACTTAAAATATAATCAAATGAAGGAGGAATTAGAATGAATAACGAGTTATTAAGATACAGCCTTCAATTATCTATGCTATCGTTGTTGCTTTCTAAACAGCTACTTAATAACATTGAATATATATCAAAGATTAAATTGATGAAAAATATAATATTTCCACAGAATTATATTTATAATGTATTTCAAGTGTGGTATAATATAACTGCATAGAAAAAAACACGAAGGGGGATATTTGATGAAAAAGATGTTAAAGTTATAAAAGGAGATACCACACTTAAAAGAACTGCATCAGGATGTGTTGAACGCTCAATAAAAAGAGTGGCAGCATATTGTAGAGTTAGTACAGATAATGAAGATCAGATAAATAGCTATAATTCCCAAGTAGAACACTATACAGAATATATAAAGAAAAAAATAATGAGTGGATACTTGCCGGAATATATGCTGATGAAGCTATAACTGGAAACACAGGTTGACAGGGAGAATTGATTTTTCAAAGGCTGATAAAATGATTGTATGAATGGAGATATAGATATGATTATTACAAAGTCTATATCGAGGTTTGCAAGAAATACATTAGATACCCTAAAATATGTGAGAAAACTCAAAGAGGTTAATGTTGCGTATTTTTGAAGAAGAAAATATAAACACATTAACTATGGACGAGAACTTCTTTAACCATCCTAAGCTCAGTTGCTCAACAGGAAGTAGAGAACATTTCAGCTAATGTTAAAAAGGCTTGAGAATGAAGATGGAAAGAGGAGAAATGGTCGGCTTTCAGGGGTTGTAGGTTATGACTATGATCCGGAAACTAAAAGTATTTCTGTAAATGAAAAAGAAGCTGAGATTGTACGATATATCTTTAGAAGATACCTTGAAGGTGTTGGAGGAATGGTTATCTCCAGAGAACTTGAAGAACAAGGATATTTATCACCGAGGGGATATAAGAAATGGACAGAAACAACAGTTTTAGGCATTATCAAGAATGAAAAATATAAAGGAGATCTTTTGATGGGTAAGACTTATACAGTCGATCCTATTTCAAAGAGAAGATTGGACAATTTCGGAGAACAGGATAAGTTTTATATAGAAAACCATCACGAGCCAATCATTTCGGAAGAAGATTTTGAAAAAGCTCAAGGTATTAGATTAAGAAGGTCAAAAAACAGAAATACTGTTGCTAACAATGGTGGTAAAAGAGAAAAGTATTCAAGAAAATATGCTTTCAGCAGTATGCTTTGAGTGTGGATTTTGTGGATATACACTTTCGAGGAGAACTTGGCACCCAGTACAGAACATTCAAAATAATATGGCAGTGTGTTAATGCTACCAAGAATGGGAAAAAGCATTGTCCACATAGCAAAAGGACTTGAAGAAGAAGCAATGAAAAAGCATTTATGGAAAGTTATCGTCAAGTATGCTACAATAATGTAGAGATTACCAATGAATTTCTAAAAACAGTAGAAGAAGAACTCAAAGACAATAGCTTATCTAAGGAGCTAAAAAGTAAAGCAATCAGCTTGACAAAGTGTTGAAAAAGAAAAAGATCTTGTAGAACTGAGGCTAAATGAAGCAATTAGCATGGATTTGTATCAAGAAAAAAATATAATGAAAATAACATTAAGCAAAGAAAAATTACTTGGAGAAAAAAAGAACATTAGAAGTAACTCTTACAGATGAAAAAGCATTGAAGAAAAAGACTTGAAGGGTTTAAGAGGTTGCTTGAGTCAAATAAATATCTTGAAAAATTTGACAGAGCTGTATTTGAAAGTATAGTAGATAAGATAATTATTGGTGGGACTAATGATGATGGCGAAATTGATCCGGCAAAGATTACAATCATATATAAAACAGGTAAAAAGATTCCCAAGACGGACGATTGTTCAAAAAGCAGAAGAAAAATGCAAAAAGCAGTTGATGGAGAAAATGACAACAAATTGTATCCTCAATCAAGTAACGAGGCAAATGAATTGTGTTCCTATCAAATAGACAACTACATTGTGAGAGTGTGGTTTTGATGGAGAAGGTGGATGTTTAATAACATATATATTTAAATTAGTAGGATGAATTTTTATTATATAACTTCTAAAGATTTTTATATAAAAATTATTATTGTTCTGTAATAAATGATTCCAAAATGATTCTTAAGACATATTAATTTAGGATGGTGTAGGATCTATTTTTAGAATTAAAATAATATTTAATATAATAAGGAGGTAGAATATGGAATGGAAAAACTTTTATCATCAAAAACTATAATAGAAAGAGAAGAAAAACCAAAGAATTTTCCAGACTATCCAATTAGTGATATAGAAACTGATTATGAAACAAATGTATATCAAGTTCAGCATTTCAGAAAGATTACAAGATAAGACACAAGTCTTTTCCTTTAGATAAAAGTGATTTTTGTAAGAACTAGACTAACACATTCAATTGAGGTATCGTCTATTGCAAAGACAATTAGGAATAATGATTACGAAAGGGAACAAAAGCTATTGTCAAAATCAATTTAAAATAGAAAATATAGAAATTGAGAATATACCTTCAATATTAGCTTGCAGGATTGTTGCATGATATTGGAAAAATCCACCATTTTGGACATTTGGTGAGGTTGCTATGGAGATTGGTTTAAAAGAACTAAAAAGACAGTTTTAGTTTCAATAATAAAACCAATTAGAGAAAAATTTTAAATAAACAAATGAAAAGAGATTTGGAAAATTTTGAAGGGAATGCACGTTTGTACGAATATTACACAAAATTACATTCAAATCGGTAATTAGGTAAATCTTCATATAGTATACTTAATACTTTAATGAAATATCCAACAGATTCTACTAGTTTTTCAGATAAAGATGATGATATAAAAACATAAGTTAGGATATTATCATTCAGAAAAAGTTTATAGTACAAGATATCTGTCAAAATATCTGAACAGAAATCAACGGAGAATATGTAAAGGCATCGTGACATTTTTACTAGAAGCTGCAGATGATATTGCTATGCTACTGCTGATTTTAGAAGATGCTTTCAAAAAGGAATGTTTACATAGATCAATTTATAGCTTATTTTGATAATAAAGTTAAAAACTTTAATAAATATCAAAAACATTTTGAAGATTTGAAAAATAGTAGAAAATGATAATAAGAATGTTGAGGATATTTTCAATGAATTTCAAGAGTGGATTAGTAGAACAAAAATGGTTGATGTATGTTGTAGCACATCGTTTTTATGATTCATATGATTCTATTATGAAAGGTCTCATTTAAATATGATTTATTTTACGATACATTTCCATGAAAATACAATTAAGATATTAAAAAGGTAAAGCGATGAAAGAATTTGTATTTAATGATACTGAGATACTAAAATTAGAGTTATCAGCGATCATTGAAGCGCTATTAAATGATTTTATTTATGCTGTTAGATATTGGGGAGAGGATAATGCGGATGAGCTTATGACAAAATCGAACAAAAATATATTACTATAATTCCACAGAGTTTAAGATACGAATATGAAAAACAAAAACCAGAAAATGAAAATGAAAGAGTATACAATAAATTTATGATGGTTATAGATTTTTATTAGTGGCATGACAGATTCTTATGCTAAAATCTATATCAGAACTCTATGGTATAAAAATAAATTTAACTTTTTATATGAATTAGTGTTTATTGAAAAAGAGAAAATTTTTATTGTTTTGAATATAACCTATGTATGTTAGTAGCTTTAGTATTATAGTAAATTGTAACTTTATATTATTTTTATAGGGAGTTGATTTCAAATGCAAAAGAACGATAAGAGTAAAGGGAAAAGGCAAGATATTCGTTAAACCAGATATGATTAGACTTGATATTATTGCTAATGAAGTATGTAAAGAATATGATGAAGTAATTGAAAAAGTCAGCATTGTGTATTATCAAAGAAACAGTTGAAAGAGCTGGTCTTAGTGGTAAAAGAACCAAGACAGTAAAATTTGATGTGGATTCAGGGCATGAGAGTTATCGTGACAAAAATGGCAACTATAAAAAAGTAAACTTGTTGGACTTTCAATATACTCAAAAGTTTTTATATTCGAGTTTCCTAATGATAATATTCAACCAAGTAAAAATTTTATATGAACTTTCACATTGTGATGTTAATGTTGAGTTTTCTATAAAAACATACAGTAAAGATATAACAGCAGTTAAAAATGAATTACTTGCAAATGCAGTTCAAGACTCTAAAAAATAAGGCGGAAATTTTAGCTAAGTCATCAGGAGTAACACTTGGTGATATAATGTAATATAGATTATTCTTGGGAGAAATAGAGATTTATTCTGGAACCTATTCAAAACTATTATCTTGTTGAGAGTACAATAAGTGAACCATAATATTGATATTGAGGCTGATGATATTGATGTACAGGATACTGTTACTATTGTGTGGGAGATAAGATAAAGGTAAAAACAAGGTTGACCGTACAAAACTATTAAGTATAGGTTAATCATTTAAAAATTATTTATAAAAAGGAGATGCTAAAATGTGAAATATAGAAAATAAAATTAAAGATGAAGAACTTCTAAATTTTTAAAGTTTTCCTACTTTGGAACTTTTAACTAATCTAAAAGAGGCAACTGCTAATAGAGCTTTATCGAGATATGTGTCGTACAATAAGATTTGATGGTTTGTGAAAGAAGATAGTAGATTAAACTTAAAAATAGAAGTTAATAGTGAATTAATAACTAAAATTGAAAAACCCTCGCTGAAAAATTTTTGATACATGGCATAAAGAAGTATGTAATTTAATTGTTGAAAAATATAAGGATCATGGAATAAAGCTCACTATGGTCAAGCACAGAAATGGGTTAATATGACTATTAAGTATTTATATATACTTAATAGATCATACTTTTGACAATGTTTTTGATTTTTCACATATTCCAGTTGATAATTATATCTTCAAAGCAGCTAAAGAAAAAACTTGGAATTGACAAGCCAAAAAAACCTTGGAGTAAATTAGATGAAACAGAGTATTTTGAATATCAAAAAGCTATTAGAGAAGAACTTAAAAATATTCACCACTTTGTTGGGAGTTTAAAAATTGGTTAAATGAAGCAGAAAAAGAGGTACAAAAAGTTAAGAAGTAAAATATTAGGGGTTGTATATTTTTGTACTTAAACCTAGAATCAAAAAGGTATTATGATTAAAATGTTAAACAAAAATAAAAGCATATTGGTATAAATTAAAAACAGAATATGAAAATAGATATAATAAAACCATTTTTAACAGATTTTGAAACTTCAAAAAGAATATCTTGAGAAAAATGAAAAAGCTATCTTTTAGAAAAGCAAAGTGAATGTCCATCAAATGTTGATGTTGTTTGTACTTTGCTTCTGTTGAGTTGGAACTCAGAGATGAGAATTTTGATTATGTGGAATTTCTTGTTTGCTTTTTAAAATGAATTTGAAAATCTTTAAGTGATAATGATAAAGCCAGAATTTATACAAATCTTGCTTTTTGGAGATGATTTTTCTAAGGATAGTTTGAAGTATTTTTAATAAAGCTAAAGACTTAAATTCGCCATTTGTGGAAACTTATACAGGTCTTGGTCTTTATTATTTTTAGTGAGTATGAATATTCTAAAGATGAAAAGAATTTATTAGTTAGTTGTAATTATTTTTAAAATGGCAAAAGAAATGGAAGAAAACTATGTAACTTCTTTCAATTTTGCTGTATCTTTTATTTGAACTTAAGGAATATGAAAAAGTAAAAGGAAATATTCTTAGGCTTACTTGAAATTTATCCTGATAGAATGCGTTTGTTATTATGTTTGAGCTTATTGTGAAGTGTATCTTGGAAATAAAAGATAAAAGCAATTTTTATGTAGAGAAAGTAAAGCCCGGTCAAGATGTTAATTATAATTTAAACACAGATGATATTTCAGAAGACCAAATTATTGATGTCTATTATGCTCTTGAAGAGTATGACATTTTTAAATCTTTGTGGAGATTGTGTTGAGTACTATTATATTGCAGAGTGGGAAGAATATTTTTATGTTCTTTGGTTAAAAAAATCAAAAGGAAAGATTTTTAGTCTTGAAGAAAAGAATCGAAAGTATTTTTGAAGAATCCATAAGTGAAGCTATTTCTGATGAAGATTATGAGAGTGAAAAAGAGAAACAAGAAACTATTGTGAGTTGGGAAGAGGATAAAAGAAACTTTTGAAGAAATGATTTCTAAAAATAAAGAGTGGAGCTTCAAGACCTGAGATAAAAATTAAAGCTATATCCTGAGTATTCTTGTTTTATGGTTGATTGTGTTAGACATAAATTTATTTAACAAATTTTTGGTTTGTAAGGATAGAAAAGAGAGATTAATGGAGAAATTAATTAATTTTTGAAAGAAAAAAATAACAACTAAAAAGCTACAGAGCTTATTGAAAAAGGTAGTACATTCTGTAGAGAATTACTTAAAAATCTTGAATCTAAAAGGTATATTAGAATGGCATGGAACTTCTGTAAATGATTGTCGTACAGAGTATTACACTCTTAACTTTTTAAAAGAGAGTTGAGTAAAACACATAAGAGTTTAAAAAGTGGAATAACGTTCACTTTAAATTGGTTATATATTGTGAGTTTTTAGGGGATAGTCATTATATATTAAATCATTGGGAGTAATATGATGGAATTTTTGATTTTTTTCTACTTTAGCAGTTTTGAAAACAATGGGAAAATATCATACATTACTTAGGAGGATATAATCTAAACGATAATTGTGAGTATAGTGAGGAAGAGACAATGGACAAAAAGGAAAAATATTAGAAGCATGGATTATGGTTGAGCATCTATCCGAGGGTGATATTAAGCTTTAATGATAAGGATTTAAAACAAATTGAAATTTCAGAGGATTACAACTATTATTCAATGTTTTACTCTGAAATACAAATACAAAGAAAAAGATTACAAAACTGTCAAAATGTGGTGTTTCTTTGTATTTCAATATTTTTCCATTTAAAAAGTCGTTACATTACTTAGAGATAAATACAATCTTCCAGAAACATATGAAGAAATATCAGTAGGGAATAAATTCTCTTTTGCGATATATTTTTGATAAGGAACTGAAATTTGTAGAAGAGATGACTTTTTACTCATGAGTTATTACATTTTTAAAAATGGAAGTATTCTAAAGAGAATGAATTTTTAGATTTTGAAAAGAAAAATAAGGAATATATAAATAGTATTTTTGCTTGTCCTGAGGAAGAAGATTATATTGAATTTTTAACAAAAGCTTTTGTAAAACTTTTTAAAAATATTCGATTCAGATTGAAGATAGCAGGATGAAAGTATTGAGCAATTTGGAAACAGATGCTATTAATTTACATTCTTTTTGTTGATGATTTAGAAAAAGCAAAGAGTATTAAAACAAAAATTTAGATTCATATTTGTTGGGTGAGAATAAGGAAAGAGTAAAATCTTAATAGTAAGGCATGATACTTCAACTTTAATCCAAGAGTATTTGAAGATATTTTTCAGCCTAAAAATTACCCAGTTGCACGTTATCCAAGTAATACCAAAAATTACCTCATTGATGCAACAGATTGCTGTAAATTTGGCAATAGGATATGATGATGAGAAAAATACGAAGTGTAAACGGACCTCCGGGAACAAGACATCACTTTAAACATATTTTGCAGAATTACTTGTTGAACAGGCATATGAAATAACTAAATTAACAAACTAAAAGAGATTAGTAAAATTGATAAGTTGAAGTACTATGATAAAGCATATATTGTGTGATGCCCAGTTCAATAGCAGATAAGGAAATTGTTGTTGCAAGTTCTAATAATGGTGCAATCTCAGAACATAGTAAATGAGTTTTTCTTATTAGCAAGATAGATAACTCTTTCGTTGATGAATTAAGAAAGGCAGATTATTTTTGAGAATATCAAATTCAAAAATTCAATAGAATGAGAAAAATAAAGATGGTAAAGCTCAGTTGAAATACTAAAATCTGAACAATGTGCGGATGAAAAAGTATTGGGACTATTGCTAGAGGGTGGAAAGAAAGACAATATAGAAGGAATTATTACTGCAATAAAAACATGTTTATGACTATTTGAATAAAGGAATATGAACCAAATAACAAAAGTTTATGATGATTTTTTTAAAAAGATATACAAGCATGTGAATATAAAAATGAAAGACAGTATATTGCAGATAAATATGTAAATCTTTTGAAATTACGAGAACAGTATCGAAAACCAAACGTAAAAATAACGAGAGAAGAAAGTAAAGTTTGAAGAAGAACTAAAACTATTGTTAAGAAAAATGATGCTGATGAAGTTTTGTTAAAACAGAATTTAGCTGAAATAGAAGAGCAGATTAGTATATGTATTTTTCGACATTGAAAAATATCAAAGAGACAGATAATGTTGAACAATCAGTCAAAGCGCTGGAATTGCAAAAAAACCATTTTTTTCTTAGATTTAAAGCAAGAAAAGAATATAAAAAGCGATTGTATCCTTTTTCTGAAAAATTATTAGAATTGTCAAAAAGAAAAATGAGTTAGATTTTAGAACAAGCTAGTTTAGAAAAAGAGAAAAGAAATATAGAAAAGGACTTAAAGAAAATGAAGAAAAAGTGTCTGTTAAGAAAAGAGAATGAGAAAATTATTCAATTAGAAATAAAAAGAAATTCAAGAGCTTGGTGATAAAATCAAAATATTTCATCTGAATTACAGAAATATTCTATAAATGAACTTAATATGTATATTGATTATGATTCACTTCAGCTAAGTAATCCGTGGTTTGATGAAGAGCATAGAAAAATTGCAATCAAAACTTTTTATTGATTCATTAATAGTCAGAAAGCAATTTTTGTACGAAAAATCGAAAAAGTATTAAATCTGCTTTACTCATTTGGAATAGGCAAAAGCAATATATAGATAATAAACAGGTTATTACTGAAGCGTGGAATTGGATAAATATGGTAATACTAATTATTAGTTCAACTTTGCAAAGTTTTTCATGATGTTTGCTAATATTGGAACAGAATCTTTAGGCTATTTGTTTGTGGATGAGGCCGGACAGGCACTTCCTCAATCCATTGTCGGCTCAATTTTCAGAAGTAAGAAAATAATGGTAGAGATCCTGCTCAGATTAAACCAGTACTTACATTAGATTCATCAATATTAAGTATGATAGGGAAAACATTATGAGTATCCAACAAATATTTATCCGATTCTGCTTCGGTTCAGACTCTTGTGGATGATATTAGTAAATATGGTTTTTACAAGAATGACGATGAATGGATTGGAATACCTCTTTGGGTGCAGAAGATGTAAAAATCCAATGTTTGATATATCAAATGCGATTTCATGGTGGAAATATGGGTACAAGGTACGTATGTTCTGGGGAAAAAGCTCTTTGGTATAATGTTAAGGGTAGTGCGTCTGATAAATATGTTAAAGAGCAAGGTGATTTTCTTAAAGAAAAATACTTGAGATGATAAAAGCGTAATCCGGATATTAGAAATCAAATCTGTGAAAGATGTTGTTTATGTAATTTCTCCTTTTAGAAATGTAGCATATCATTTATCTCATGAATTAAAAGAAATTGGATTTACACGATATGGTAATGACGGAAAGCTCTACTAATATTGGAACAGTTCACACTTTTCAAGGTAAAGAGGCAGATACTGTGTTTTTGGTATTAGGTTGTGATGAAAAGTCGAGGGGCAGTAAGATGGGCGATGAGTTCAACCAATCCAAATATTATGAATGTAGCTGTAACGAGAGCAAAAGAAGAATTCTATATTATAGGAGATTTAAGTTTGTTTATGAATATAAATAGTGATGTGATTAATCAGACTTATAGTATTCTGAAAAAGTTTAATTGTGAGGAAACAAAAGAATAAAAAGTACTAGAATTAAGTAATTCTCTAAAAAGATACAAGTATATAGTTTTAAGATAATTATGATTACAGATTTGTTGTCTTGATGTGTTGTAGAACTGTGGCATTATTGTTTAAACTAAAAATTTAAAACTGCATAAAAAGCTTAAAAATAGGGATTTTATATAAGTAGATGACTTATCAGAATTCCCTTTTCTGTATTATAACAATAGTTATGATTGATGTTTAGAATAGTTGGAGCAACTAAAAATTTATAAAAAAAGTACGACAATTATCACTAGTAATAGAAGTGTTTATTTGTTATACTACATTTGTAAAGATGCTACAAAAATAATTGACAAATAAAAAGAAATTTTAACAAAATTTTATTATACATAATTTAATAATAGTATTTTACCTGATGGATAGGTATGTATTTTTACAGATTTTTTATAAAAACAAGGAGGATTGAAACAATGAAAAAGTTAGTTAAAAATCCATTGGCTTAATGATGGCTCTACTAATGGTATTCAGTGTATTTGCCGGTGCTACAAAAGTATTGGCTGAAGAAATGCCTGATAAAGAAAAAGAAACTAACAAAGGACAATTATTGGGCTGAGTTAAGTTGGTATAAAGATTCAACTCATAGAGGGATTATACCATCTTATTTAAAGGATTATTTTGCAAAGTAGTCGTGTAAAATGGGCTAATCGACTAAATGAGTATTCTTTAGTTCCTTTCTTTCCAAATGCTGGTATTGCTTCAGATAAAGAAGCGGGAAAAAGAAATTATGGAATTTATAACTCAATATTTAGCTGCATATGCTAAAGATTATCCACATAAGGAGCCCAAAGATCCTGAACTTAATCGTTGGAAGAGTGGCAAACAGTGGAATCCATATAACTTTGATTATGCCAATGATCTTTAACAGAAAAACAACTGATTATAATGTGCGCAGATATCAAAGAAAGTGGATCTTTCCAGTACAGCTGTTTCTAATCATCGCATCGGTGATAAAATCAATTTAGATTTTCATGTGGATTTATCAATGTTTAGAAAGGTTAAAAACACCTCACTTATTGCCATAATTAATTCAGAATTTCCAGCGTATTATATGATGAAAAATAATATGCCTGAAAACTGCAATTACACAATCCGATGCTGAATTAGTGTTTGTTTTAGATTTACCAAAAGGTTTAGAATCTCTAGATACAACTAAATATAAATTGTCAGGTATTGATAGTTTTGATGATTTATCTGTTACAAAAGAAAATGGTGGCAGAAGAATTGTTGTAAAGGCAAGACTAAAGGCACCACATACTTATGAGACATTAAAGGAATTATACAAAAGATTCAAAAAGTTAAATCAGCAACACTAAGTGTAGACGGATTACAAGTAACTTCTGATGTTGAAATCAACAAAAATAATACAGTTACAGGATATGCTTATGGTGCACACGAAAATATCTTTACTACTGATAATAATGTTATTTTTAATAAAGATGATTCAGCTATTCAAAAGGATAATAAGCATTATTTCTTTCGTCAAGCTATTGTTTATGCAGCTAAACAATCTGTAGATGGAAAAGATGAAGCAGGCGATGTTAATAAACCTAATTTGATTACTTATACATTCAGAGTAAAATCATAATAAGGTAACTTTCATGAACGAGAGTGCAACACATGCAACAATCAATGTAGAAAATGGCAAAATCGATTGATATGGATAATTTAACTCGATCGAGTCTATGCCTGAAAATCCAAGTAAAGCAGGATATACATTTAAAGAATGGAATACATCTGCTGATGGAAAAAGGTATGAAATTTACAGGTACAACTGTTGTAAATGAAGATACAACTGTGTATGCTATTTACGATAAGAGTATATCTCCTATGAATGAATCACCTACACTTGAAGTTAAAGATAAAACTATCAAAAAGGTGAAAAATTGATTTAATGAGCCTTGTTGTATCCAAGCTAAAGATAAAGAAGATGGTGATTTAACTAAAAATGTAAAACTTATTGATAATGGTGGTTTTAATAAGGATAAAATAGGTAAATATATTGTTACGTTTAAAGTAATTGATAAAGATGGAGCCAGTGTAACAAAGAAAGCTGTTGTTACAGTTGTTGAAAAACAAACCTACTCCAAAAACCTGATAACAATTTTTGAGAAAAATTACCAAAAACAGGTAATAATTCAAATATAATCCTATATGCAACATTATTAGGATTATCAGGAATGGCACTTATTGCAGTAGGTACTAGAAGAAAGAAAATTAATTTTAGATATAACCCTAAACATATGGTTCATTAATTAAGGTTTGGGGAGTAAAAAGTTAAAAAGTACTCCTAACTTTTTTTATACATAAAAATTTTCTAAAAATACCTATTTCAGGTTATAGTTATTATAATTTTGCTGTAGAAATTAATAAAAATAATGTTTATTTTGGAAATATGAAAAGTTGGGATGTAAATTTTTAATCGTGGTAGACGGAAAAATATTAGAATATTAAACATCTTATATACTTGAAAGCTATAAAAAGAAAATAACGAATAGATGTGATATAATGTATTTAATAAAAATAACTATGGGGGATGATGGAATTTTGGATAGGAAAGAGAGCGAAAGTATTCGTTCAAAAATTTTAGGAGTTTGTTTAATTTTAATTAGTTTAGTAATTGTGTTTTCAGACAGCTTTTTGATGTTGATGATACTTATGTAAATATCGAAAGAAGTGGCGAGCGAATTGACAACAGCATTTTTATAAATATGATGGCAAAGATTTATGCACTTATTCCAAGTGGGGATATTACATTGTGGAAGATGCTGATGCAGATTCCTTTAGTGTAATTAAGTCAGAGCATACTTATAAACCTTCTGTTGTAGGAAAGGATAAAAATCATGTTTATTTTGGGAATGTGAAAATTGAAGACCTTAATCCAAAAATATTTCTTATATTGGAAAATGGATATTATACTGACGGAAAAAGTAATTATTTTTGTTCTCCACTTTCTGATAGAAATGATGACATTTCATATTTGTCGGAAGCTTTTTGGACATATAGTTCATGCTTTTAATAAGAATAAAAACCCTAAGTCATATATTTATCCATATCATAAATTAAATACTGAAAAAGAAAATTTCGAAAAATTAATAGTTTAATATATTTTGCGACAGATGGAGATGTACTTTATTATAAAAGGTAAAAGCTCTTTGAAAATGCAGATGCAAATACTATAAAAAGAGGTTTCTAAGTATGGAGAGTATTTTTGTGATAAGAATAATGTTTATTATAAAAATGAACTTTACCAATAAAAATAGTGGTGAATTGGAAGTTGTTTCAGCTGAGCAAGGAGATTATTTGCTTTATGATAAAAAGAGTGGAGAAGTTTTTAAAGAGACTCTTAGATTTGATGAAAAGTCCGCTCCTTATAAAGTAATTGGAAAATAGAAGTTCACATATCCGCAATTTATTTTTTTGTTTCCAATGATGGAGTATATTTTTATAATCAAAAGAAAAATAAGCAAGTAAAAATTGGAGAAAATATTTTTAAGGGAAATATTGAATTTTTTAGATGAGAATGTGTTTTGTGATGAGGAAAATATCTATTTTTAAGTTCTTATGAAAAATATATTATTAGACATAGATCGCCATATAAGACGATTGTATTCAATAAATTCTCAAATAGTTAGTTTTGATAAAAAGAAGGTTGGGAAAAAGTAAAATCTATAAATAGTAGTATATCTGGTTCTATTTGGACAAAAATGGGAAATATTGTTATTTTTGACAATTTAGGAAATAGTCAGCTTTATAAAAGATACTGTATTTGAAATTACTGATAAAGAAGTATTAAACGAATTATTATCAAATGAAAGTAAAATAACCATCGATAGAATTAGAGAAATAATAAAAGACGAAAAATGCAAGCTGTATTAGGAGAAGTTAAATATACAGCAACTGTAAAATATAGTCATTATTACCTTTTATATGATTTTTGTGTACTCCATTAATAATTATTGGAAGTAGGGCTTAAATGGAAAAAGGATTAAAAATAATGCTAACGAAAGATAAAAATTAAAACCATATAAGTAAAAATATGTATATATGCAATGACATATTTGTTGATTTATATTTTTATGTGATTGTAATGATTAATAACTGTTGAATTCTAAATAATTTTGTAGTATAATTATACTGTGATGAAGATAAAAGTATTGACAAATTTCGAAAATAAAACATTATTTGTTGGTTTTTATACGGATAAATGAATTTATTATCTTGATATGGAGGAAAATAAAAAGGAGATGAAAAGATGAAAAACAAAATTAAAAATTTGTTTCTTTTTACAGCATTAGTGATAGCTTTAGGTGTAATAATACCTGGAGCATCTTCTGTTCATGCTGCAAATACGCTAAATGTAGCACAGTATACAAAAACTAGCGGAGTTGTAAAAGGAGCAAAAGGTAGCAATGCCGGAACTTATGAAGGAAAATGGGATGCAAAGATTCCAAATGGGAAAAAGTAATGGCTGGAATTGAAAGTGAAATGAAAAAAGCAGCAACCAATGGATGGTACCCTACATGGCAAAGATGGAAAAAACAAGATAGCATATGTTGAATACAAGGTTACATTCCCTGAGGGAGTAACTATTGACACTGCTAAAATTACTACTGATAATTCAACTGCTATGTTTAACAAAGCAGCATTTACTCATACTGTAAATGGGCAAGTTGATACATTTAAATTCCCATTACGTGATGAGAATTGGGCAGGTATATATAAGCACTATAATAATGATGGTGGAGCTACTTCAGATAAGACCATAGATATCAGTATTCCATATACTGTAAAAGCAAATAGTCTTAATGAAGCCAAAGCTTTTAGAATCTAAAAATATAACTGCAAAAGGTGATTTTTGAAACACATGCTAGTGGTACTTGGTACTCATTTACTAAGAGGGTTTACGATACAGATATTAGTACAAAAACCATTAGCACCTGATTTTTCAGCTTCTGATGTATTTGTTAAACCTACAAACTAATAACTTTACTAAGTCTGTTGATATAGATGCAGATTTAATGATTGGAAATGACACTGGTAATAAGCCAATTGTAAAACAAAAGTCAGATGAGATAGATTTTACAGGAGTTTTTAAATACAAAGGCAATAAAAGATCAAATGGCTGATATTGAATCATCTCACTCTGGAGCTGAAGCTAAGAATATCAAGTTAGAAAAATTTGTCTACTCACTTCAAGGCAAAACTTACATTACCGGAAGCTTTAAGTTTTACAAAAATCAGAAGCTACACTTTACTGGAGCAAATGGAATATTTAAAATTGAAGAAGTGAAAGTGAAAAATCAAACAGCTATTGTATCTTTCAAACTAGTTGGTTCAGAAAATATCACTACATTTGCTCAACTAAAAGAAGCAATTAATAAGGTAGATGATGAACTTAAGGTTACTTTTTAAAAAGTGCAAAATTTAATGAAAAATCACAAAGCAGTACAAATTATGAAGTAACAGGTTCAGTGCAAGGAAACTTAAAAGCAAAAAGCAACTCATACAGTTAGTGGAAAACGTAATTAATTTCAATTTATCTTGGAATGGTAAACAGTCTGAAATCGGAAAAGAGTGAATCAAGTCCAAATGCTATTGCAATATCTGTTAAGTATTTAGCACCTACAGAACAAGATATTTCGTCAAAAGGAAATTTAGATGGAGATTTATTAGTTAATGGAAATACACAACATGATAAAGTGTATGAAGTTAATAAAAATGATTCATTAACTATGACTGGATTGTTAAATATTTCTCCTATCAAGGAGCAAATTAAAAGAACTTGAAAAATTATGCTGCTTCTGGTGTTGCAACAAATATTAAAGTAGAAAAATGTAAATAAAGCTTTTACTGCTAAAATGACTTTACCAGAAGAAATGAAATTTGTTGATGATTATACAGTTGAATTAACTGGAGCAAATGGTAAGTTTTAAGATTACCGAACAAAAATATCTGGCAAAAACAATTACTGTTACTCTTACTGTAGCAGATAATATCAAGACTTTTAAAGAAGTCAAAGAAGCTGTGGATGGAGTAGAAAATGAATTAAAAGTTAATGTAAAAGGCGTTAAATTTGATGCTGATAAAGGCTAAAGCTAATACAAATTATACAATTAAGGGAACTGTTTCTGGGAAGTTCAAAGCAAAAGCTACACATATTCTTACAGGAAACGTAATCAATTTTGATTATACTTGGGAAGGTGTTCAACTTGCCGGAGGAGAAGATTCAACTGATCCTACTACTAAGGATATAAAATTAACACTTAAATATTTAGAAACTGCTGAAAATACATTTGAAGCAAATACAAAAATTATTAGGGATATTTTAGTAGGAGATAACACAGAACATGATAAAGTTTATGAAGTTGAAAAGGAACAAAAGTCGCTTTCACCGGTTCTTTTAGATGTATCACCGGTTAAAAAAACAAATGAAAGATATGGAAGAACAATTCAAAAAGACAAATATAGACCCTTCAACTATTAAAAATTTCTGATTATGATTCAACTTTTACAGCAACATTGACATTGCCTCGAAGAAATGGATTTTGAAGGAAATCCACAAGTGTCATTATTGAATGATAATGGAAAATACAAGGTAGTCAGTTCAACTGTGAGTGGAAAAAACTATAAAAGTAGTGATGACAGTAAATAAAGAAGTAAAATCATTTGCTGAATTAAGAGATGCTGTAAATGGAATGGAAGATAAACTTAATGTTGTAGTTGACGGTGCAAAATTTAATAGTAAAGCGTTGGAAAATACAAATTATACAGTTAAAGGTACATGACTGGAGAACTTAAAGCAAAGGCTAAAGAAACAGTAAGCGGAAATGTGATTAACTTTAGTTAAACTGGATGCAGAACAACTACTAGAAGGAGCTGATGTAATCAATCCTACAAGAAAAGATATCACATTTACATTAAAATATGTAGCTAAAATCCACCGGTTAATCCAATAGATCCAACAACACCTGGTAACAAAAACAAATAATAATTTGCAAAAACAGGTGTAGAAACAAGTATAGTTTTATATGCAGTTCTAATTGGAATATCAGGAACTTTAATTGCTGTTGAATTTAAAAGAAGAAGAATGAAAAATTAATAACTACTAATTTCATAATAAATATAAATAAACTGACCTTTGGATACGGCTAAGTTATTTCTAGAGGTCGATTTTTGTATATATAAATTGAAGCATTTGTTTGATAGCTTAATAGTATTAAGGAAGATAATGGGAATAATTTACTTTTTATAAACATTTTAAAAGGTACCAAAGCACTTAATCTCATTCAATACTTCATTTTTCCAAATGCTCAAGTTTATATTGGTGAAAAAGACGAACAATATCTCATAGAACAGATTCATAGAATGAAGGAATTAGTATTTGGAAAGCTTGATATTAGTGTATGTTAATCTGCTGGTTACAAACGAATTAAAGATGAGAAGTTTTTGATATTGAATGTATAAAAATTGAGTTTATATTACAAAATATGTTTTAGGACTTATATTTAGGGCAAATTATAACAAAAATATAGTATATCATAAGGAGTACAAAATGGAGTTAAAAAGCATAGTCGAAAAAAGCAAAAAGAATTTTTTCAAAAAGATACAACAAAAATCTGTTGAATTTAGAATTAATATTTTACAAAAAAACTTGAAAAAGCGATTAGAGATAATGAAAAAGCAAATATTATCTGCTTTTATATGAGGATCTTTCAAAATCGGAAGCAGAAGCCTACATGACTGAAATTGGAATTGTATATGGGGAAATTCATGAAGCTTTAAAAATATAAAAAATGGTGTAAACCTAAAAGAGTAAGGGGAAGTCTTGGAACTTTTTCCTGCTAAAAGTTATGTCTATTCTGAACCATATGGGGTTGTACTTATAATGGCACCTTGGAATTATCCATTTAATTTGTCGCTTTCTCCACTTGTTGCTTCCATTGCGTCAGGAAATTGTACAGTTATTAAATGTTCTAAAGAGAGCAAAAACACATCAAAAATTATTAGAGATATAATCAATAAAACATTTGAAGAAGAATATATTTACTGCATAGATTCTGAGCTTGATTATGATGAGATTCTACATCAAAGATATGATTTTATATTTTTACCGGGAGTGCAAGAGTAGGAAAAATAATTATGCTGTAGCAAGTGAAAATTTAACGCCTGTATCTTTAGAATTAGGAGGGAAAAGTCCTTGTATTATTGATGAAACCGCAGATATTAAACTTTCAGCAAAACGTATTATATGGGGAAACTTTTAAATGCGGGACAGACATGTGTATCAATAGACTATATTGTTGTTCATAAAAATATAAAAGAAGAATTTATTAAGTATCTGCAAGAAGAAATTGAATTAAGATATCCTGATGCTATAAACAATAAATCTTATCCGAAAATTATTAATCCTCACCATTATGAACATCTTTTTAAATTTAATAAAGACGGAGTCAAAATGTAATTGGGGAAAAAGAGTAATGACAATGAAAGAAAGATTGAACCTACTATATTTCCTGATGTATATTTTGACCACGAAATTATGAAGGATGAGATATTTGGACCTTTGCTTTCCTATTATTGAGTATGATGATATAGATAAAGTTATTATTATAATTAAAGCCAGAGAAAAACCATTAGCATGTTATATATTTTCACAAAGAAAAGAAAATGCAGATTATATTATTAATAGCCTTTCTTATGGAGGAGGTTGTGTTAATGACACTATAATGCAACTTGCAAATAGTCATATTCCTTTGGTGGTGTAGGAAATAGTGGTATGGGTTCATATCATGGAAAAACATGGTTTTGATTTATTAAGTCATAAAAAGGAATTGTAAAAAAATAAAAAGATTTTTGATTTTGCCATTTAGATATGCACCTTTTGATTTGAAAAAAATTAAAGATATTTAAACGTATGATGTAATATATGAAATATAGTTTAGAAATTAATGTTAGGAGTAAATTTTTAAAAAGTATTCCTAACTTTTTTTATTTCTTAAAATAGTTATAATCTTAAATTTTTATAGTTTCGAATTTCTTTAGCATATTGAAATATCAAGTTTTGTTACTATTAAGATTGTATATATTCTTTTAATTAAATTACTATAGCTCAAAATGTATTATATTTATAAATTTTTGGCATAAAAATACATGTTAATTTTTTTAAAAAGTTAAATAATATTTGTTAAAACGATATCTTTTTTATAAAAATAAATATTGTAAAAACTAAAAATGTAGACAAATTATTTTTAAATTATGGTATAATTTACCTAAATAAACTTTTTAAAATTTAGTTATTATTTTTAAATATTAATTATAAGAAATCGAATACATTTTGAATCATTATTATATAATAATTAAAATTTATTAATAATCTGACATGAAGTTTATTAAGACAAGATTTTGAGATTGTTTACTATAAAATTATCAAAATGTAAATAATCTACATTTTAACATGGAAGGAGTAATAAAAATGAAAAAAGAAACAAAACAAATTTTCAAAAGTGCAGTTTCGTTTTTGATTATATTTTTGATGGTAATATCAAGTGTGATTCAACCATCTTCAAAAACTAAAGCTGATGGTTTTCCCAATGATGCTACAGGAGTATCGCCAGATGGTAAAATATTACTCAGCAGGGAATCAAAAATCGTTTAGGGATGGTTACATCGGATGACTCTCATACTCCAGTAGAGCTATTCGCTTTTTGTATGGCAACAGCAAAAATATCCCTGATATGATGCTGCAAAGGATGAATATTTTTGGTGTATATGAACAAAATGTTAAATTTAAACAAGGAAAGTTTTAATAAACTTGTTAGGAGACAACCACTTACCAGGTAAGGTTGCTAAAGTCATGATGAACTTTTGGGATACAGTATCTAAACTTATTTATATTTATTTAAAAGATCCCACAAATGTTATCGGAAAGATCCGGCTGGACAACTCCACAAGATGCAATTAATGAATTTTATAATGTTGTTCAAAATGAAATATGGCGTTATACAGATGGTCAAAAAGTTGATAAAGACAGTAATCAATATTTGTTTTACAGATATCAAAACAGGCTCAAAAAGCAGTATACTTATTGCGTGAGGCTGTAAACAGCGTTAATGTACCTGCTAATTTTTGAGCTTCGTGGTTATAAACCGGAAAAGGTTCAAGGTCAAATCGGATATCAAGCTATTGTAACTGGAAGATTGAAAAAAGATTAATCTATTGGAGAAATAAAGACAACAGTAACGGCTGGAGGAAAGACTTCAACTGAAAATGAAATTGCAACATTAAAAGCAAAAGGATATTGAAGCTGGAGTTGAAGTTTCAGATAAGATAACATATAAAGGACTTTACCCAAATGTAGAATACGATGTGATAGGTGAAAATTTATGAAGTAAAAGATGGAAAACTTGTTAATCCTAATAAACCAGTTTCTGTAGTGAATAGTGGTGATGATTTAAAAGCAGATGCAACAGGAAAGGCGAATGGATATTAAATTTTGGAAAAGCTTTAATTTAGAAGCAGGAAAATCTTATGTAGTCTTTGAGAAAGTAGTTTCAATGAAAGATGTAATAGATACAGATGGAGATGGAAAACCTGATAAGAAACAAGAATTAACACATGAAGATCCGAAGGATAAATCACAAAACATTTACAATTCTACCCTAAGGAAGAAGTTGAAAAAGAAGTAGTTTTTAGTAAGGTAAATATAGCAGGCAAAGAAATAGCAGGAGCAAGAATTCAAATAAAGGATGAAAATGGACAATTAGTAAAGGAATGGATATCCAAAGAAGGACAAAGTGAAACATTTAATTTAAAAGCTGGAACATATAATATTCCATGAAGAAGCAGCTCCTAACGGATATTTAAAAGTTACAGATATTACTTTTGAAGTAAATGAACAAGGAAAAGTTACAGTTAAGAATGCAAATGAAATGAAGTAAAATCAAGTGAAAATAAATTAACAGTAACAGATAAAACTGAACCGGTTGTACCGTCAACACCAAGCGAAAAAAGAAGTATTCAGCAAAGTAAATGTAGGTGGAGAAGAAATAGGGAGCAAAAATCCAAATTAAAGATGCACGAGGACAAGTAGCAAAAAGAATGGACATCGAAAGCTGGACAAAGTGAAACTATTAGTTAAAAAGCCGGAACATATATATTCCACGAAGAAGCAGCTCCTAACGGATACCTAAAAGTTACAGATATAACTTTTTGAAGTGGACGAACAAGGAAAAGTTACAGTTAAAAATGCAAACGGAAACGAAGTAAAAGCGAATGAAAATAAATTAACAGTAACAGATAAAACTGAACCGGTTGTACCGCCAACACCAAGCGAAAAAGAAGTAGTATTCAGCAAAAGTAAAATGTAGGTGGAGAAGAAATAGGGAGCAAAAACTAAAATTAAAGATGCACGAGGACAAGTAGTAAAAGAATGGACATCGAAAAGCTGGACAAAGTGAAACATTTAATTTAAAAAGCTGGAACATATACATTCCATGAAGAAGAAGTGCCTGATGGATATTTTAAAAGTTACAGATATTACTTTTTGAAGTAGATGAACAAGGAAAAGTTACAGTTAAGAATGCAAATGGAAATGAAGTAAAAGCAAATGAAAATAAATTAACAGTAACAGATATGAAGAAGCATCAACACCTGAAAAGCCGTGGACACCAATTGTACCTTTCAACAAGAAATCTAAAGGTAAACAAAAAGAGTGGTTGGGAACAAACGGAAATAAAAATCACAGCACCTGTAGATAAAATAGAAGTTGAATTGTACAGAGATGGAAAGGCAACAGGGCAAAAATTAGAATTGAATAAAGGCTAATAATTGGACAGCAGAATTCAAAAACTAAAAGCATATGAGTCAATAGAAAATTCAAAAGGCTTATGAATATGCGGTAAAAGAAGTTAGAGAAAGTAATAATTCAATTAAGTTGGATGGAAAGTTGTTTAAGGTAACTTATTCTGGAAATATGAAAGATGGGATAAAGGTAGTTAACACAGAAAAATCCTACATTACGACCTTCAATACCTCCTGAAAAACATAAAAACCTAAATTATCTAAGACTGGAATAGCAACAAATTCTCCAATTTATGCTGGAATTTTAGCTATATCATGTGGAATAATGTTAGTCTTGAAAAAGAAATCATAAAAAAATAACATCTAAATTTTTGCTTTTAAAGACAACATTAAAAAGTTAATTGACTTTAATATATTTGGAAAATAGCAAAGCCTTATGACTTGCTATTTTCATATAATAACCAAAAAGAACCACAAAAATCAAAAATTAAGACTTAATAAGTAAAGTTTTTAAATAGAATATATTTTTAATTAAATTATATTTACTTATATTTATTTTTGGCAGTTTTAATTGATAAAATTTTTACATTGTGATAAAATAATAATAAGAATAGGAGAGTGATACTTTTGGAAAAACTAGGAAAATGTATTATGATTCATTAGAATCACTTGATTTTGCTGGTTTAAGTAAGTTTTTAGAAACATAGTATTATTTCTTATATTATAGGAATTTTATTAATTGTTGTAGTTTTTAAATTACTAAAGTTTCCTTTAAAAATTTTTAAAAAGATTATTATGAATTCTATAATTGGATATGTAATTTTATATATTTTAGCAATTTTTAAAATTGTTATTGTTCCATTTACCTCATTTGAGCTACTTTTTAGTTGGTAGTTTTGGAATAGTCTGAATAATTTTATCATATTTATTTTATTCATTTTAAGGAGTTAAATAATGGGTTTATTTATTACTTTTGAAGGTCCTGACGGATGTGGGAAAACTCAATAATAAATTTAATTAAGGAATACTATATGATAACGAAAAATAATTTTACAAGAGAACCAGGTGGAACAAAAATATCAGAAAAAAATCAGAGAGATTATTTTATCTAATGATAATGCTAATATGTCGCCATGAACAGAAGCATTACTTTATTCTAGCAAGTAGAGCTCAACATATTGATGAACTTATAAAGCCGAATTTGGAAAAAGGGAAATATTGTTGTTTCAGATAGATTTGTTTTAAGTTCACTTGCTTATCAAGGTGGAGGTAGAGAACCTGGGAGTTGAAGATGTTAGAAAGATAAATGATTTTGCAATTAACGGAGTTAATCCGGATATGATTATTTTTCTTTGATGTTGACCCTTTGACGACTTTTAAAGAGAAAGTCTTTAAATGAAAATGCTGATAGACTTGAGCTTTCGGGAGATGATTTTCACAGTAGAGTTTACGATACATATATGGAACTTCTTGAGGAGATGAAAGATGATGAAGTATTAAGAAAAGTTGATGCAACTAAAAAGTATGGAAGAAGTTTTTGAAGATGTATAATAGATGAAAAATGGAGGAATTACTATGAAGATGATAATTGCAATAGTTCAAGATCAAGACTTGAACCCGTTACAAGAAGATTTAACTGAAAAGGGATTCAGAATGACGAATCTGCTCAACAGGTGGATTTTTAAGAGCTGAAACTCAACTCTTTTAATTGGTGTTGAAGAAGAAAAATTGGATGAATGTTTGAAAAATTATTGAAGAAAATTGCAAAATCAAGAGAAATTACGACATCTGTTTTTGAGTGTTACAATGCCGGGCGATGCTTATATTCCATTCCCTATGGAAGTTTTAGTAGGCGGAGCAACAATTTTTGTCCTTGATATTGTAGATTTTGTAAGAATGTAGGTGATTTTATGAAACTTATTTTAGCAATTATACAAGACCATATAGCTCAAGATGTTTTAAATGAGCTTTCTGAAAACAAAGTTAGAGCTACAAAACTATCTTCAACTGGTGGTTTTTCAAAAAGGAAATACTACAATATTGATAGGTATTGAGGAAGAAAAATTAGATAGAGTTAAAGAAATGATTTTAAATATTTCAAAAATAAGGAAACAGTTGATGATAAAACCGCAAATACTGTAATGTTTGTTCTAAATATGATCAATTTATAAGGGTGTAGTTTATGAATTATGCTCTTTTTCAAAAGAAAAATTGATTTCTTTGATTTTTCCCAAAACTATATAGTTGAAGGAAGAGAGACTTTTTGGATAAGGTTTCTAAAGAGTTAATATTAAAGGTTTTAAATCCAGAAGATGATTTTAAAATTTCAAGAGAAATTAAGAGCGAACACATCCTGATTTGATGATAGTTGAAAGTGAAAGAAATAATATTCCCTATTGATTCAATTAGAGATATGATTAAATATGTTCAAAAAGACCTTTGGAATCAAAGTACAAATTGGTTATCATAAAAGGGGGACAATTTTAAGAGCAGAATCATCGAATGCTTTATTAAAAACTCTTGAAGAGTCTTTTGAGTATGTTATAACTGTATCTTAGTTGATTCAAGATATAAACTATTGTCAACAATAAGGAGTAGATGTATTTTTGTTTCAGAAGTAAATTCTTCAGAAAAACTTTGATTATTCGGATTATGGTAGATTGTTGGAAATTTTATCTCTTGCATTAGAGAGGGACTTTTTAGCAATTTATAATTTGAAAAACATAGGAATATCTTATGGGTTTAAAAGAAAATAGAAATTTCATACCTTTATTATATAATTTTTAAAGAATTTTTATATTTTTTAGAAACTGGTCAAGATGTTTCAAATAAGGAAATTTTGAAAATATTTAAGAATAATGTAAATTTTGATAGAAAGAAATTGGTAAAAATTTTAGATGCGATAGAAATTGTTAGAGAGAATTTGTATAATAATGTGAATTTTCAATTGTCTCATTGAGAAAGTATTTATAACAATTTTTGAGGTAGTTGGAGGTTTGTATGGGAGAATATACTAATCTTATTCCATTTATGAATATTGATAGTAGTAGAAATTTGTTTTAATAATTGGGCTTTTTGAGTTTAATAGCAATCATAGTTGTCATATTTATAAGGAAGAAAAACAAATAAATTTAAATGGATATGATTGACTGCGTATATCTTTTATAAGGTATATGCAGTTTTTTCTTTTTAACAAAGTTTAAAAATTTGACTTTATTTCTTTTTATGGTAAAATGTAGAAAAAGGCGGTGCTGTTATGAATACAAAAAGAAAAATTAGCTATGATTAAAAGAGTTTTGGGAAACAACATTGGGGAAAAAGTATTGATTACTATTAGAAGAAGTAAGGAAGAATACGTTGAAATTAAGGGAGTAATTGAGAGGTCTTTACATCGTTTTTACTGTTGAAATTGAAACAGAAGAAAAATAAAATAAGAACTTTTTCATATTCCTACTTTGATGTTTTGACATCACAAGTGAGTTTAAAGGCAAGCTAGATGAATTATTAGAACTTTGATTTTCAAAGTTCTTTTTATGCTTTTAGGTATATAAAAATGAGTGAACATAAACACTCATTTTTGCTAAAAATTTTAAAATTTTTGTAAACTTTATATAATATAGAACTAATGCAGAACATACTATTATTTCAGGAATTCCATTAGAAATCGCAACCCAAATAAAAATTTTGCAGGATTAACTTTTAAAACATTATATATTTGATTTGCACAAAATATATATGCCATAGACAGAACTCCAAATGTGATTTATCATTGTTCCTACCATACTTAGTAAAGGACAACATTAAAAATATTTTAATATATTTTTAATAAAATTAAATGTATAATATGTTCCGATTCCTATCAAGGCTCTTGGAAGTACAGAAACCATCGGATTTATAAACATAAAAAGATAATGGACTTATTCCAGATAAATGCTGAAAAACGAGAACAATCCAAAATCAATCCAACAAAAATGATACTGTTGGTTTCTCTATTAATGCGATTAAAACTATTGGTATATGTACAGTTGTTATTCTAACTACTCCTAATGGAATAAATCCTATGGGAGAAAAGTGATAGAATAATTACAATTGCAATTTTAGTATTCCGATTTTTGTTATGGATTTTGTTGAAAATATCTTTCATGAATTCCTCCTTAGAGTTTTGTATATTAAAGCCTTGTTTATTATAACAAAAATTTTACAAAATTCCATAATTTTCAATTTCTTTTGTATGCAAAATTTGGTATAATTATATTCGATGATAGATGTATTTTTGTCATAGTAGATTTTATATAAATGGAGAAATAATGAAAAATAACTTTACAGTTGCACTGTGCTTTTTGGCTTGGAGGCAGTTGTTAAGAGAGAAATAATTAAACTTGGTTTTTGATGATATAAAAGGTTTCTGATGGAAAAGTAGAATTTTGTGGCAAATGTAAAATGATATTGCAAAAGTTAACTTTATGGGTTAGATGTGCAGAAAGAATTTTTACTTAAAATTGGATGAATTTAAAGGTTTTAAGTTTTTGAAGATTTGTATCAAGGCACAAAGAAAAATAAATGGGAAGAGTTAATTTCAGTAAATGATAAATTTCCTGTAAATGCTAATAGTGTAAAATCAAAAACCCTTTTAGTTTATCAGATATTCAAAAGATTACAAAGAGAGCAATTGTGATAGACTTAAAAATGTTTATGGAGTTGAGTGGTTTGACGAAACTTCAAATACGCTCAGTATCATATAGAAGTTTCATTTCTGAAAAGGATATTGCAACTGTTACTGTTGACACTTCAGGAGAGGCTTTGCACAAAAAGAGGATATAGAAAGAGAGCTGAATGCTCCACTTAAGGAAACTTTGGCAAGTGCGATGATTAGTTTATCTTTTTGGGAGCCAAGTAGAGTTTTTATAGATCCTTTTGTGGAAGTGGAACTCTTGCATTGGAAGCTATGAGTGATAGGTAGAAATATTGCTCCTGGTATTAGTGAGAAATTTTGCTTTGAAAAATTGGAATTTACTTGATAAAGATGCTTTAAAATGATATTGCAAGAGCATTGATAGATTATGATAGAGATTTAAAATTTTAGGTTCGGATATAGATAGACGTTCAATTTTAATTGCAAGAGATAATGCTGATATTTTAGGGCGTAGATGATGAAATTTCGTATAAAAGATATGAGAGATGTCGATTCTGTATAATGAATATGGAGTTGTAGTTACTAACCTCCTTATGGAGAACGTATGGGAGATATCGAAGAAGTTGAAAGGCTTTATAGAGATTTTGGAAAAATTTAGAATTAGATACTTGGTCAGTGTATTTAATAACAAGTATAGAAAAGTTTTGAAAGATTATATGGAAGAAAAGCCGATAGGAAGAGAAAGCTATTTAATGGAAGAATTAAGTTGATTTCTATCAATTTTATGGTCCTAAACCAAAATAATGGGAGATAGTAGAATGTATATGGATAAGTTTACACATTGGAATTTTTGAACTGGTAGATTTTATGGAAGATTTAGTCAGAGTTTTTGATAAAACCGGACTAATTGTCTATACTAATTCCAGTATGAAAAATTTCTAGAAAATGAAGAAGGAAAAGTTTTGTGTATTTTCTGAGGATGACATACATAAAAACGACAAAAATTTTCTCTTTAAAATGTGTTGCACCCATTGGGCACAAAGAAGATGTAAAAACTGAAATGTTATCAGTTGGTAGAAAGAGACTTTTAGTAAGAGTAGTCCTATCTTTTGATGACAAAAAGAGTATTGGGGTAGTATTGAGTTTTTAGAGATATTACTGAGAGTAATAAAAATTCAAAAAGATTTGCTGAAATATCAAAAATGGTGAAAAACGATATGATTACAGCATCAGATATCCAAAAAGAGTTGTTATCCAAAATTAAGCTCATACGGATGGATTAAATTTAGAATATAAATATATCATCAGAACAATTGTCAGGAGATGATGTTATAGACTTACCAAATGATAAAAACTTGTGTTTATATAGCGGATGTTATAGGGACATGATTTCTGCTAGTATGATAACGATGTTTATAAAATTTTCTGTTAGAATGTAATTCATGGAAGAAAAATAGAATATCCAAGAGAGATACTAAGAGCTTTTATCAAAAGAATTTTTCAAAACTTAATTTAGAAATGTACTTTACAATATTTTTTAGGATTTATAATAGAGAAACATGTGAATTTGAATATTCAAATGCAGGACATAATTCATCCTGATTTTATTTTAATAAGGACAAAAATGTGCGCTTAGAATTAAGTGGATTTGCCATTTTCCATGGATATTCCAAGATAGTAGATATTCCGTAGGTAAAGCAAAAACTTTGGTCATGGAGATTGTGTACTATTTTATACAGACGGTCTTACTGAAACAAAGAATAAAAATAGAGAAGAATATGGAGAAGAAAGATTTTTAATGTAGTAGATAAATATAAAAATTCACTCTCTGATAAGGAACTTTTTGGACAAGTTAGTTGAAGATGTTTCTGAATCTGAGATGTGGAAATTCAAGAAGATGATATTGCATTATTAAGTATGAGGGTTTTATAATGACAAATAATTTTGAGCTAGATTTTTCTGAAGATTTATGTTTTTGTAATTATGAAAGAAGAGCTTTTAAGGCATTAGATTTTATTTTAAATAAAGATGGTTTGGGAAAGCAAATTTTAGGTTGGCAACTCATCCGAAGTTTATGACAGAGAAGAATACTAAGAATGAAAAAGCTTTTCTGAAAAAGTGAAAAATTCAGAAGTTCTTGTTGTTGTTGGAGTTGAGGAAGTTTTTGGATCCAAAGCAGTTATAAAAAGCCCTTAAACCTTATTTCAAACAAGAGGGTTTGGACATAGTTTTGCAGGAAATAACCTAGTGGAGATTATTTTGAGTGAATTAGTTGAATATATAAAAGACAAGGACTTTTTACATAAATGTAATTTCAAAATCGGAAGTACATTTGAAACTGCAGTTGCTTTTTAGAGTTTTAACAGAGATTGTGGAAGAAAAATATGCAAAGAAGCGATAAGTAGAATTATTGTTACAACTGATGCAGAACGTGGATTGTTAAAGGAATTAAGCAATAAAAGTTGGCTATGAAACTTTTTGTGTGCCGGATGATATGGGTGGAAGATTTTCAGTTTTAACATCTGTTGGATTGTTTCCTATTATGTGCGCAGGAATTGATACTGATGCACTTTTACTTGGAGCAAATGATGGTTTAGAAGAATATACTAAAGAAAGTTTAGACAATATTTCCTTAAGATATGCAATTATTAGAAATGCAATGTTTAGAGATGCGAAAAAGAAATAGAATATTTAGTTGCACATGAATTTAAACTTGCATATCTTCAAGAGTGGTGGAAACAATTATTTGCTGAAAGTGAAGGAAAAATGGTAAAAGGACTTTGATGTAGAAAGTGCCATTTTTACAAGAGATTTACATTCTTTGGACAAATGATTCAAGATGGAAATAAAATCACTTTTGAAACCATAATTGAGGTTGGAAAATTTAAAAGAATGATATTATTATTCTCTTATTGATGAAGATTTTCGGACAACTTAAATTATTTAGCAGTCACTTAATGAAATAAATAAGGTTGCTGTTATGGCAGACTGAGAAAAGGCACATACAGATGGAGATGTTTCACCAACTGTAGGATTAAAAGTCCAAAATTGGATGCCCATATCGGAAAGTTAATTTACTGAAATGTCTTGTGCTATTTCTAGCATATATGCTAGAGGTTAATCCTTTTCGATCAACCCGGAGTAGATAATTATATATGTATCAATTATTAGAAAAAGATGTAAAGGAGGAAGAAAATGTATGTAAAGCTATATAAAAGCTATGTTGAAAAATGTAAAAAACTTTTAGATTATTTAGTTCAAGGAATTGTTTTATTAGCATCGCTTACATCATTAGTTGCTGCTTACTTATGGGTTATTCTGGCAAAATTTAAAAAGCCGGTCTAATTATGGGTGTTTTGGAAATTGTTCCAATAATAGGAAATGGACTTTCATTTTGGCTTATCAAATTGTAATGATTTGATTAACCATGAAGTAGTAATCGCATCCAATTTAGCGATATTGTATCTAACAATACTTATGTGTCAGGTTAGTTTTAGAACCAATTTTATTAGGAAAATTAAAGTTTCAAAATTGAATTATAATACTTTAGCACTTATTTCTAGAATTGTTGGAGGAAATAAAGGTCTTGCAATTATGACTGTAATAATTTTTATTTTGAATACTTTTTAACTATTAATGACATTTACTCTTTGATCAGAAAAATGAAAGAAAGAAAAGAAAAGACTAAGAGAAAGAGAAATTAGAAAAAGTATGATTATGAAAAGTGTAGGAGATGACCATGATAATTAATAATTTTTCACCAATTGAATTAAAAGAAGCAAGAAAAACTAGTTGAGGAAATTAATCTTTGAAGAAAAATTGAAAAAGCATATTTTAATGACGCTTGAAAAAGTTATGTTGAAGATATATTTCAAAAGTTAATATTCCGAACTTTTGATAAATCTCCATTGGATGGATATGCTTTTAGGAAGAGGATGTTGTAAATGCAAGTAAAGAAAACCTGTTGTCTTGGAAGTTATAGATGTAATAATGGCAGGAGATGTTTCAGAAAAGTCAGTTTCTAAAGGGGACAAGCTCGCTAGATTGATGACAGCAAAAGTTCAGTGGTAGCACATTGTATCGTAAGATATGAAGATACTGAATTTAACGATAAAGAAGTAAAGATTTTTTCTCCAATAGGGAATAAAAATATAATGGACTTGGTGAAGACGTTAGAAAAGGCGATGTAATTATCAAAAGAGACATTGATTACACTCCTGCAGAAATTGGAGTTTAGCTAGTTTAGGAATTCCTTTTATTAAGGTATATAAAGCTCCGTTTGGTGAGTGTTTTTGCAACAGGAAGTGAATTACTTGATGTTACTGATGAAATGGAAGATGGAAAGATAAGAAATAGTAACAGTTACACGATAGAACAACTTGCAAAAAGTCTATAATGCTGAAGTTGTTCAATATGGAAAAGTTGATGATGATTAGATTCTTCAGTTGATATGTATAAAAAGCTTATTAAGAAACAGTGATATAGTTATTTCACAGCATTTCTGTTGGCGATAGTGATTTTGTTTTAACTGCACTAGATAAGATAGTAGTAGACTATTTTACTAGAGTTATGGCAAAACCAGGTGGACATGTTTTCTTTGGAGAATATGAAGGAAAATATGTTCTGCATTATCTGGAAATCCTGCTGCTTCTTTTATGAATTTCTATCTTTATGTTAGACCAATAATTTTAAATTACAAAAATAGAATGCTAATATGCTTAAAGTTAGTGAATTAATTAACGGATTTAATAATAAAGCCAAAAGTTAGTAGAATCTTTAAGAGCAACAACATTATACAAAGACGGGTAAAATTTTTGTACAGAAATTGAAGAAGGACAAAAATCTGGAGTCTTATCCTACAATGGTTTCAAAAATTCCATAGTCATTGCTCCAAGTCAAACTGAAATTTCTAAAGGGAGAAATTATTGAAGCGGAGTTTTTATATGAACAAATAGAGCGATTTCCATAGTTGGAGAATGTTCTAATGTTGGAAAGACAACTTTAATTAAAATTTGCTAGAAATATTTTCTAAAAGAAGGATTAAAAGTTGGAGTTGTAAAACATCATCATAGAGAATTTGATTTTGATAGAGAGGGAAAAAGACAGTTATATATTCTCAAAGTCTGGAGCAAGTTGTGTAAAATGGTTAGTCCAAATAGAGTAATAACAGTTGAAAACCTAAATTATGAAAAATCATTAAATGAAGTGTTAGGATTCAATGACTGAATATGATTTTATTTTTGGTTGAAGGATATAAATGGGAAAATTTAGATAGAATTGAAATTTATAGAACAGGCTATTCGACAAAAATAATTTCTGAAAAAGAAAAATTAATTGCTATTGTTTCAGATGTAGAGCATGATTTTGGATGTCGATCAATTTAAATCAAATGAATATGAAAAATTGCATAAAAGATTACTTTAATATTTAATTGAAATGTAATACAAGATTGTAAAAATATATTAAATGAAAAATCCTCCTGGTGTGTTAAAAACAAAAACATAGGAGGATTTAATTATGTCAAGAAAAACGAAAACAAAAAGCAGAATATATTTTTAAAAATTTAGCAAAGTTTTAAAATTTTTAAAGGAGAAATTAGCTAAATTAGTTTAAAAATATCTTTACTTACTTCTATTGTGAATAAAATTGAATAAATGTAATGGGTTATAATTGGAATATATGTTAAATGAGGTGAATGAAAATGATACAAAGCAATAGCATAATAGTCGAAGATATGATTAAAGAAATAGAAGCAGAACTAAAATCACTAAGAAATGTAGTAAGTATAAGTTTGGATTTTAGTATAACAGTTATAGCAAATGGGAAAGTACAAGAATCAGCAAGAGAAGAAATATCTATTACAACAGAAACTAAAAGACTTGTTTGATATTTCAAGCAAAAAGTTTCTGTAGTTGAATCAACATTAAAAAGCAGATAATGAAATAGGAGAAAAATTTTTAAAAAGATAAATATAATACATAGAAAAATTATACATAAAAAAAGAGGAATGAGTATTAAAAATGAAAGAGTTAGAAAAGAAAAATGAATTTATAAAAGATAAGTTAAGAAAAAAATAAATAATTTTAAAATAGAATTTGAAGAATATACAAGAAAAGAAAAAGAAATAAAAAGAAAAATAAACTATGGAAAATTCGATATGAAAAATTCAAGGTTTTTGATGAACTTTTTGAAGAAGAGATTAAGAATATATAATACTATGACTATTAGATGAAGAGGAAAAATTTACAAACAAGTTTAAAATATATAAATAATAGAAATGGAAAAATGAAAAAGAAGTAAAAAGGAGAAAGATAGGAAATGGAATAAATATGAACTTGGAAAATTCAAGGAGACAAGCAGAAAGTATAGAAAAAGAAATGAAAAAGAATAGAAGGATATGAAGGTTTAATAAGAGCAATAACAAAAGATAGGATATACAACAGGGAGAATTAAAAGGACAAGTCTATGATGCAATGAGAGAATATTTTGAAGAAATATTAATGCCAATAGTAAAGGGAGGAAAACTGTTATCAGAATTAACAATAAAAAGTGTGCGAAAAGAATTACCGGAAAGATATGTAAGAGAAGTACATAGTAGTAGTTTGAAATGAAGAAGAATTAGAATTAATAATAGCAGAGTATAAAGCACAAGAAAGAAGACTGGAAAGACTATTTATCAAAATGACATTGTACTTTTTACCAAAATGAATTTGGCCAAGGAGAATATGAATATAAAAATCATCTTCTAGTAAGTTCCAATGTATATAGAGATATGAGAAGATACTATGAAGAATTATTACAAAAATTAAGAATATTTAATCGAAGCACAGAAAATCTAACAAGAGAAATAGAAGAGCTAAGTAAAGCAATAAAATCAGGTTTAAGAGCAATAAAAATACAAGCTGTTATAATCAAATGTCAGGAGAGTTTGATATAAAAGAGTTAAAAGGAGAAGAATGGCTAAGAAAAACTAAATATATTAAACGAACTAAATGAAGCAAGATAAAATAGAAACATAGAAGAGAAGGAATATAAAGAAGTCCTAATGAAAGATTTTGGCTTTTGATGAAAGAACAGCAAATTTAATACTAAAGGTAAAAAGAGCAATAGATAAAAATTTGCACATTTAAGTAAAGAAGAAAGATTTTATATATTTAATAGAATTATAGGAGCAAAACATTATAACGATTGGAAGTGGAAAGTTTAACAGCTGGAGGTTTGAGAGATACTTTTTATAAAGGAAGTGAATTAATAACAGTGAATTGGTATATTAGGAAAAAAATACAAAATCCAAATAATTTAGAAGAGGCATATGAAAGAACTAGGGTTAAGTAAAGAAAAGAGTACTCACAGTTGATGTATGAATGAATATCCAACATAGATTTTCTGGTGAAAAAGGCAAATTTGAAGGAAAATTATATGAACTTATGAAAAAGAAAAATTCAAAAAGAATTTGCTGAATATAAGGGAGTATATGGAGAGCATTTAACGGAAGCTGAGTTTTATAGAGAAGTGGAATAGAGATAAAGATAGCAAATTATGGAAAGGGAGATTGTACTCATCAAGCAACAACAATGGCTACAAATCATGTATAAAATCATTTGCGCCCAGCAAATATAGCTGGATTTCAATGTATAATTTTTTTCAGAAATCCTCATAAAAGCAACAAATGAACTTGGTGGATGGAGGAGATACTACAAATCAAGCTTTTTAAGAAACCATCAATGAATGAGATGACTATAAAGCAGATTTAGATGCAGTAAATATTTTTACATCTTTACAATAAAAGATAAAAAGTAGAGACTCGATAGAGTGTACTAACGAATACTATAAAGGTATACGAGAAGGGAACAATAAATAGAGCAAAAAAATGTTTAAGGAAATTGTAGGTCTTAAATATATTGAAGATGAAATTAGAAAAGGCAAGTCCAGTTATAGAAAAATGTAAAAAGATGTGTAATAGAGATATCATTAAATACTGACGAAATAAAAAGCAAGACCTGCAACAATGGAAGAGTTAAAATAAAAATCCGGTAGGATATAACTTTTATAAATGAATTTGAAAAATGAAATAATAATGAGTATATAGAGTATGATAAACAGGAGAAAAGAAAATGAAAAGTAAAACAAAAAGTAACATTAGTCAATAGTAGTAATAATCTGTATCATTAGTATTTAATATTTGCAATATATAAAGAAAAAATCCAAAAGAAAAAAATATCTTTGATGAAATGTATTATGGAGAGAAAAAAGTATATAGTTGGTTTGAGAAACTCCATTTTGGGACATACCGGGAATAGATCAATGGAATAGAAAAAGATATGGTATATACATCAGATGAAAGAAGATACAACAGTATATGAAAAGATATGAAAAAGAAATATAAAAACAAAAAAATAGGAGAATGGAATATTAGATTTTCGATTTGATTATGATAGAAAAAGAAATTGGAAATAAGTTTTCATTGATGATAAAAATACAGAAAGAAAAATATGAATAGAATTTTTATATCATATAAAGTAGATACGAAAAATAGTGAAAGAAATAATTGTTTTATATGATAATACAAAAACAATGCCAGAAGCTGAAATTGAAGACATCCAAAGATAAAAGAATATCTAGAGAAAAAAATAATATATCCATAAAAGATTTAAAAAGAAACAGCAGACGAATTGCTGTATGAAAAAGTAATAGGAGATTGGGAGAAATATACAAACTCAAGATATTCAAAAGACAATTTAGGGACAGTAAAAATAGAAAGAAGTCCATTATTTGACGGAGTGGATTAGGGAAAAAGAAATGTAAATAAGAAAACTGTTTAACTTTATAATAAATATATAAAGTATGTAGAAACAGGAGAAAGAAAATGAAAAGTAGAACAGAGAAAGTAATAGTAATACTATTATCATTATATAATAGTTATAATAGCATATAAGAGAATAAAATCCAAAAAGTAAAAAGAAATATATTTGATGAAATGTATTATGGAGAGAAAAAGTAGATAGTTGGATAGATAATAATAGTCCATTTGCAAAAATTAAAGGAATAGAAGATTGAGTAGAAAAATAGAGAGGATCACTTTGGCAAAAATGGTGATATAGTTTGTGAACGATATGAAAAAGAAATATCAAAACAAAAGTAGGAGAATGGACAGTTGACTTTTTCTATTTTAATTTCTGAAACGATAATCGATATGACATAAAGTTTTTAGTACTAAAATTATTAAAGCAAAAATATAGTATAAGTTATATATACTAGATATGATGTAGATAAAAAGAACTATCGTGAAGAAATTAGTTTATATATGATAAAACTTTTACCAAGAGAGAAATGCAAGAATTGAAAGATATACCAAGAGATAAAAAGAATATCTAGATAAAAATAATATATCCATAAAAGACTTTAAAAAGGAAACAGCAGACGAAACTATTGTATGAAAAAGTAATAAGAGACTGGGAAAAATATACAAACTCAAAAATATTCTGAAAAATCTAGGGACAGTAAAATAGAAAGAAGTCCATTGTTTGATGGTGTGGATTAGGTAAAATTTAATTACTACGAGAGAAAGCAAATAGTAAAAACTAATATTTAAGAATACCATATTTTATACACTTAGTGGGGAATCAATACATAAAATCATTCATACACACATGTGTAGCACAGATAAAACTAAGTATTATCTGCTTAAAAACATCAAGAAAGTACAGTTTTGTCCTATAAAAATTATTGTAAAGTACTTGACAAATGAAAAATAAATGATTTATACTATTTAGGTACTGAATATGCACCTTTTAGCTCAGCTGGCAGAGCACCTGACTCTTAATCAGGGTGTCCAGGGTTCGAACCCCTGAAGGTGCACCAATTAATTTTTTTAGGCTATAAAAATATGTCTAGATAGCAAAAAGTCGGTATAAGAGAGCAACCAAAAATATCGAGATGAAATCGAAGATATTTTGAGTTAATATCTCAGTTCAGTGCGAAGCACGAGAGAATGAGCTATCTAAAAATTGAAATGAAAGTAAGTACAGAATTATAAAAAATTCGAAAAATTGAATATTATATGCCCAGATAGCTCAGTCGGTAGAGCAGAGGACTGAAAAATCTCGTGTCGGTGGTTCGATTCCGCCCTCTGGGCACCATTTGCGGGAGTGGCTCAGTGGTAGAGCATCGCCTTGCCAAGGCGAGGGTCGCGAGTTCGAATCTCGCTTCTGCTCCATTTCGATTTGGCGACATAGCCAGTGGTAAGGCAGAGGTCTGCAACACCTTCATCTCCAGTTCAAATCTGATGCATGCTCCAAGGTCTCTTATGAGACCTTTTTGTTTATGGAAATAATATTTAAAATATCATATTAGTTGTAATAGATAGGAGTAAGATATGTTAGCTAATGAATTGTTATCTTATTTAAAGGTAAAAATTTGTGGAAATATTGAAAAATATAAATATAGAATATATTTCACAAGATAATAGAAATATAAAGGAGAATACTGCTTTTATTTGCACAGAAGGTACACTGTAGATGGACATTCATTTATTGAAAGTGCTGTAAAAATGGTGCAAAATTATTAATAGCATCAAAGGATGTGTCTGATAAGTCAGGAGATGTTCCGTGGTTTATGTTAAAAGATACTTTTAAAAAGTTATGGGACTTCTAGCTAATAGTGCTGTATAAATGTCCAAGTGAAAAATTATTTATGGTTGGAATAACTGGAACTAATGGAAAGACAACTACAGTTATTTAATTAATCATATTTTTGAAACTTGTAATATGAAAACAGGACTAATGGAACTATACATCATAAAAATAGGAAATAAGGTAATTCCTACTAAAAAAATACAACACCTATTTCTGTTGATTTGCAAGGATTTTTAAATGAAATGGTAGTTGAAAATTGCAAATGTTGTGTAATGGAAGTTTCATCACATGCATTGGCTTTTAGATAGAGTTTTAGGTTGTGATTTTGATCTGTGCATTTTTACAAATTTGTCTCATGAACATTTAGAATTACATAAGACAATGGAAAAATTATGCAAATACCAAAGAGCTTTTATTTACACAATTAGGACATAATTTAAAGAATGGAAAGTTAAAAACAGCTATTTTTAAATAGTGATGACGAATATTCAAGAAGATTTGCTGAGCATATTCCATCAGAAAATTATTACTTATGGGATAAAACGATAAAAAAATGCTGATTTTTTGCTGATAATATTTCATTTGATGATTGGAAAATGAGATTTGATTTACATTTTTTAGATGAAGTATATAAAGTTGAAACTAATTTAGTTGGAGTTTTTAATGTATATAATGTATTGGCTGCAATTTGTGCAGGATATGTAAAGGAATTTCAATTTCAGATGTATTAGAAGCTTTAAAGAGTTTTTACAGGTGTAAGTGGTAGAATGGAAATCGTAGAATCGAATAGAAAATTATAAAATAATAATTGATTTTGCTCATACTCCAGATGGACTTATAAATGTTCTTGAAACTTTTGAATAAAGTTCCTCATAATAAGATTATTACTATGATAGGTCATAGTGGTGGAAATAGAGATTCCAGTATGAGACCCTGATTTAGGAAAAATAGCTTTTAGAAAATTCTGATGAAGTTGTATTTACAGCAGATAATCCTAGACATGAGTCAATTAGCAAAATTGTAAGAGAATTGGTTTCTGATTGTGATAAAGAGAATTATACTGTAGTTGAAGATAGAAAAGAAGCAATAGAATATGCTTTTGAAATAGCAAAAAGAAAATGATATTGTATTACTTGCAGGAAAAGGTGCAGAGCCATATCAAGTTATTGGGGATGAATATTTACCTTATAGTGAGATAAATACAGTTAAAGAAATTTTAAAAAAATAGCAAATAAATTGTACTATATGATATAATTAATTAATAATTTGTTAATTCTTTTTAAGTAGTATTTATGAGAAAATATGTGGATTTGTAGGATTTTTACAGTAAAGATATAAAAGACGAAAAATGTAATAAAAGAAATGAATAATCAAATTATTCATCGTGGTCCAGATAGTGATGGATATTATTTTGACAATGGAATTAATTTTGGTTTTAGAAGACTTAGTATAATTGATTTACACGAAGGTTCTCAACCGATTTTAAATGAAAAATAATGATGTGGCTATAATTTTTAATGGCGAAATTTATAATTACCAAGAAATTAAGGAGGATTTGTTAGAAAAAGGATATAAATTTAAAACAAATACTGATACCGAAGTTATTTTACATGGATATGAAGAATATGGTGAAGAAGGCATTTTAGCTAAATTAAGAGGAATGTTTGCTTTACTATTTGGGATAGTAGAAAGAGAGACTTTTTGGAGCAAGAGATCATTTTGGAATAAAACCATATTATTATACAATAATTGACGGAGATTTTATTTTTGGTTCAGAAGTTAAGTCATTCTTAAAATATCCAAAGTTTAAAAAGAAATTAATGAAAAAGCATTAAAGCATTATTTAGTTTTTTCAATACAATCCTTTAGAAGAAACATTTTTCAAAGGTGTAAAGAAACTTAGACCTGGACATTATTATATCTTTGAAAATGGTAACTTGAAATAAAGAGTTATTACAATTTAACTCTTGATTATAAGGAAATGACTTTTGATGAAGCTGTAAGCAAGATAGAAAAAGAAGTTGAAGAATCAGTTAAATATCACAAGATTAGTGATGTTGAAGTTGGCTCTTTCTTGTCAGGCGGTGTTGATTCAAGTTATGTTGTTGCAACAGCTATGCCTAACAAAAACTTTTTCTGTAGGTTTTGATAATAAAGGATTTGATGAAACAGTTTATGCAAAAGATCTTTCAGATAGACTTGGAATAGAAAAATTTTTCAAAAATAATAACTCCAGATGAATTATTTGATGGAATAAATAAAAGTGCAATATTATTCAGACGAGCCACATGCAAATCTTTCTTCTGTTGCTCTATATTTCTTGTCAAAACTAGCATCAGAACAAGTTAAAGGTAGTTTTGTCAGGTGAAGGAGCTGATGAATTATTTGCCGGATATAATGAATATGCAGAGGCTCTTCCACAAAGAATTTACAAAAATTACCATTTAGTTTAAGAAATAAGTTATATAACAAGTACAAAGATAAAAAGCATTTTAGTGGAAAGACTATTATAATGAAATATGGTCGAAAAGGTTGAAGATAGATATATGGACCTGCAGAAATAATGTCTGATGAACAAGCTAATTTGATTTTTAAAGGAAAGATATCAGAAATTCTGAAACTTCAAGAGATTTAACTAAAAAAATATTATGATGAAGTTAAAGATATGGATGATGTTTCTAAAAAGGTTATATCTTGATATGAAGATGTGGATAGTTGATGATATTTTGCTTAAAGCAGATAAAATGACTATGGCAAATTTATCGAGCTTAGAGTTCCACTTTTGGATAAAAAAATGTGGGAACTTGCAAGAACAATTCCTGTAAAACATAAGGTTCATAATGAAATAACAAAATATGCTTTTAGAAGAGCTGCTTTTAAATAAATTGCCTGATGATTGGGCTAAAGAGAAGAAAAGTTAGGTTTTGTTGTTCCTTTTGTTTTATGGATAAAAGAAGAAAAATATTATAATATTGTTAAAGAAACTTTTAATAAGAATTTTGTAAGTGAATTTTTTGATGTGGAAAAAAATTAATTCACTTTTGACAGATCATTTTAATAATAAAAAAACAATAATGGTCGTAAGATATATACTATTTATACATTTTTAAAATGGTATGAACAATATTTTTAATTAAGAGGTAAAAAGATGAACAAAGCTGTTGTTTTTAGGTTGTAATTACTATATAGGACTTAGTATAATAAGATGTCTGGGACGTGAAGGAGTTCATGTTAGAAGCTGTGATTATGACTTTGATAATTCCCTATGGAGCAAAGTCTAAATATATATCTGAATTTTTAAAAATTGATGATTTGAATAAATTTGGAGAAGAGGCTTTTATAGATTAATTGAATATGGAAAAAGCAAGATGAAAAACCTGTTTTACTCCCAACACATGATAAATATGTTGAATTTATAGATGAATGTTATGATGAATTGGAAAAATATTATTTGATTAGTCAAGCTAAAGGACTTAATTCAAAATTATTGGATAAATGGACTTTATATGATATTGCAAAAGAAAATGGAGTTAAAAATTCCAGCAACAATTAATGCAAATGATGAAAATTTGGTTGAAAAAGTAAAAATGAAGTTGGATTTCCTTGTATCATCAAGCCTGTTGATACTGTAGAATTTACTAAGATTTTTAGAAATAAAGTTTTTTTATCTGTAATAATGTTGAAGAGATGGAAAACGGAATAAAAAGCAAAGGAAAATAATATAGAAATCTTTTGTTCAAGAAATTGTTCCGGGTTTTGACGATTGTATGTTGACTTATGATTATTACATTGATAAAAACGGAAAAACTACTCATTATATGACTGCTCAAAAACAAAGACAATGGCCGATAAATTTTGGAGCATCTGTTTTTACAATTCAAAAATACAATCAAAAATTAATTGATATGTCAAAGCCTTTCTGGAAAATATAGGCTATAGAGGTTTTGGTGAAATAGAATATAAAAAGACATGAAAAACAGGAGAGATCTATCTGATAGAAATAAATGCAAGAACTACTAATTTCAACAATTTGATTTACAAAGTTGGAATTAATATGCCTTATATTGCATATCTTGATTTAACTGGAAATTTAAAAAGAAAGTGATTGTAAATATATTGACTATGATACAAATTACGCTTTTTATTTACGGTTTTGAAGATATGGTTGCAATTTGGCATTATAAGAAAACTAAACAAGTTGGAATTTTTGAAAATCTTAAAGATTTCATTTTTCAAGCAAATGGGCTCCTGCAATTTTTGCTACAGATGATTTGAAAACCTTGGTGTTTTCTTTTAATAAAATTTTATTGGGAAAAGTTTTTTAGAAAAATATTTAGGAGGAAATAGTGTACAAATTAGGAGTTATTGGAGGAATGGGACCTTTAGCAACTGTAAAAGTTTCTACATAAAGTCGTTTTTAAATACTGATGCACATAATGATAATGAACATATTGATTTAATAGTTTTTAAACCATTCAACTATGCCAGATAGAACAAGATGTATTATAGAGAAATAAAGATACTGAGTTTTCTAAATGAAATAAAAAGATTAGAAATTCTTGGATAAAATTGGTGTATGATGTAGTTGCTATTCCTTGTAATACAAGTCATTATTTTTATGATGAATTTAAAAAATATACAAATTTAAGAATTATAAATATGATTGAAGAAACAATTTTGAAATAAAAGAAGAGGAATAAAAAAGTTGCAGTTTTTGGAACACTTGGAACTCTAAATTCAAAAGTTTATGATAAATATGCATGGCATTGAAGTAAAGGAATTATCTTTTAGAAGATAAAATTCTGTTATGGATATTATTTATACAGATTAAGGAAACAAATAATTTAGAAAAATAAAGATTTTATTGAAATTTTAAATAAATATTGTGATGATGAAACTATTGGAATAATTGTTTGTACAGAACTTAGTCTTTTAGATATATGCAAAAAGTATAAATACAATTGATGCTTTGGATGTTCTTGTAAATAAGAGTATTGGAATATAGTGGAGCAAAAAGATTAAAAAGTAAACAGATTCTAACTTTATATTCTCAAAAATTAAAAATTTATAAAAATAACTTTTATTTTTTAAAATTTGGGTATATAATGCTTGTATATGATAAAATATAGGAGGATACAAAAATGAAAGATTTTAAAAAGTTTAAATGTTTATTTATCAAACATTGCAGTTATGACTACTAAATTACATAACTTACATTGAAATGTAGAAGGAAGAAATTTCTATCAAACACATACCTTTTACAGAAGGATTATATGACAAATTCTTTGAATGGTATGATGAAGTTGCTGAATCAATTAAAATGAGAGGTGGATTCCCTATTCGCATCATTAAAAGAATATGTTGCTAATGCTACAATCAAAGAATTAGAATCTAAGAAAGTAACAGTTGATGAAGTTAATGAAATAGTTATGAATGATTTATCTACACTTAAAGAAGAAGCTACAAAGATTAGAGAAGAAGCTGATAATGATGGAGATTTCATAATTGTTGGAATGTTAGAAGACCATATTGGAGAATTAGAAAGAATATTTGGTTCTTCAGAGCTTCTAAAACCATGTTGTAAATAAGAAAATATTTTTAAAAATTTAGGTTGGAGATAAGTCTTCGACCTTTTTGTGAAAATTTTTAATCTTTTTATAGTTGACTTTTTACTAAAATCTAATATAATTTACTCATTAAATATTTAGTGATGATAAGAAATAGTAAATTATTTATGTATATGTAGAGAGAAGTTGTTTGGTGAAAAACTTTATGCAGGTAATTGAACCCTATCTTTGAACTTGTATTAAAAATTACAGGGTTGTGCCTTATAGCTTTTGAGTATAAATTAGAGTGGTACCACGGCTTTTGTCTCTTGGAGATGATTGCCGTTTTATTGTGAAACTAGGAAAGCTATTTATAAAAATCGTCACTGAAAAATTAATTTATTATTATGGAGGAATTATATTATGAAAATGAAAAGATATTATATGCCTCACACTTAGGAAGATCCTCAAGAGGCAGAAATTATAAGTCACAAATTGCTTTTAAGAGCAGGAATGATTAGAAAGAGTGCTGTGAATTTTACTCCTATCTTCCACTTGGATACAGAGCAATTAGAAAAGTTGAAAATATTGTAAGGAAGAAATGGATAGAATGGGTGGATATGAAATTTTAATGTCTGCACTTCAACCAAAAAAGAAATATGAAGAATCAGGAAGATGGCAAACTTTTTGGACCAGAAATGCTAGTTAAAGATAGAAATGAAAGAGAATTTTGTCTTGGACCGACTGCAGAAGAATATTTTACAACTTTGATAAGTGGGAGAAATTAAAAGTTATAAAACAACTACCTTTTAAATATTTATCAAATTCAAACTAAATATCGTGATGAAAAAGACCACGTTTTGGTATTAACAGAGCCAGAGAATTTTTCAATGAAAGATGCTTATACTTTTGATGTAAGCTCTGAAATGATGATGGAATCTTACAAAGAAATGTGGAAAGCATACGAAAAGTTTTTAATAGATTAGGACTTAATTATAAAAATAGTTGCCGAGATGCCGAGTAAATGGGTGGAAAACAGTCTACATGAATTTATCGCTCTTTTCTGATGTTGAGAGGGAGTTATTGCTATGTAACGAAAGTGGATATGCAGCAACAGACGAAAAAGCAGAAGTTATTTACAAAGTTGATGAAAGTGAGATGAAAAGGAACTTGAATTAGTTTATACTCCAAAACTGCAAAACGATAGAAGATGTCGCAAACTTTTTAAAACAAGATGCTTCAAAATGTATTAAGGCAATAGACTTGATTGTTGCAGGAGAACCGATTATAGTGTTTTGTTCCGGGAGATAGAGAGCTTAATATGACAAAACTTTGTGCTTTATCTTGGTAGTTCAGAACATGAAATTGAAATGATGGATGATGAGACAATTTTAAAAATTGGTACATTTGCTGGATATACAGGACCTGTCGATTTAAAGGTAAGAAAAATTTTAGATAAGAGAGTTACTCTTATGAAAAATAATAGTAGTTGAGTGGAAATAAGGAAAATCATCACTATATAAACTGTACTTTTTGGAAAGAGATTTTGATGGAGAAATTGCAGAAGATTTACTTATGGTTCAAGAGGGAGATACTTTGTCCATAAGTGGACATCCTTTGAAATTTTGCAAGAGGGATAGAAGTTGAAATATCTTTCAACTTGGAACAAAAATATTCTGAGCTTTTAAACGCGACTTTCTTAGACGAAAATGAAGTTAGCCAAATACTTTTGGATGGGAAGCCATGGACAGGTATTACAAGAAGTATTACTGCAATTATAGAGCAAAATAATGACGAAAAAGGAATTATTTGGCCAATCCAGTTGCACCATATCATGCAATAGTTATAGTTGTAAATATCATGATGAAGAACAAATGAAACTTGGTGAAAAACGCATGATGAATTGGAATCTCAAGGTGTTGAAGTTATGCTGACGATAGAAAAGAGAGAATAGGCGTCAAATTTAATGATAGAGATTTAATTGGTATTCCTTTTAAGAATAACTGTTGGTAAAAAGCTAATGAAAATATAATTGAATTTTCAACAAGAAGAGAAATGGAAAATGTTGAAATGTCTTCTGAAGATGCAATTAATAAAGTTGTAGAAGAGTTAGAAAAATAAAATAATATTTAAATACTCACGTATTTTTATGTAGTTTCCAATTAATTATATCTATCTATTTAATTGGGTATCATATAAATGATTTATATTAATTTAAGGATTAGGAGTTTTTATGGATAGTGATTTCAGTACAAAAATTCAAAAACAAAAATAAGTCGAAAAGACGAAAAAGAATTAAAAATAGATTAAAAAGAGTTGGGAGATAGGATGAGATCTGTCTATATAGCTTCTTTTGTCTTGGATTCAGTTCTTGATGAGAATTATTTCTTTTGGCTTTATAGCAAAGGGATTTTCAATTTATATAATAAAATAGATTTTTAATCTTTTTGCTTATGTTGTAATTGCAATCGGATTAAATATTTTCGGTTTTTGGATTTCTATTTTTCGCTAAGAGATACCAAGGAGTAGCTTCAATTTGCGAGAGATAATTAAAAGTTAAATTTTGATGCTTTTTCAAAAAGTGATGAAGAAGTCTTTAAAGGATATTCAACAGCAGATGTACTTACAGTTGCATCACAGGAATTGACAGTTTAGATACCTTTTTAGTAAATTATCTGACAACAACTTTATGACATATTTTTAATTGTGCAACATTTTATTGATTGTAGCTTATCTATCTCTTTAGAGGGTTGGTGTTTTTAGTTAGTATTCTTTTTATTCCGGTTTCAATAGTGTTAATACAAAAAGCGTTCAGCAAAAATTATGCAACATTATTGGTCAACTTATATGGATGTAAGTAATTTATTTATGGACGATTTAAAAGGATTGAATACTCTTTATTCTTATAGTGCTGATGAAATTTATGAGAAGAAATTTAATGAGTCTGCTGAAAGTTTTAGACTTTTTACTATGGAGCTTTTTGAAATTTCAACTTCAATCCGTTGGATATATGGATGGGCATGCATCTGAATTGTAATTTCAGGATTTTTAGCTGTTCTGTCAATATCAAAAGGCAGTATGTCAATTTTTAATTTTTATATTCTTGTTTTGATTGCAACTGAGTTTTTACGCCAATTAGAGAATTGGGATATTGTATGCATTTACTTATGATGAATACTAAAATGGCAGATAGAATTTTTACTTTTCTAGATAGTGTTAAAGGTAGAAAAGAAATCAGAAGTTGTCGAATATCAAATTAGAAAGTATGGATAATATTGAATTTAACAATCTATCCTTTTCTCATATGACGATAGAAATGTTTTTAAATAATATTAATCTAAGGATTACTAAAGGTAGTTTATTTGCAATTGCAGGAGAGAGTGGGCTTGGAAAGAGCACATTTGCCAAAGTTTTGTTTAAAAATCTTGATGATTATTCTGGAGAAATTTTAATTGACGGAAAGTCTCTAAGAGAGTTTTCAAAGTCAGATATAAATGCTCTAGGTTTTTTATATATCTCCAGATCTATGTCTTTAATGAAAGCATTATGATAATTTAAAAAGCAACAAAATTACCAGAAAAAGCTATATTAAACTGGATTGAAGAAAAATATTTTAAAATTTGTAAAAACTTTGCCTGAAGGTTTTTAATACAATTATTGGTGAAAATGGAAGATTGATTTCTCCGGGACAAAGACAACAGATAATTTGTGTAGAAGTTTGCTAGCAGATAGAAAAATTTATATTTTTGATGAAATGACTCAGTGTTGATACTCGAAAACTGAAATAGCAATTTTGGATTTAATCAAAAATGATTTCTAAAAATTCTATTGTTATGTTTATTTCTCATAAGATGAAGCGTTAACAAAGCTAGATTTTGTTTTATTTATGGAAAAGAAAAAGTTGGGATTTTGGAAAACCAGAAGATTTATACAATTCAAACTTTGAATATAGATTATTATTAGATAAACAAATGAAATGGAGGAAATTTTTAAATGAAAGATAGTTTAAGATTGGTAGCTAGACTTATAAATTTTATGAAAAATTATTCCCTATAATTTTGTTAGCTGTATTTTTGCAGTTTTTGGTTTTCTAATTACAGTATATATTCCTGCAAAAATTATTTCTTTGGGATTTGATGCACTTAATGGAGAAAAGGTAAAAATAATATCTTTAATAGTTTTAGTTGTTCTTGCGATTTCAAGAGGACTTTTCAGATATGGAGAACATTATTTTGGACATTATGTTGCTTTTTAAGGTTTTGGCTGACTTTAGAAGAGAAATTTTTCAAAACTTAGACGACTTGCCCTTCAAAAACTTGACTCTCAAGACAGTGGGCTCTATTGAAACTAATAGGAGAAGATGTTGAAGCATTGGAAGTATTTTCTTTGCACATACACTAGCTCCAATTACAACAGGTACTATTGTTTCAATAGTTTTAATTATTTATTATTTACAATATGATATTCTATTGGGATTAATTGTATTTTAGTGTATTTTTACACTTGTTGTTATTATACCCAATGTATTTTCTAATAAATTAAAACCGCATCTCGAAGTTCAACAAAAATATAGAAAATCATATACTTCCTATTTTTTAGAAAGTTTAAGAGGGATGAAAGATTTACTTCAACTTGGAGTTGAAAAAGATAGATTTAAAACTTATCACAAGAGAGTAGATTGTAAATAAAAAGGAAAGAAATGTTGCAAAATTAAATTTCTACAATTTCTATTCAGCTTTTAACAATAGGCTTGAGTTTTAGTTTTTTCATTAGTAAATTTTCTACTAGTTAATAATAATGTAATTAGTGTAAAAGATGCTGTGATTACATTGGTGGTTTTCAGTTCGTCTTTGCTCCTTTTTAGAGTTAGCAGACTCTTTAGGACTTGGTCGTGCATTACAAGCAGCAAAACAAACTTTTTAGTTTATTGGATGAAATCGAACCACTTAGAAATGAAGGAAGTAGCGAAAGTGAAAAAACAAATGAAATAAAATTTGAAAATGTTGACTTTCTTATCCTAATAGATATAAAACTTATTTTTGAAGATTTGAATTTAGATTTTGAAGGCAAAAATTGTGGTCTTGTTGGAGAGAGCGGATCTGGAAAAAGCACGTAATGAAAATGGTAATGAAATGGTATATGACATCTGGAAAAATATTTTTAAATGAGGGAAGATATTATGGGAATAGATATGAAAACTACAAGAAAAAATTACTATTCTACATTCCACAAATCTCAAACAATCAGAGAAAATTTAGTTTTAGGAAATGATAAGATTACTGATGAAGAAATTTTAGAAATACTGAAAAATGTAGATTAAAGGATGTAATTTTATCAACTGAAAAATGGACTTTGATACTAAATAAATTCTGAAAAATTATTTTTCAAGTGGAGAAATGCAAAGACTTGAACTTATGAGACATTATTAAAGAGGGCTGATGTTTATATTTTTGATGAGCCCATACAATTTAGATACTTTTAAATGAATCAATAATTTGAATTTGATTAAAGAAAATTGTATGGAATGTATTTTGATTTCACAGAATGAGTACTGGCATCATTTTCAGATGCGTGTATAGAGTAGAAATGAAATGCTTAAAATATAGCCTTGGCAGATTAAGATGAAACATGTTATCATCATACTAAAATATGAGGGTAATGTATGAAAATTAAATTTGTAAAATATACTTGGATTATAATAGGATTGATATGGCAATAGGAACTATTGGCTGTACCAATATTGCCTATCATTTTTCCTCATATTGTAACATTGTTTTTGTTTTGCAAGAAGTTCTAAAACTGCATAATTGGTTTGTGGAAACTAAAATTATACAAAAACATAATCTAGGATTGCAAACAGAAAAGGACTCATTAAAACAGAAAAGTCAAGATTATATTCTTTACCTTGACAATGGGAATAGGATTTTTATTTTCATGAAAATACCAAGATTGACGAATTATTTTAGGAATAGTTTGTTTTTCCATGTGATATATTTTGCTCTTTTGGAATAAAAGACAACAAAAAGTAATGAAAATGTAAAAGCTGTTTGATATGAGTTAAAAGATCTTTCATATCAGTTTTTAATGCAAAAATATTTTTAAAAATTTTAGATATATTCTACTTGTTGATATAAAAATTTTACAATGGATTTCAGAGGAAAACGGGTAAACATACTATATATAGTATGGATTTCTATTGACAATACATATTGTTGATGATATATCTTATTGTCGAACATTTATGAAGTATTTTTGAGCAGGATCGATTGTGTTAAGAGTAGTCGGTCAAGAAGCAGATTTTGACGCAAAATAAAATCGCAATAGCGATAAAAAAGCTATGCATAGCAGACAGGAGTATATGAAGAAGGATTGGCAGAAAAGATTGCACCAGAGATAGAAACTTTTTGCAACTACAATTGGAAAGAAGATGAGCATATATGATATAGAAGACGCGTTTACTACAGTTTAATTAAATATGAACTGCAACTGCAAGAGCTTATGAAATTATAGCAGGTTCAAACTTTAAAAGACTAAAAATACTACTGATGAAAGTATTTTAGGACTTCTTGGATACACAATTTAGATGTTATAAATGAAAATTCAAATAAAAATGCTATTCTCGCATCAACTCAAAGAGATTTGATTGCTGGAGAAGCTTTCAAAGATATCGCAAGAAGAATGCTAATTCTGTAGATATTGTTCGGGCACATGACGAGGGAGCAATACATCATGATATGGACTATTTAATTCAACCTATGTTCAACTGTTGTTTAGTTAATATCGGAGATATGTTGACAATGGAACTGTTATAAATGGTAAAATGGTAGAAACTCCAAAATCTTTCCAAGTTAGCTTGTACAGTTATGACTCAAATAATTGCACAAGTTGCATCAGGTCAATTTAGGGTCAAAGCTAAATATTGCCCATCTAGGAAAATATTTAAGAAAGAGTTATGAAAAGCATTTAAAAGCTCGCGAAAGAAATTTAACTGATGAAAGAGTATTGAAAATACAAAAAGCAATGACTAAGAAAGAATTGGAAGCAGGCATCAAAACTATTCAATATCAAATAAATACTTTTGATGACTGGCAAATGGGCAAAGTCCTTTTTGTTACTCTATTTATGTATGTTGAAGATGATATGAGTAAAGATGAAGGTACAAAAATTGTTGAAGAAATAATCAAACAAAGATTACAAGGAATAAAAACGAAAAAGGAGTTTATATCACACTCAGTCTTTTCCTCAAAATTGATTTATGTTTTGATGAAAACAATGTTAAAGAAGACAGGCATATTATTATTTAACAAAACTTGCTGCAAAATGTACTGCAAAGAATGTATCCTTGATTATATTTCATACTTAGAGAACATTATGAAGGAAAATGTATTCGAACTATGGGTTGTAGATCATTCTTAGTACCTTATAAAGATGAAAATGGAAACTATAAATGAAGTAGATTTAATCAGGTGTTGTAAGTTTGAATTTTCACTACAAATAGGAATTTTAAATACAGGAAATGAAGGTTTCTTTGAAATGTTGGATAAAGAGACTTGAAATAGTAGCACTTTTTATTAAGAAACGCACTTCTTCAAAATGTAAAGAGCGATAATTCTCCTATTCATCTGGCAATATGGAGCCATTGCAAGACTTAAAAAGGGGAAAGTATTAAAAATATCTTGAAAATGGATATTCAACTCTTCTGTAGGATATATTGGATTATGAAGCGACAATTTGTGTAAGAGGTGTTAGTCATACGACTGAGGATGGAAAAGAATGCGCTTAAAGTTATGAGAGAGTAAACAGAAGCAGCTGATAGTTGGAGGAAGAAACAGGAACGCATTTCATTATATGGAACCCTGCTGAAAGTTTAATCTCACAGATTCTGTACTGTAGATAGAAAAATATGAGAAATCAAGGATGAACAGATAGTGACATTACAATAAATAGTTATCATGTTGATGTTAGAGAAAATATTTCGCCTTTTTGATAAATCTCAGATTTGAAGAAGAGTTCAAAAATTATCAACTGGAGGTTAGCATTTTGATGCGGAAATTCCTAATATGAATCACAATGTTGAAGCAGTGAACAAATGATTAGATTTATCTCATGATAATATTCAATATGCTGAATTAACACAAAATCAGATTATTTGCCGTTTAGTGAGTTTGATGAGAAATAAATCATAAACGAATATGAACGAATGGAATGTCCTCACCGTCATAATAAAGATAAACAAAAATGAATGTAAATTAGAAGAACTGCAGGTTATCTTGGAGAAAATCTTCTGAATGAAGGCAGAACAAAAGAAATAAAAATCTAGGGTTCTTCATATATAGTGAGGATTAAAATGAGATATGGTCAGATAAAGACCTTATGATGTTGCAAATGTAAAGTTGGTATCAGAACTAGTATTTTCACTGGCTGTACACATAATTGTAAAGATTGTTTTAATAAAAATATATGATTTACCCTTTGGAGAACTTTGGACTAAAGAAACTACCAATTTAGTCATAGACTATTTGCGTGATAAATGTAGTTGGTCTAATCTTTAGTTTGGTGGAGAGCCAATGCAAAATGCAAAAGAACTCTTGAAATTGTGAGAGATATAAAAGAGCGTGAATAAAAATATTTGGATTTATTCAGATATACTTTTGAAGAAATTTTGAAGATGATGACAGATTTGAACTTTAAAAAGAATGTGATGTTTTGGTTGATGAAAGATTTGATTATGATTAAAAAGATTTAACTTTGAAATTTCGTGGGTCTTCAAACCAAAGAATTATAGACATAGAGATAATTGAAACTGAAATATTGTACTGTTTTATGGAGTAAATATGTTAGAGAAAAATATTAAATATTTCACTGAAAATACAGATAAATATGACAGGAGTTGATATCTTTCAGGAATTATAGGAACATTTTAAATGTTACTAGAGTGTCAAAATTTGTGATAGAATTTTTACAAAATTCAGTTTCAATAACGGCAGATGAGCAAATAATTTTTCAGACGCTATTTATTCCTTTGCAACAGTTTTAGGCTTTAAATTTTCTTCTGTACCACCTGGATAAGGATCATCTTACGGTCATGGAAGAGTGAACATATAACGACCTTAATAATCTCAATGATGGTTATGATTGTAGGAGTTCAATCTGTAAAGACATTCATCGAAAGAATTATAAACCTGAAAAATTATAATGGGGAAATAGAATTGCTTTTTAGTAATTTTATTTATAAAACTTGGATGAGTTTATTCAATAGAAAACTTTCCAAAGCAATAGATTCAAGTATTTTTAAAGGCAGACATCAATTGACTGTTTGAGTGATGTTTTTACAACTCAGTTGTTTTAATTGCAATGATTTTTGCAGATTATACTACTTTTTCCCTATTGACGGAGTTGGAGGCTAATAGTTTCAGCATTTATTTTATTCTGGTTTCTCTTTATAAAGGAAACAATAAGTCAAAACTTTATTGGAGAGGCACCATGTAGAATTGATGTAAACAGTTTTGTCTGATATAGAAAAAGCACAGTGAGCTAGAATACACACTATACTTTTCATAGATATGGACACTTTAAAACACAATGCAACAGTTGATGTTGAAGTTGATTCTGAAAATGAGTTTTAATCAAAGCACATAATCTTATGAGTTTGATTGAAAAAGAAATTTATGAAAAGTATGAAATTGTATCTAGTAATCCATGTTGAACCTGTAGGAGGAAACTTTACGGAAAGAGAAATTGAATTAAAAGAAATTACTGAAAAATTGGAAAAATGAGTTTATCTATATAAAATCAATGCACGACTTTTGCAATCTACAAACAGAGATAAATACTTTGTAGGTTTGCAAATAGTCTTAGATGGAAATAAAACTAGACAAAATTTTGACGAAAACTAATAAAATCAGAGCTGAAGAACTGATATTATGATGAAGAATTAAAAACCTCAATAACAATATTATATGATTATTTTAAAATAAAGACGGTGCTATTTTTGTATGTGACGTCTCATGTAATTTTTACATAATCAAGGTAGTATTTTTATTTTGGAGAAAAATTCTATGATTTAGTATTACCTTTTTATTAGATATTTTAAAATTTTAATTTATAATATTATTTTATAGTTGATATTTTTAGATGCTTTATTATTTTGGATATATTTTTCTTTAGTCGAAAATAAAAATATATAGTTAATAAATTTATCTTTTATTATACTGTTTGTTATAATTATATTTTCAAAAATTATGTCAAGTATTTTATTTCAAAGCTATCTATGAAGTAGTTCGTTTTAGATTTAAGCTAGCAAGAAAAACTGAATAACTCAATTTCTTTACAAAAGAATATGGAAGATATTGAAAATCCTAAATTTGAATATCAATGAAATAGAGCTTGGAAATTTTTAGCTTATGATAATGCAGGTTTTAGTAATTTTAATGGATTTAATAAATTTTATTCCTATTTTTGTGTTGGTTTATCAGGTTTTATTATGAAAACTACTTTTTTACATTGTAGTTTTTACATTTTTAATTCAACTGAGCATATCCTCTAAGAGAAAAATTAATGAATTTGACTTAATACAGATTTAGAAGCAGGAAATGCATATAACAAAACTTGAATATTACAATAATTTTAGTATGAGAAATGAATATGGAAAAGATATTCGTGATATTTAATTTAGGAAAATCTAATTCAAAGAGATGAGGAGAAAATTGTTAATGAAGCAATGACTATTATAGAAACTAATTTAGGCATAAAATTAGGGTATTATCTCAATATTTTGGAAAATTCTAACTGATATTTTTACAATTGAAAATGTTGATATACTTATTTAGTATTAATTCCATTTCTATATTCATAATTTTATAATTGTATGTATCAACTTTTTGTAATCTAATGAAAAGGAGTTTTAAGAATTATATCCGATTTAAAGAAAAATATAAAATGTTTGATAAATACCTTTTGCATTTAGAAGATAGATAAAAGTAAAAAGCTAATATAGAAAATAATAGACGTATCCTTTGAACTACAAAATATTTACTTTTAAATATCCAAATACTGACAAATACAGTTTAGAAAAATATAAATATGGAGTTTTCATCTTCGATAAAATTGGAATAATTGGAGAAAATGAGCTGGAAAAGAGTACACTTATAAAAGTAATCAGGGTATTTACAATCAAACAAGGGAGATAGTACATTTTGTCCAAATTGATGTCGATACATATAAATATTGAAATTGGAGTTGATGAGCTTGACGACAAGTGCTGAAAGTACAACATATGCTCAAATCAAAGAATATGTTTGAATAATGAATTGTTCTGACATTATATATTGCACAGATAAAAGGAATGGAATAGAATATGAAATATTACAAATGTCTAAAAGGAGAACAAATTATCTACAGTGTACACCTGGAAAGAAGAAGCCATCATGATGCCTTGGAGACACTTCAAATGACGTTGAATAGCAAGATATTTTAGAGATGGACAATAAAAATAATCTTTTTCCCAATCAGTTTCTGCTTAGTATTCACTGCATTTCTGACATTCTTACTGAATAGGAATGCACTGCTATATTTAAGGATGATGTTTTGCATATTTGAGCACAGCATCTTTCTTACAAAAGAAGCAATATCGAACCTAGCATTGATTATCGGATTTTTAGTTAGTCCATACGGCGCATTGACATTGGAGCAACTGCTATAAAGCTCTTTCAGGGAATCAATGAAGAGATAAACAATTTAAAAAATTTAATAAATGGTAACTAAAGGCGATAGAAAATTATCGTCTTTTTCTTTTTGGTAAATTTAAGAGAGAGGTAAGATGGACTTGGACTATTTCTATAACAGAGAAGCAGGAGTTGATGAATCTTTGAAAGTGCCTGAGTTAGTGATGGAGAAGAACTATGTTATCGGCAGAAGCAATGTTCTATACCTATGCTTCTAAGCGTACAGGAATGT
>BNJU01004870.1_pt1 | contig 62408 bp, 72 predicted proteins | sample 8539281 | NCBI WGS metagenome assembly BNJU01 (sample SAMD00202456, study PRJDB9452) | human saliva metagenome | isolation source: human saliva | place: Japan
TGTTTATTGCAGATTTCGAAAGTAGTTCACACCGAAGCCGTTGCCGATTTTGTGAAGCGACGAACTCGCTCAATTCACCGCGGTCACCCAAGAAAACCATATTTGGTCAATACGCTAATCAACCCACGCCCAGACAGCGACCACGGGAAAAACCATACGGTTTAACTTAACATCGTGGCATCAACGAACAGTTCATCGCAAACCCATTTTCCAGCAGTTTCGCAGCCAACGATCATCGTCTGGTCGCCCATTTTCAACGTAGCTCATCACGAACATCGCGTTCTGTCAATTCATCAGCAGTCTTCAACCACGTTTTCCGTTGCCGTCGAATCAGTTGCGGCAACAGCGACAATCACCAGCGCTTAGTCCACCATCGCTGAACCGTCACTGAACAATAACCGCTATCTGCAGCGAAACTGAACGTTCAGTTGTTGCCTTCATGTCCACGCATCAAGCCTCAGTACCCCAAATTCCGTCCATTTCCGATCGGTATGAATACGCCAGCCGATACTGGTTAAACATCATTGGTGTCAGAGACACCGGTGGTTTACGAAGCAGCTACTACGAACAGACAGCAAGGCGGAAACGCCCGTGCCATCCGACGTAGCCAGGATACGTTCAATCTATTGCCGATTGCCTGGTCGATGGCGAGCGACAAACAGTCAATACCATTATGTCATCGCAGCCATCGTTGCCCTTTCAGTCCAGCAGTTATCACCCCCGAAGGTCATCGCCTTTCTGGTCAAATGCCTGTGGTGCCTGCGCTATGCGCATGAACACAGTTAATAGAATTTGTTATGTTCAGGTTCAGCCATGTTGCATCATCGTTCATGTCAAACTTTATAATGAGCTGATAACGATATTTGTTCACAGACCTTTTCACATACTCGTTCGAATGCGTTAAACAACGTGAAATCGTCATTTTTACGGCGGTTTTCAATGCTTCAATACCTCGCTTTTGTCGGTTACTGCGTATTTTGCCTCGTTCAACTTAAACAGGGTTGATAATAGATTTCAACAACAACTTAGCGTGTGTTTCATATCAGTTTTCGATTCAAGTAGACTTTCTCAACCAGAAGACCGAGCAATAGAACAATCAAGAGCAGAGTAACCTTCTTTATTTATAAACAGCAAACAAAGAGGGTGTATTATTTTAATCAATAGTATTGTCACACATATCAATACGGCACGGCAATTTTGACAGTTGCTCACTGTTCATACCAATAGTTTATTATCATTCATAACGGTTGCTTTAACAGCCGCATGCCGATTACGCCGTACCGTCCCGCGACGTTACACAACGTAACAAATCAACAGCCGATATCATTTGCATGCTTCAATTTATTTGTTCGAACAGTCACGTCGATTTTCGAGCACGGTCCCCACATTTGGTCAATTGTTGTTTCGTACTTCAGCCAGCCACTCGTCGGTTTGACCACCCCACCAGCATTATTTAAGAAACATATGTTTTGCAACAGCGAAATCATAACGAGGGTTGAGTTGTTAAAATACCGTGAATCGATTTGTCAGGCCTCGGCTCGCGTCATATTTACTGCATCACAGTTCGGCGCACACGGGATTGGCGCGGGCCTGTCCGGCGATATTCAAACACGATTTCATCAGCCCCACGCTCATTATCTTTGTCGCCCTTGTTGTTCCCCAGCGAGCCTGGCGTCAGTCAACGACGCCAGAATGAACATAGTTTTGATTGTTTTATCTGTGAGCAATATGAGCTCAACAGTTTTTAAAATCACCGCGAATTTTATGACCGTTACTAATTTAAACAATATGCATACCGTATCGACAGTTGTTGACGTCAGCATAGCCATGATCTCTTGCACGATAACGCCATCAGAAAGTTAACCATCAAAGCGCACCAGAATCAACGTTAACAGCAGCACAGCGAGCCAGCAGTTAATTTCGCGATTGACATAGCAATATCAAAACACCACAAAGCGAACGACACGCACCCGAACATACCATAAATTCCTCATATATTCTCGAATCTCGAAGCGCAGCGAAACGACAACGCCTTTCTCGATCTTATAAAGCAGCCAAATTGTTTAAATCACATAATCCTTCTCAAATTTATTTATACCGGTCATTTGACGCATACAATATTATACCGTCGACAGCTGGTCATTTCACATCATTCGACTTTCGCCTGTCTGGCTTTTCGTCGCAAAACACGCCCGATGTCAGGCGTTGCTTTTACATCTTTGATACACCACAACATCACAACAGCCGGGTCAACGTCATTGGTCAGCAATATGTCTATTTGTTAACCGATCATCACCGTGCGAGTAACGTTTCGCATCTCGATAATCCCTATTCAGAACAACACAACACACGACAAAGCACACATCGCAGGGCCTTGTTTTAACTTTCTGTAAACACCTGTCGTCATAGCATTATATTATTATGGCGATATGATGACCAGCAATTTTTAGGTCAGAATGATCATTCACATTGACGGGCATGCCGATATTGCGTTTGCACTCAAACGGTCGCCGTTTGGCGATTTCGCCAATCGCATTACCTCATTTAACGCTGATAACACTAACTTTATCGCAGTAGCGACGAGTTACACCTGTAGCCCGATTATTGCGAATCATCTCCGCTGTATATGCAAGAAATCCCACGCGGGTGAATATATTCTTTTTCGAAATTTTTATAAAAACATCATTGTGAGAAGAAGATGCTGGCGAACATGTTACTGAGAGCTTTAGCTTTTTTTACCGTTATCGTCAGATTACCGCCGACATCATTTTTATGATTTTAACGCCACGCCCGATATCACGAGGTTCACTACCATTTCGGTGAGTCACAGATGTCATCAATGAGCGTCTCGATCATAGTTTGAACAGTCTCGTAATTACACCGTACATTTTCGCGCACAGTTCAAACACCGCAAATCGTTGAACATTAATTGGCACTCACACAGTTCTCAGATTTATTATAATGGTCTGGCGATAGTCGCGATGAGCCTGACCGCTCATTCAGCAGCACTTGCAGTAACAACGCACGAATTCGTCGATTAGCGTCATATCTCAGTTTGATTGGCCTTTAACGATTGAATTTGTCCTTTCACCGTTCATAACCGCATATGCGAACAATATTTAGTTGACAGCAGTTTAACGCCCTGGTTTTCAGTTTATCATCACACCCACGCCGTCTCCGTCTTTGTCAGAACATACCATCGAAGCTTCGACAGATGCCACGCTGGCTTGAATGGGGCCTCCGGCCTCGATCATCATACCCGCGCCCTGGCCGGTCATCGGCTGGTTACCGGGCCCTCGCGGCGTTAATAATAATGCGCCAGCAAATTGCCGTCGACGTTTACGAACGTTAGTCGGGTTCTGCATGACCCACACTATCAGACAGAATGTATCGCCCCATTAGCGCGAATGAGAACATTGCCGGCTGACACCATGACCATGCCAATTTGCTCACCCATTCAACGTTTCTCAATTGTTGCGCGAGTCTTCTCTGGGAATACACCTATCCATTTGCAGTCCCCAGCCTGTCGCACATCATTGTCCACGTGCTCATTTTATCTTGCCTGCGTTCCAGTGCCCAGATCGACTACCAGGCCGTTTAACACCCGTCGAGTCATTAAAAAATATTCATCATCTCGAAGACTACAGATTCCATCTTTTGCACCCCAGGAACTGCTGACCACGACGCCATAGCGTCATAATACTTGATTTAACACCATAATCACCACCGTCACATTGAGCTTGGCACCGAGTATATCACCAGTTCGCCGTAGCCAGTTGCCGCGACGGCACCTAACATAAACATGAACACCATTTGTCATTTAAAACACTAACGCCATCATCAAGCTCACCTCGATCATTCCATTTTGCCAACAAACACGACCTTATCAATCGCAAATTTATTTCAGCACCGAGAATCGACGAAACGCCCGTCAACTGATCGGTCTCGAACGAACCATTGAGCTTCGCAGGCCGAAGCGAACCGGTCAACTGTTGCAAACACGTCGCGCAGCTGTCACGTTATTTTGAAGTCACCATAACCGCTGATCCACGGCAGCGCATCGCCTGCAACGAACATCGTTTGCTGATCACCCGATTGCAGTCACGTTATCAGGGTTAGCAACCTTAACATAAACAGTTATGAACACTGCCTCCTCGTTAAAGGAAATTTCATTCTGCACGCCCAGCCCAGCCGTGCTCACATCAAGTCTTTAAGCCTCAGCCTGTGCCACACATCTCGAATTTTTCTGGAACAGCTATCTAGCTAGTATCAGGCCTGCAGATAACACATTTCAGTAACAGTGAGCCCAATAGAGGCTTTTGTCTTCCTGCTTGAGTTACTCAAACCTCAACATGTATTATTCATAGCTTACAGGTGCTCATATAACACTATAACACACGTTAGCTATTGACATGTTCATAGCGCAGCACTGTCGTGGTTGCCGCTCATTGCGCTGGGTTCGTTTCAAGCATCATGGCTATTGTCCTTCATATTTAGCCTAGCTTCTATCATGACAAATTATGATTTCAAATTAGAAACACAACAAAACAGCTTTTCGATATCTAAAAATAAAAATAGGGATTCTATGAGAAATGATACTATTGAATTAATTTTAACTGAAACATTATTAATAGAACATAGAAAATCTATAAAAAGATAGTACTGAACAAAATTAAATTAAAAGTAAACAATACAAATAATTCATTTGAATTGTTTACACGATACAGACTATAAAAATCAAACCTATCTGTAAAATATGAACCAATAGGGTAAAACAAAAGTTTATTCTTTTTCAATTAATAACTAAAATATGAAAGGACAATAACTATGATACTTAAACAATTAAAAACTATTAGATGACTTAATTGATGAAAATTCTGATACAAGAGAATATGTATGATAATACCAGTATAGTATCTTTAGAAGTAGAAAATGAGCACTATATAGTTATTGATGATTTATATACAAGTGCCTATACGTATCAAATATATAGATATACAAACGATATATAGATAACATTGATAGAGATAAACTAAAACAAAAATATTATTAAATAATGATATTTTATATAATGACCTAAAGTATTAGTTAATAATGCATATGATTATGTTAATAACAACATTGATGATATAATTCATTATATGAAACTTTATAAACATGAATAGATACATACTATTTAAGTTTAGGTGTAATAATAAATGAAGATGAGAAATATATATTGATACTGTTACATGAAATGTATTATCTATCACGAAATTTTTGATACCAAATAGATTAAAAATGTTAGAAGAAATTCAGGATAAAACATTAACAGATAACGAACTAAAAAGACTTAATCTAAACGCAACAAAAGAACAAATTGCAGAATGGAATTTCTTTTAGAAAACTTTATAAACGAAGAATAGACGGGTGATTCGATACTGACTATGTTAAAATTTCTAACCATATATTAGCTGATAGCTATGAAAATCAATTAGTCGTAAACAATCTTCATTTACACAGTGATGTACTTTGCCATGAGAGATCAAAAGACAATTATGAATTGTTAACTAAAATGTATGACAAACCTTTTTTGTGTGTGGTACTATGGACCGATAGTTCCTTCAATATACAGAAAATATTGTGATTTGGTTCAAGAGTATTATCGAAAAAGGTGAGCGAACTAGTGAATATTCTGTTTTCGATGATTCTATGATTAATTATTACAAGAAGATCAATTTACATTGATAGATAAAAAGTCGTGAAACTACAAATTTTGGCAAGAAAAATAAAAATAAAAATTGTCAAAGGTGGAAGCGATATTAAATATACGTTAAATGATGTTTTTAGAATAACAAATGAAAAGAGGTGTTCATTATGACTATGTTAAAAATTTGCCAAATCATATAATAGCTGTAGCTACGAAAAATAATTTATCAGTAAATAATACCAATTCAAAAAGTAATATATTTTGTAATGAGAGAACACAAAGATAATTATGAATTGTTAAATCAAATGTATGATGAGCCTTTTATATATGGCGTCATGGTCCAACAGTTCCTAAAATTTATAAAAATTTAGAATCTATGGTGTTAGTGCTATAATAGAAAAGGTGAGAAAATTAGTGAATATTCTATTTTTATAATACTATAATTAGATTATTAAACGAAGAAACATTTTCATTAGTTGATAAAAGTCGAGAATCTAAATTTTGGAACGCAAATAAAGATAAAATAGTACATGGAACTAATGATATTACGTATAAATTGGGAGATGTTTTAAATGGATAATAAAATTATATAATACAAAGATATATTCCCAGAAGACTTCCTTGATTACTTTAATAATATAAAGAAACTGTTGGAAAAATAAAATTAAATAAATTAGCTATAGATTTACATGAAATCGCTACAGTAATAGGTATTAAAATTAATACATCACAACTTAATAACCATCGAACATTTCATTCTAGCACAGAAAATAGGGCATTACATCCTGAATCACGATGATATATCTAATAAATTAATAATTATACAAATTATTCTTTGATGATTCAATAAAACATCGAGCAGCTAATAGATTTTGCAACATTATTATTAACACCTGAAAAATTTATTAACTTAACTATTGAACAGTACCAAAAAGAACAAGGTATGAGTGATCAGAATTAGAAAATTTTAGTTCAAAATATGCAAGAAGACATCTATCAGAAACAGTACAATGTTCCTGACCAAAGTATGAGATGAGACTACTAACGTTAGGTGTGATTGAATAAAAACTCAAAAGAGGGCGTTAAAAACCCCTTTATATTAATTCAAAAACTAATTGTTCGCATAGTACCAGTTATATGAACAATTAAGAAAGGATAAATTCAAATGTTAAAAAGAAATTAATCAAACTGATAAATTTATGACCTTAATCGAAGCAGATTTTGTGATGCGATTTTATTTACAAAAATTAACTTTTAAAGATAAACAGTTAAAAAGAATCATCGCATTTAATTATCACCAAGACATTTATAATAAATCTGAAGAACTTTGTAAATTCACAAGTGAGAAATGCATTTCAACTGATTTACTTGAATGTTTTGAACATACTTTGAAAAATATGCAATTGTAAATTACAAGATATTCCAAACTATGATCAAGGATATATTAGTAATTATCTGATGCTTTTTCTACCAGAAGTGATTAAATTAGAACCCTCATTGTTATCCAAGACGTTTAGAAACAATTAAAATCATAAGAAATGGTGAAATATATGAGCTCGAAAGAACTCAATCTGACGATAACATTAAAAAGCTCAAAACATGTATAATTAACATGTTCGCAACATAGAACAACTCTCAATGAAGTATTGTTTTTATAAAAATTTCAGAAAAATTATAACTCACCCACTTTTTGTGGGATTTTGTCTTCTACATTATACAATAAGGAGATGATCTATAATGATCAATTTACAAAAATTAAAATGAAATTAACAACTCATTAGTTAATAAAGATATTGATAAAAAGTTATTAAAAGAATGTTATCAAAAAGCATTAAATGAAATTAATACATTAGAAACAGAATATAACAAACTTGTAACATATTAGTACAGTGAATTAAACACAATAATCATATACTAAGACAAATTCAATGTAGATGGTCGACATACAGACCTAAAAGAACCTTTTAAGTCATCATATCATATAAATAATATAATCTATAAACGTCAAATTATTTTTACAAGAAGGATTAAATAAATTTTCTGATAATAACTATATTGATATTAACTCATTATTATCAGTATATTTAATAATATTTATTTCCTAAATCGGGATTTATCAAAAGAGTCACAGAAACGTTATATCCTTTAAGTGATAATCAGTTCTTTTCATCCGACTATAACACACTATTATTTAATAATGAAGATTTTTCTGACATTATTATTAGCTGTTATGATCTTGTAGAATCTGATTATATCAAAAAGGTCGCAAAAACAATCTACCCTAACCTTCAAAAAGATTTTGATAACTACGTAAAAGAAATGAAAAGACCAAGCAGAGAAATTGAATGATATACAGTAAGTATATCTCAATAATTTATAATATTATACTTATACACAATAAATACAGTACTTTCGCTACTCAATTTGAATATAAATAAATTTGAAAGGATTATATATGATTGATTTAAATAAATTTAAACACTTTTTTATAAGATCAGAAAGAAATCAATTATGGAACAGTTTTTAGCACACTTCGAAGACTCAGAATATATAAAATTTATAGTAGCTATTTCAGGTGCAGCATATAGTATCATTCACTTTTATGGTATTTTTAATATATTACTATAATCAAATCACCAAAAGAAATTAACCTTTAAATCACTAAGTAACTATATATTAACATTAATTCTAGTACCTTTTGTCGTTAGCTTTTCATTAACACATTATCATATAAAGATCATAAATATGCTGACGATACAATAATATCAATACAAGAAAATTATTACATATCCCATAATGATAATGAAATTACATTTAAATTAAAAATAACAATTCATATTATAAAAATTCACTCTGAATTTGATGTTAAAAACTCTTGAAACTGATAAATATATTCTCACAGATAAAAACTAATCAAAACTATTATTTCATTCTCAACATCTGAAGATTTGAAAAATATAACAACACTAAACTATAAAGATAATAAAGACGATAAAGATAAAAGCTAAACATTATAGATAGAGGCTATTAAATCAATGTTTGGAATATAAAATCCATACGGATTTAATTTTATACTACACTCTTAAACCCAATTATCTATTGCATTTACTCTTAAACTATGATACAATAAATATAACACGGTAGAGATGTCCTACCAATCTAAAATCAATTCACAGTAGTGTTGTGTTACTACTAACTCAACCCCTCATTATGAGGGGTTTTGTCTTTATAAAAACATATATTTCTTAAATAATACTAATTAGAGGTAAATTAAATGACAAAATTAACTAAACAAGAAATTTTTGAAAACTATTGAATTAGTAAATAATAGAGACCCAGAAATTCTCGAAAAATCAGCACAATTTCTTCGAAGACTCATAAATTATATTAAACGTCACAAATGAAGAAAATCAAACAATAATTGAATTTATTACATTAATGCTAACATCTTTGGAATGATACAGCATATGAAAATCAAGCATACGGTAATCTTTTCTTTTAAAAATATCATTATAGATGATAATAAAACAATTATTGAAATTTATGAAACAGATGAATATGATAATATCAAAAATTACTACATTAACATTATTAGTATAATAACAATACTACTGTATTAATTAAAATAAACCACCCCTACCTTTTTGAGGGCTTTTTGTATTTATAAAATAAGAAAGGATTTATACTATGCGAACATTACTATTACTGAGGTGCTCCTGGTTCAGGAAAAATCTACTTGGATCAAAAGAAAACAATCTCGAAAACTACACACTGAAGTTGATTTATTTAGAAATCTAATATCAAACCCTGTTTTTAGGATTAGACGGAAATTTTTAAAAATCACACAGCTAATGACAAAAAGCTTGGAATTATTATTAGAAGCATTAGAAACCGTATGGAAATGTGCGATTAACGATTGTTGATGCAAACACATTCAAACGAGAATATGTTTCTTAAAATACAAAAGTCTATTAGATAAATATCGTTATAGAGCATATTATAAAGAGTTTGATATAGAACTGATGAATTACTACAACGTAATGAAACAAGACCTGAACATAAACAAATTCCTATTAATGATGTTCATAGACGCACGCTTTAATTAAACACACAAAACCACAAACGTTTATTAAGAAAAATTGATGATATTTCAGAAATTATTAACTACTGGACTGAAGATTTAACTGATAAATACGATAATATTAAAATTATTGGTGACATTCATGGTTCATATACCGTATTAAAGAGGCAATCGGTATTAAGTTAGACGATAAAACCAAATACATCTTCACAGGTGACTTACTAGATCGTGGTATAGAGAACAAAGAGTTCTTGATTTTATGTTATCAATATATAAAAACCAAATGTTGTATTTATCGAAAGTAATCATGACGTGCATTTACGTAACTGGTCACTTGACTCATGGGAACTTTCTAAAAAGGAACACCTATCAAAACCACGTGAATCATCTACCATACCCTACCCCAAATTCTAGGTCAAAAAAGAAAAGTCTAAATTTGAAATTGAGGTTAATAATGATAAATGTTATACAATTAATGGTAAAATACAAAATTCCAGTATGGACTATGACTGATGACAACGAAAAATTAATCATTGAAAAACCTTATGTTAAATATAAAAATAATAACGATTTATTTAAAACCACATAAGTATTCAAAAACTGAAATTGATACAAGTATATCTACTATAGCATGATTGATGAAAAATAAAAATCACACGTACGTGAGGTTAGTAACGTTTGCCCTGTATGCTTTAATTTCATGGTAAAAATACTGTAAACCACGGTGATTCTCTAGCTTACCAATGATGACAACTATTTCAGGTAGTCAATTACATTCGGTGTGATGTCATTGCCCGATGATCAAATGAGATGAAATTTGGGAAGAGTCACTAAAGGCAACACACACAAAGGCACATTCAAGTACATGGACATGAAAAATAACTCAACTAACATTCAATTTCACTCATAGATGTAGTTGAATATGGTGTAGTGGTTAGTAGTTCTTGATATTGGATAAGAACGAGTGTGTGTTCGTCAAACTTTATATAAAAATACGTATATAACTTGCCTGCTGAAACATTCAACAAGAAAAACATGGATTGAGATACTGAAAATGAATTAACAAACACATTAATTCATGTAAATACGTTCATAAACTGATTGAATAATGATTTAATATATAACTCACAGAAACTGCTTAAAAAGAAAAATGGAACGATAAAACTATAACAGCGTGGACTGTTGTTGATACCACAACAGGTGATAATAAATTCGCTCATAGTGTAACTACCATGAGAATCAAAACACATCCTTAAAAAGATTATCTAAGACATTAAAATTCCAATTAAAAGCATGACAAATATAATGGTTTCTTGGGTATTGCATCAACAGTAGATGGTGAGGTTCATCCTAGCGCTACAAATCAACAGCAATGGTGAGACTGTAGACTACCGCATGAAATCTATAACAATTTGTGAATAATGATCAATTAAAAGTTTATCTGGAAATACAACTGCTCATTCGCACCGAAGTACTACAGTACACTGATGATAGACACATTATCGATTTTATTGCACAGATTGATCATACTATGAGACATATTAGAAATGAATATGATATTCATGGTAAACACACTAACGTTTTGCACCAAACAAGTATTAAGATGATTGACTATTACATCAACTTTCTTTTCTAAAAAGAACTAGTATCTACATTTTAGTAATAATTTACGAGACTATTAGTTATGCAAGAACATACTATCTGATGACAGAAGAACTGTCTTCAGAAGAGTTTAGTTATCGAAGACCAGTCTTTAGTTTTATGTTCAAAGTTAAGTACACGATTATTATACGATACTAAAACGTTTCGGAGAGTCTATATGTGATATGCAAGTTAAAGCTTGTTACCACATATGAGCTGTAACGCAGTTCGGACGAGACGCTTATATAGAGATGCAGCGATTCATTTCGTGGTGCATAGCAGCCATTAGAAATTAACCTATTTACTGTGATTTATTCAAAGAATTTGGATCAGTTATGTAAACCCACCCCTCTTTCGAAAGTGTCGTCTTCTCAAAAAGGAGATGTGATAAATTGACCCATTCTACATCTGGGTTTTGAATCTGAGTCACTAGATTCCCTAAAACCTATTCCGTATCGAAAATGATTTTAAAATGATTAAAAGCTACACGATTTACACGTTTGGTGAAGTTCATATCAAAGCACCGTTATCACTAAAACTAGAGGAACAACGCACACAGGATCTAAGAAACTGCTGTTCAGACGCAGTGTAATGATTAAACCTATATCACTGACACTCTCGTTATCATTAGGACGAATGAAGGTCTAAAATTCTACAGACATCTGAACCTACAGTACGTTGATGCTTGGGTGTGATTCCGCATGATACGGTGCTTCCAGTAGTACAAATCATTAGTATCAAGAGTTAAGAGCGTCCTAAACACAGGATAATGATATTTTACATGACTACATCTGAAACTATCTCAGGCCACATTATATTGGTATCAAATAAGATTCGCATGAATTACTTGTTGAATAATAGAAAGCTACTCTTTGATAATGGCTTCTACACATAACTCGTGGTGTACTATCGTCTAGTAGCTTTGTGTCTCACGATTGCGTAGGTAATACTGGACAAAAGTTTTCTGATAGTATGCGAGTTACTTTCTCGTATTTTCGACACGAGAATGTGTCCGCATTGATGTGCCAGCGAGTGTGACAACGCTAAGGAAGTTGTCAAAACAACAGAGTGTAATCAGACCAACTACGAAACTGATATTACGTCATCTTGCAAACGCGTGCGGATGTCATAGAAAAAGCTAGCACATAAATTAACATCTTTTGAACAAGAAATGTTAAGAAGTTTTCACGTGAAAGCGACAATGGTGAACTTAAATAAGAAAGGACTTATGTACCGCGGCAAAATTAGAACGAGTGAAAAGCAAAGGTCAGCGACACTACATGCCACTAAACAGCATTACTGAATTAAGGAAAAATATAAATTTACTATAACTATGACAGTTTCAAATTAAAACATACGATTATAGCACTCTATATTTATACTTTATCGAGATTACAGTATGATATTCCTATTATTTCATGCCTATATCCAACATCAAATCACTTCATTATGTTATTTGCATTGATGATATTTTAAAAGGCTTTTGAGACTAATTCAAGTTTTCAGTACCACATTCTATGTCTTAAAACAACAGACAGTATTTTCTTACAACGATGTGAGGAATGTAGAATTGAAAACTTTCAGCAGCTAGTGGTTATGAGATGAATTAGTACATTTTATGAAAAGAATTAAGTGAATGTGAGACTGTGTACTCCAGATGAGAGGTTGGTTAGATTTGGGTAACAATTATATGAACAACAAAATACAAATCAATAGAACGAGGTATTATAAAACGTAAAGTGAGCATGAAAGAATGTAGCTGCTGCTAAAGGTCATGCGTACATGACTACGACCTTCGCCTGTACCCTATTGAAAAATTGTTCCGTTACTATGATGTAGATGTAGTAAATACCTATTTAACGAAATTGAGTTTAGATGTAAAATGCTGTATGTACATTTTCATATAAGAAAGGATTTTCTACAATGACTAGACCAAATTAAAAGCAAAAATTATAGGAGATATTACAAATCTATTATTATACATTCTCTAATCCAACACCAAACGTTACTAACCAATTATCATAAATGGAAATCAATTCGTACAATTTAAATTAAAACTCAAAGAGGAGGATGCACGTTATGTAGAGCACCGTCCATATACTATGTTATTGTGTTTAATAATTTCAGACAAACAAATAACAAACACCCGATCAAAATATGTAACACATATGTGATTATGTGTTTTGGAAAATATCTGAACTAGTAAGAAAGTTTTCTACATACCACCATTTCAGTAAAATAACAAATGAAATATTTTCTATTATGGTGAGATCGAAATTTAATAATAGTTCAAAGGAATTTCCTAGAAGACAATGGTTATAGATGATAGTTACCATATTTTATACAACAATTAGCTAATTTCAACATAGCAAAGTGACTGTATTGTTAGCAGGTGTGGTTATTCTTCACTAAAATATAAAAGTCTCACGCACGCAGATTACTATGGTACAGCAAGATAATGAAAAGATTATTTTGCTAAAAGTCACTGGTTAGCCATCGGCTCACCCTTATCATACACTTGAACCATTTGGCCAATTTGTTACGACCTTATCGTATCGAAGATATAAATGCTTTTAAACAAATTACAATTAAATGCTAAGAGGTTATTTTATGCAAAACTTTCGTCGTAAACACCGAGATTGCCTAGAGACTATTTAATGATAACGTTAGTTTATCAAATGCGCATACTTTTGGAACAAGAAAGCTGAGTGCAATAAATTTCTAGGGTGCGTTATGATTCGCAGAAATCCACATAAATACGACATTACATATAAAAGATGTTGTCGAATTAATCACGTTTGGGCTTACGCGAAGGTTTGAGAGGATGATTAAATCAACACCTATAAATATGTCTATGCGGAGTACGTTGATAAAGACTCAGGAAGTACCCTACCTGATTTAAAGAGTCACATTCCGAGCATGTATCACTGTCGCCCATACAACATCCTTCGAACGATTAAAAAGCGTTATGATCGACGATGTAATATACAAATAGAGATCCATATAAACCCATGTCTATGATTTAATAGAAACGTGAGTATATTAAATAATCAAACAATTTATGCTTTGAAACATGAAAACTTAGATGATGAGTTAAACGTTTAGTTGATATTGTAAATAAACATATTGCTCACAGTACGAAAAATTTCATTCAAAGAGAGTTGATGAAAAGCTATAGTATCTACTTGAATAGTTTTCCTTTTGCCAGTTTCAAGTATAAAAATTGTATATCTTGAAGATGGGTTTGATGATATCATCGCATAATCCCTGATTGTTTCGTTTTAGTTAACCCTATTTATCGTGATGAAGATTGTATATGTTGAACAAAGTGTTGATCAACATTGATGAAAATAATATTTGAAAAAAGGGGAGAATTATGGATAATTACATTAAAATATTAAAAAGGTGAACAAAAACTGTTTCAAAGAGGTTTCAAAACCTCTACCTACTTTGAGACCTATGTGTTATAAACATGTAGTCGATAATTCTAAAATCTAAATTGAGTCAAAAATCAAAAGATAAAATGCTAGAATACAATAAGTAATATATTCAGATATGTTTGATAGCGGAAAATTTATAAAAATATCAATGAATTTTCCATTGGCAGATTGTGTGTATATTGATGTTAATAAAGAACGATATATTGAAGGGGTTGATGAAAATAATAATCAATATTATATTATTCCAGATAACTAAATCACTTCTTGATAATCAATACCACTGTATGTGGTATCACATACAAAACGAGGATGAAAATTCGAAGTATCAATATTTAAAACAGCTAAAGAGAGATACCATTAATACTATATAACACCAGATGTTATAACATCAGACATTCAGTTTCTAATTAAATATATATCTGAAAATCAGTTAGATTTAAAATCCACCTTCATCAAAGAGATTATGTTTGAGTATAAAACAAAACAAAGTTTTATAAAAGCATTAATTCAGGTAAAAACAACACTTAAACCTACTTATTTGTATAATAACGTTCAGTAAATGAACCTATGTGATGAGGTATTAGATGGTAAACAACGCATTAATGCTGTACTTTCATACATGAAAACACAATTCAGTATTAATGGACTATCTTCGTGACTTATCGCAAATTGATGCTAATTCCTCAAAATACCTGTGGATCCAAGAATTAAATATTTCCATCACAACAGGACATATTACCATGCCACTTCGATAAAATTGAATTGTTCTTACAAATCAGTGAATATAGTCAACGTATAGGTATACTGATTTAGAGCTAAAATTTTATTAAATAAAGCTCCTATTGTTAGGGGTTTTGTCTTTCTATATTTTTATCAGACAAGTTCTGACGAACTTAGTATGCCACCCTAAGAGTTATCACATAAACGCGATTATCTTTCAGTGATGAAAAGGATGTGATAATATGGTTTAAGAATACAATCTTTATCAAAAGCTGATTAAAAATATAAACCAAAAGAAAATGAACGTGCAATTTTAATTTCAATTCAAAGATGGTGAAAAACGTCATTTACCATTTAAAGAACGTACAAATCATATATATCACGAAGACGTTATAAGATATCTTGTTCTTATATTTTAATGATTTGACATGTCGAAATACAGAAAATCCATATCAACCTTTTGTATGTATACTGATGAAGATAATCAATTAATTTTGAATTTTCTACAAAAACATTGAAAACAAGATTTTGATAAACTGTTGATACATGCAAAGACTGGTATGTCGAAGTCATGCTGTGCTTTATTTCAGCAAAATACTTTTGAAAAGATGAAAATCTTATAACCTCTACTCCATCAGAAAATATAAAATTTTTCGGTGGTAATGACTATGTTGAGAAAGTTGAAAACAGAAACGAGGTGCAAATAATATGATAACATTAACGGGTAAAAACACTACTGCAAAAGTATTTACGAAAATATTGATGATAAAACAATCGGTCCGATCATCCAAATGTTAAATGAAGATATAATAAAGATACACTGTTAGAATCATGCCTGATACACACTACAGTAAAGGTTGTACAATAGAATTTTCTATTCAGAAACTACCTAATGATGAACAATCTTGAAAGTTGCACCTAATATAGTTGGTGTTGATTTAAGTTTATTGATGAGTGATTAGAATAAAAGAAAAATATTGATCTTGAAAAGATGAGTAAATTATGCGTTCAGTTGTTCCTGCTGCTCAAACCTACGAACACTCTCAAAACATAGCGATAAACAAAATGATTAAGAACTTGGTTTTGATATTGGTCGTCAGGGAAAACCATTTATTAGGTTTGGTACTCTAGGTGGTGGAAATCACTTTATAGAGACACTAAAGATGAAGATGGAAAGTACTGGTTAACTGTGCATTCAGAGCTCACGTGGTTTTTGGTGCAGAAATAGCAAAACATCTGAAAAACAAGCTATTAATTACCATTCAAAAACAGATTTATCAGATAAAGCCGAAATAATAAGCCAATTAAAAAGAAAATAGACATCGAAAATCCAAAAAGTGCTACAAAAAGACGTGAACAACAAAGAGACGCTGAAATCTATTACACTTAGGAAGTTCACCATATTTAGAGAGTGCATTACTTGAAAAACTATCTAAATGAGTATTGAAGTTGCTGATAGATACGCTCATCATCGAAGAAGACAATGTTATATAATATCGTTAAAGCTATGAACTGGACTGTTGACTTTGAATTCGACTCTGTACATAATAATATTGATATTAAAAAGTGGAATTATCCGAAAAGGTGCTACTTCAACTTTAAAGAAGGTAGATTATTAATTATCATTAAACATGCGTGATGGTTCACTGATTTGTTGTGGTTTAGGTAATAGTGACTGGAACTATCTCTGCTCCGCACGGTGCGGGTCAGATATTATCAAGAAAAAGCTGCAAAAGAATTAATCGATCTTGATGAGTATAAGGCACAAATGAAAGGTATCTATGCATCATCTGTGGGACTAACAACATTGATGACCATGCGTATATAAACCTGCTGAAGAAATTAAAAGTTTAATTGGTGATGCATGCGAAATACTACACCCTAAAACCCGTATATAATTTCAAAAGCACACTAATTCAGGTGAGGTTCTACGAACTCTATTTCTTCTAAGGTCTTACCTTAAGCAATTATCTTTTTGAAATAAATTTAATGAGGTAATAAACATGAAAATAATAGAAAAAGAAAATAATAATAGATAACGAAAGATACCTACTTTTTGGGTATTGATAATAACAACGATAATATTATATCTTAGATGTAGATACGAAAATAAATTCCCACGTATTGGTATGGTTTATCATTTTTGTGATAATAGGTGTTTACGTTCAAAATATGGAGTCTATAACACTAAACGAAATCTCACTCAACATTAACTAATAAAATTAGATATGTAACGTGACGCATTAAATACAATTGAAGATATAAAACGTGTTCGAAAAGTATTATTTAATACCATTTACAGGATGAATAATGTTGAAATTAAATCCAGCAAAATTATTAGAAAAATTAATACCCAAATATTAGACGCCTACTCAATAATTCGTAAATTGTTTTGCATAAGAGTATATATATATGACTCATGTGAATTTTTAGAACTAATCAATGACTATACTCGCTCTGATATGTATTTTTATTGAATTAATGCAAACATTAAACAGTAAACATTAATAATACAACGGTGATGATTTTATTAACCTATTAGAATTTTTAGACCACGAAAGTAAAGTAATTAATAAACTTGAACGAGTACCAACTCACCAATTCGATACTTCTATCAAGTTAATCAGAAAAATCACTATAAACGAAACCAAAAATCACAAAGTATACTACACATGCACATTTATTTTGAATAACGGAGAAAACTATGCAAGAAAGATTATATAATTTTAGAACAATTTTTAAATAATGAGTTCCATTATTAGAATATATCAAACAAGCACATTATCATTCATATGAGATTACCTACAGATACATATAATGAATTTAAAAATAAAAGTAAAAAATATGATTAATTTCTTTAATGAAGACGCTATTAAAGATAACAAAAATGAGATTAATCACCTAGTTATAAAAAATCAAAAGAAAGAATCTTATAAAGATGGATATGAAAGATTTAACTTTAAGTATATCAAAGATAATAAAGAAATTATCAAAGAAGTGTACAATTACATTTAAAGAAATATTAAATAAAAAGTACTAAATAAATTTGACAATATATATTACTTATTAGGTGAAAACTTATGATGGTCTTGACTGTTACCTACAACGTGGTACGTTTTGATTGTGATTAGTGTGGTCTGGTGGTTATATCGAAACGTTTACAACTTACTATAATGATATTGAAACCCATCAACATTACGATACTGCAATGATCAATGGTGTAAAACTATCAATACCAACTGGTGATCTAAGTAAAATATTTAAAAATGCTACTCTGCGTGAGGATGAAATTTATGATTCCACGAACTTACATGCATTTACATCGCTAAAAACGCTATGAAATGGCTCACCGTGGTGGTTCTGGGGTATCTTCAATCTAACTTAAGAGATAAAATAGAAAATGAAGATATTTACAATTATTATAAAATTTAATTGTATATTCACGAAAATTGGATAAAGCTTTTTGAGAGTGAATAAGCAATGGAAACTGAACATATAACAACAATCAACAAATTTTTAAATAATAAATAACTATTCATGATTTTATGGAAAACGATTCAGATATATATCCCAACACAAAGGTTATGAGAACTATATGAAGAACTCTTGATCAATAGACTTGAGACAATCAAAATTCAACAAACTTGACCAAAAACTACGAGACGATATTGAAGTGTTTAATAAGATTTGAAAACGAAGATAGAGATAATAGAGATGATAACAATTGAAGTACAAATATGTTGATGACATCGCTAACACTAATACTTATTCATTTCAAAGGTTATAATGTACTCGCTTATGGATGTATTAAATACAACATAATTCAAAGATTTAATAAATTAATGAGAGGTGACTAAAATGACAATATTTCGGGTATGATACTTATACTGGTAAATAAATGGATTTGTCTATAGTAACTATAACTTCGCTAGATGTAGCTGAAGTATTATGGATAGTACAGACGATTCTGAAATTTTAGAATTACCTGATAATGACTATGATATAATTAGCGTTACACGGTTTTTCAAATCACATAAATCTCACCGAAAATAGCACATACTATGAAGACAAAAGCCTTTTCATAAAAAGACACACTGACACGTTTTCTATCAAGGTGAACTTGATGATTAATACTTTTACACAAAAATATGATATAATAATCATATAAAATGGTTTAGGGAGATGACAAAAATATTTAAAATATATTATCGATTGGTTTAGTTTTAGCATTAATACTAAGTATCGTTGGACCGTATAACGGTTTAACTAATAAACATGAAAATGTCAATCAAGCACAAGCTAAGATTGACCTACAACTCAAAAGACGTGCGGATCTTGTTCCTAATGTTGTGGCTGTAACACAAAATATATGTCACACGAGAAGGAAATTTTTCACTAGAGTGCCGATGCAAAAAGTAAAATCGGTTCAAACAATAAAGCTGAAAGTCAAGGTGAACAAGAACTAAGTTCAGCTATTTCAAGACTACTTGTACTAACGAGAACACTACCCTATAAGCTGATACACAAGCATACAAACTTAATTACAGAACTTGAAGGTACAGAAATCGCATAGCTTAACAGCACTGTGACTATAATAAGGTTGCAACTGAGATAACAAATCAATTGAAGATTCCCAACAAACATCACCGCAAAACTATTTGATTTTGAAAAGTCGAACTAACAGAGCTGATGAATCAGCTGAAAAAGCACCACAGTCAAATTTAGTTAGAAGGTGAAATCTGAGAAAAATGGCTTTTATTAATATTAGCACCATTTTTATTACTAACAAAACACATGCGTATGGGATTTTGCCAGATACCACAAAACGGTATACATATGATCCGCAGCATTATTTAGATAATAGTGTTAGTGAACATTGAAAATACTAATAAAGATAACACATTACGCAAATTGGTGTTTATATTGTTGACTCGTTAGATAAATCAATTGAAGAAACTTCATTAAAGTTGCTAGACATTAGAAAATTGGTGATAGTAAATCGATCAAAATCGTAGATTCTAATAACTATCGCAGATTAGAGACAGAAAACTACGTATTGAAACATCAAATGACAGTATCAGGTGATTAACTGACATTAAAAGCAAAAAGAAATCATTGAAAATGCAAAACCGGAACTACGTCAAAATGAGCTACAGCGGTGCTGTTAAGAAAATGATAACAGTTAATAATATTGCAGAACAAAGTGATAATAACACTGAAAAGTACAATTAACTCCTAGTTTTCTGGATGTTTTGTCGTTTTAATACTTTGCGCTATCGTTGCAATAATAAAAACATTGTAATGTATGCAATAATGGTAATAAGGTGGTAGTGGTAGTAGCGATGATGGTTTTCTTCACTGGTCTACTACTGGAAGTTCATTAGGTTCATCAAGTTCATCATCCTCTGGTAGTAGCTGGTCGGACAGTGATAGTTGGTCAGCCGAGTAACAGTTGGTCGGTGGCGATTTTGATGGCGGTGGTTCAAGTGGCTCATGGTAAATTTAAACCCTCATTTATGGGGTTTTGTCTTTATAAACTTTTATAACAATGAATTGAAATGTGCAAACATATAACTCAGAACAACAACTAAATAGTATTGACATATTAAATGACGAAATAAGAATCTTTGAAAAACTAAAATAAACAACAACACAATCACATTATGTAAAATGAGACGACTATTTTGAAGTTATAAAAACATTAAAAGAATAATTCATGATGAAAAATAATTGGTGTTTATATTACTACAATGAGGGATCACGAAAAAGAATTAGTACTAAGACAATTTTATACTACAAATTAATACCAAAGGTAATATCACAACAATCAATATTCACAGGAAGCAAATGGTGATTAAAAACAACTGATACGTTTACGATAATTAATCCTCTTAATGAGGGATTTTACTATTGAAGAAAATTCTATGTATAAATATTACCGAGTTTTATATCAGAGAGCTGAATATCAAAAACTTAAAACTAATAAAATTGATACTCAACCAATACACGTACTTATAGATAAAAGTAGGTGCATATTTAGTTCCTGATACTACTAATTATAAAACCTAACTTAAAAACTGAGTTACTAAATTCTAATTATAAAAATTAAATTTAAATAAAAGAAACTTCAACGAAATACTAACAGGTATTATTTCTGATGATTATCAATTGAAATCTCTCTACCTACCCATCAACACAAGAAAAATTTAGGTTGGTATTACTGGGTAGACGATATTGAAGTTTGTATTGTTGAAAATTAATACTATCATATTCATTAGAAAATGTAACAAAAGTATTCACAGGAGATTTCTATAACTGGACTAATATAAAAGGAGCAAAGTATAAATGACTAAAAATCAATTCAATTAGAACTATTTACGAATTTAGATCATAACGAAACATTCACAATTCAAGATGCATATGAAAGTGTATCATCAACTGATAAAAACACTCTATTCGTGCTAGAATATATGAAGCTATTGATAAAGGTATTTTTGAAAAAGTATCACGTGGTGTTTATCGTTTTTGTTGATAATAACGACAATTCTACCCTACTTGTTAGAAAGGTGATGGTCGTGATTTATCAATGATAAAAGACAATTCAATTGACTGTTTAATCACAGACCATCCTTATTTAGATAAGAAGTCTAACAAAGGTGGTAATCGTTCATTTGCAGATTACAATTCATTTTTTATATGAACAAAGTGATTTTGATGAGAAATTCAGAGTATTAAAAATACGGTGCTTTTTATGGTCGAATTCTTCGCTGAAGAAAATTCAAACAACTTTGACTATATTTACAACTGTAGAAAATGGCTGAAAAAGTCAGGTTTGAATACTACACTACAGTAAACTGGCAAAAAGGCGATTTCGTATCAAATACAGGTCGTAAAGCTAAAAAAATACAGAACAGATGATATTCTTCACCAAAGGTAGCCCTCGTAGTTTGAAGCTAGACGCTAAAAAGAACCTCAAAACAGCTCACGAGAACAATTTAGATACAAAAGGTCTAAGTTCACAGAGTAGCTCAGGAGCTAAATAAACACTCATTAACGGTAAATTATATGAAGGTACGTCTAAAATGCTACCAACGTGTTTTAATGTGAATAAAACACCTAAAAAAGACACTATTCACCAAGCAGAAAAACCTGTTGAACTGTTCATGCAACTTTTAGACTACATCACCCTACCTAATGAAATTGTACTTGATCAATTTGCAGGTTCATGCAACTTAGGTATTGCATGCAAAAATGCAAATAGGTATGCTATACTATTTGAAAATGAAGAAGAAACTTACATGAAAGCTTTTAAATAAACTTTCTGTAGAAAAGGAATTAACTATGTGAATTTATTATATTTCAAGAAAAAGAAGTAGAAATATTTAGATTTAGCAAAAGGTGCACGTCAAATGCGTAGTCGTGATTTGAAGAATATTTAAATCTTGATAAAAGAGTCATTAACGATAACATAGTTAATAAATTCAAAGAAAATAACTATGAGTTTCTAATTGATCATGAAAAACATGAAATTATAATAAAAGATACACATTAGAAAAAGATTTCATAATATTAAAAATTCGCTTTTCGATTTTTGAATTATATACATTCATAGAATATCTTAATGGTTTAGAAGATGGACCAATGAATAAAATTATTAAGATACTCAAATCGTTGTTGATCACGAAATACCAGTTATAAAAAAGAAAAATAAAAAACATATCACATTTAGAAGGTATATTATAGAAGATGGTGTTCATCAAGGCAACATACTTAAAAATTAATCTTCATTATGTAATAAATAATTATGATTTTTGAAATAGACATGGTACTAAATAGAGTATCAAGACTAATGAAAACTACAATGGTATCGAAGAAAATATAAAGTATGAGTATTAATCTATATGAATTCCTATACGTATTAGAAAATGAAAGAAAAAGAAATAATGAAAATGCTTCTTGAAGATTAAATATATAAATATAAAAAACAATTACTCTTTTGACGGGTTTCACGTAATGAAAGGACAAAAATGGAAAATTTTATAAACTCGTTTAACTATAAACCATTTATGTGGGTTCATCACTTAGTATTGCCTTATTAGTAATGTTTTTGTGTTGTATACATTTTATTTGAAATTTGGCATTATGTACTTTCTGATGGCAAAAGAAACGATGTAAAAAAACTGAATATACAAATAGTTTTAAATCAAAAATTATTACTGAAGATGGTAAGGTAGAAGAAACAACCATTATACTAACCCTAAAAACAATTAAGCTAAATAAATTAAAAAGTATGGGATTATAATACCCTATTAGTATAATACTATTAGTTTTTGCAATTCAAAAATATGTTGAATCTAAAGAAATGCATCATATAAATGATTTAAAGAGACAACTATAATATAACAATTAATGACAATATATTTATCATTTAACATAAAAATTCTAACATATTTACTAACAATAAACAAACCTTTATTATCACTAAAGAAAATGACAATTATAAACTAGAAAATATAGAAAAACCCTATGAAACATAGCTTAACAAAAATGAGTTTTTAGGTATTTTTCAATCAAAAACTAAACCGACAAATTCAGTTAATATACAAAAAGAATTGAATCAATAACTATATTTTTTTAGAACATAGAAAGGACAAAAAGATGCAGAAATTTAGACTCATTTAACTATACTCCATTATGAGGAGTTATTATGGTAATGTTTTTATCGCATTAATATCGATCTTTGGTGTTATGTTTGTGTTGTTACTATTATATATTCACTAACGTATAGTTATTTAGAGAAAAGAAAATATACAATTATAACAATTATACTTATGTTAATAACTGTTTGTGTGACAAGTATCTATATTAATTCAAAACAAATTCATCACATAAATGATGTAAAAGATAACTATAATATCACAGTGTAATAATAATTTAGTATCATTTGATATTAAAAATCCACATAGCATTAAATAACAAACAAACATTTATTGTAAGTAAAAAGATGATAAATATAAATTAGAAAATATAGAAAGACTCATACCAAAACTTTCATATTAACAAAAGATGAATTTTCAAAATATATTCAAACCAAATATCAAACAACTAATTCACTTGATATTAAAAGATGAATTGAATTTATAACACCACCTATAGAAAGGAAACATTATGGAAGCAGAACAAGTTTGCTTTAATTACAACCCACTTTATTTAACAAGACTAATGATAAATATGCATGTCAACAAAAACAATTAAATAACTTTGAAATACACATGGAAACGTCTTATATTCAAAAAGCTATTCAAGACACTACTGAATATGTGTCAGATGAATTTCTTGATACAATTATGAAAGGTATCGCAAAGAAAATAATTGTAGACAATTCAATATTGTGAAGATATTGATATTATCTTTGATAGAGTGTAAAAACTGATGAATTTAAACGTTATCTGAAAGATGCATTTTCGACATTCCACCTTTTGATAATTATATTATCGATAAAACAACTAAAAAGTCTATAAAACCGACTTTGCTCATCATTTTTGAAACAATAATACAAATCTATACAACTACATCCAGAACTTGTACAGTTGAAAAACAAGATGATTTTGTAATGAACAATTTAAAAATTAGTCGGTGTGAGTCGTGATCAAAACTACTACACTCCAAAAAGATTTAGTATATATTAATGCGGAAGACCAACCAGAAATTAAAGACTTTGATTATTATGAGAACTTTTTAAAGAAATTTATGAGGACTATAAAAATGACATACATTAATTTAAAAACTTCAAGCTAGAAATCGAAAATCAATAGATGAAGATGTATTAAAACTACTCTTAGATAATCTGCAATATAGATATGATAACTAAGCTGAAAGATAATTCATGGTATATACAGAAAAAAATGGTTTTGATATAGAATTAAATAGAAGAACTAGTGTAACGGAAAAATATGTAGTTATCATACTTTCTGGGGAGCACCTGACTATTTTGGTCCAACTGCCTATTTCCCGCAATGGTAAAAGTATGTGATAAAGAGCAAAAATCAGAGTAATCGCAGACGATTATATGCATAATATGGATTATCATTTTCAAACAAGCAGTTTTAAAAACTATTAGATTATAGAATGAGGTAAAAACAATGAAATGGAATAAATTGACACTAAAACAAATAAGCCATGATGCAATGAAAAACTATGGTGAAAGACGACAAAACTTAATATGGGATGGATTCACCCCAATGTATATGTTTGGGAAGGTAAAACTCCAAAACTAAATGAATATGTTATTGTAAAAAGCAAATAAATATACTATTCCTACAGTTGAACAATGGACACAAGATGATATATGGCATAGCTTTTAGTGATTATGACTATGATGAATATTACTGGATGAGTGTTCTGAAATTTGATGAGCAAACATGGAATAAATTAACAACAAGAAAAGCTGATGAAGAAGATAAAGAAATGTTTTTGGTCCATATATTGATTTTTGTATGGGAAAGTCTAACACCTGACATCGGTGAATATATGATTGTAATGTGCGATAAATACGACACACCTAGTATTGACGAATGGGCTGAAATCGGAGATGGTATTGGGTTTAATAACCACGAGGTCGATGACTGTTATTGGTTAAGTATTCCTGAATTTGAAAAATAGGGTGATTATAAATATGGAAAACTTTGTAACAGACTTTAATGTAACAACAAATTTAACAATATATGTACTATTAACAATAATCATAGTAGTAATTTTTACTACGTTTACAATTAAAGTTGATAATAAAGTAGAAAGTTTAAAAATCTGAATATAATATAGACGATAAAACAGATAAAGAGACTATCCTAAAAGAGTTTGTTCAAAAATATAAAAATTAGATAAAAACTAATAGTGTTCAATTTATCATTATGATTATCGCTATAATTGCTACAATGATTTTTCTTGCATGTAAACCATATAATACACATGTAAACGATCTTAAAGAAAAATTATAATATATCAATTCATAATAATCAGGTTACATTTAATATTAAAAATCTTCATATATATGGAGATTCAAAAACATTTAATGCATTAAAAATTGATAATAAATACATACTATCAGATGTCAAAAACCATATAAGCAATATGAACTAACAGAGACTGAATTTATCGATTTGTTCACTGACATTAATAAACCAGCGAACTCAATCGATATTAATAAAACTACAAATGAAAAAAAGGTGTTGAGGGATAACTCCCTATGCATCTTTGGAAAGGACTAATTATGTTAAAAATAACACTATCTTTTTTGCGGTATTCCTATCACTATTTTGCAGTATCCTATCATGTAAGTAGTTTACTTAAATTAAAAAGAAAAACAAATTTAGACTATATACTACTAATATTTTATATCTTTTGTATTAATTATTTTTATAACTATTGGTATATATACTCTATATAATATTTTATACTAGAAAGGATTAAGTAAAATGGAACAACTATTATCAAATTTTTAAAGTTGATTATTTATATAATCTATTTCTATGTCTCGTTCTTGCATTTATAATTTCTTTTATAATATGAGGTTATTATTGAATTTGTGAATTTGAATTTAGATTCCTAATTTAATATCGAATATAATAATGACTATAATGGTTATTACAGCAATTATAGCACTTGCTTTATATATTATAGTAGGTACAACCATAGATAATGAAATGGCAACTTTGAATACTACAAAAAAACTATGTATAATATCGAACAGCACGATAATAAATTGAAATTTACAAAAACCTAATGTCAAATTTTTGTATATAAAGACGAAGTAATTTATAAATTAAAAAGGAAAAAAATAACTAATAATTATCATTACAACAATGAAAATGTATCAGAAATAAAAGAAAGAACATTATATATTAGAAGATACTAATAATCACCAAATCTTTCAACCTAAACAAAGAACAATTAAAACAACTAATTAGTTATGAAAAACAGAAAATGAAAAAGTAAATGTTGACGATTTAAAAATTAGTATACTAACTATTTTTCTAACAACATAGAAAGGTAAAACTAATGAATAATTTAATATATAATTTACAATAGGGTGTTTTGTTCTTACATTGATATTAATAGTTATTTATGAGTTTGTGAGACTGGAACATTATTCGATTAGGAATATTAGTATTCGGAGTATCAGTTTTCATATTAATCAGTTTATTTTTAGTAACAAAAGTAATGATTAACTCAGAGGTATAAATGAAATAAAAATACATACAATATCAAACAACAAGGTGATGAATTAAAATTCACCAAAAAGATAATATTCAGGGTATCATATATAAAAAGAAGCTACGTTTAAAATAACAAAAGAAAAATAACTAATAATTATGATTATAACCATGAACACATATCAGAAACCCAAGAAGAATACTATACATTGACTAATATTAATAACAATGAAAAAGCTAAACTAACCAAAAATGAATTAAAACAACTCATCAGTTATAAAACAATAGAAAATGAAAAATTCAATGTTGATGATTTAAAATAATTAGTTACTTTAATTTTTATCTTTTATAATTTCATCTTCTTTTATTCTTACAGAACTTTTGGTATTTCTCGTTCTTTCGGTTTTTCCAACAATTCCTCATTACTTGGTTTTTGAGGTAGTTCATCTTTTTCAGGTCTAGTTGGTAATGGTTTATCAGCATTACGTTTAGGGGTTTCTTCATTAAACTCAGGTTTTTACTGGTCTTGGTTCAGTATTTTCCTTTTTAGGTAATAGTGCATAAACAGGTTCTGTTGGTTCTTTTTATATTCTTTCTTATTCGGTTCTGATTCACTTGGAACTTCAGGAGCATCTGGAACACGTGGTTTAGGTGGAACGTTTTCATATGTAGGTTCACTTGGTAAATCTGTTGGTGTAACCGTAGGTAAATCTTTATATCTAGGTTCTTCTGGTGGTATAGGATCTCCACCATCTACGTGTTTACCTGGTTTTTTAGGTTTAACGACTAATTCAGTTTGTGCGTTACTTCTACCGAACATATCAAAGTATGAACCGTAATCACGATAATATGACGTTCAGTTTTATAGTTATATAAAATTTTATCTCTACCTGTAGTAGTTGCTAAATAGTTTTTGATGGAATGAACTTTGATTACTTTTCCATTCCATACCACGAATATTTTTATATTCCTTATCAACAACTAAAAATGATACATCAAACCCCGTACCAACTCCACCTGTTAAAAATGTTCCTTGTGGTGTTGAATTAAGACCACTATATGTATGTATATTATCCCAATTTCTTGCATAATCAACATAATGTTCTATATCACGAATATTAAAAGGTCTAAGTTGTGACATTGCTGAATTATAATTAACAGTTGAAGCATTTGAACCAGTAAACTTGAATCCTAATCCTTGTCCATAGTCAACATCTGAGTTAATATTCATAGTAGCAAGGTTAATAGGTTCACCATTATCATCTCAAAAATCCACATGAGCATAAAAACCATCCATATTAACTATTGATATCCCTATAGTCTTATTTCCACCTGATTGGTCAAATACTAACCATGACGGATCATCATCCCTTAATGTTTCTTTATTAGAAGCTATAGTATAATCTTTTTAATAAAGTAAATTTCATATTAATATTTCTACCACTTTTAGTTCGACCAACATTAGTTAATGTAAACGTAGAATCTTTTTTAGATTATCTAAAATATATTGTCTGTAAGTTTTACTGCATAAGCAGAACCTGTCGGATAAGTATAATTACCTTGTGTTTCTCTATCTTTTATATTTAATTCCACCTGTTAAGTTAGTTATTTCAGAATTATCATTAAATTGTAAATGACCATCAACAGTTTCTACGTCGTCTCTATTAGTTAAAAATTTAAAATTATCATGATACCCAACAGTACCATTACCTCTATGATTATCAGTACCACGTAATTCTAAACCATTATTTTTGATTAACAACTGGTAACTTTTTCAACTGTAGTTTTCTTAGTATTAAATTTCTCTAACTCTTTATTATAATTTTCTAATTCTTTTAATTTTTCAGCATACTCTTGTTTTTAGTTTCATATTCAGCTTTTTAAACGTTCATTTTCTAATCTAATTCTTTCACGTTCCTGATTATTAGCTTCAATTGCTTCTCTATTTTTCACGTTCAATACGTTCTTTTAGTTAGGGTTATATTCAGCTTCTTTTTTTCTTTATTTCTTTTGTAGAATTTCTGCTTTTTGTCTTTCATATTCAGCAAGTTTTGCTTTATATACTTCACTTGATGCATTTTTAGCATCTTCTTTTGCTTTTTATTATCTTCTATTTGTTTATCAACATTTTTTTATTAAATTCATCAACTTCTTTATTGAACTTTTTGTGATTCAGCTAATTCCTTTTTCATATTGTTTTACGTTTGTAGTCATTTCTTTATTAATTCTAGCTACTTCTGAATTATATCTTTCGTCAATTTCACGATTTCTGTCTTCGAACTCTTTTACTTGTTTTTCATATTCTTTTTCTAAAGTATCTTTCTTTTTATTATATTCAGTTAGTTTATGATTATAATCTAAATCATTTTGTTTGTTCAAATCTTCAATCTTTTTAAGTTCTTCTTTATATTTTTCTAACTTCTTACTATACTCATCTTCAATTGTTTTTCTTTTTAGTTTCATACTCTGTATTTTTTGTTCATTACGTTTTTAATTTCTTCATTATCAGAAATCCATTTTTCAAAATACGAACATTTTCTTCCTTAATTTTCTCTATTGTTGATTGAGCATCTTTAATTTTGTTTTCATTTTCTAATTTACGTTTTATTTTTGTTCACTAACTTTAGACTCATATGTATTATTAAAATCTACAAGCTTCTTAATTTCTTCTTTTCTATGAAGTTCTTCCTCTTTAGTTTTTCTTGTTATATTCTTCATCAGAATATACTTTCAATTTATTTTCAACAACTTCTACATCAAAACCTTTATCTTTTAATACTTTAATTTCATCATCTAACGTATCGGCTTGGGCGATAGCCTCCCTGAACGCTTAAAGTTGCTAACGGTAAAATAGTTTTTGTATTCTCATTTTCAAAACCCTTTTCAATAATAAAATTTTTACATAAATATTATACCATATTGTTCAAAAATACAAAAAGAAGAACTTGAACACGTTCTTCTTTTAGTAAAAATCATATTATTTATTTATTAAATATAAATCAATAAAAAACCCTAATTAAAGGGTTTTTATAAATTAGCGTACTGCTGAAGTTTTGGTAAAAGCTAGCTACAGGTTTTTTAACCTCTGATTTTTGTATCTTTTTGTGGAGTAGCTGGTTTCTTACCTTGTTCTTTTTAATAAACGATTGTATTCTTTTTCAGCTTTATCTTGATAAGCATCTTCTTTGCTTTTTCATCTTTTACCAGTTGGTGTATCGATGTTTTTCTTAACGTAATCTTCATCAATTTTTGGAGCAGTTGGTTTTCCAGCTTCTTTAGCTGCTTTTTCCCAAAGCATCCGCTAAGCATCTTCTGAAGCTTTTATTAGGCTCATCAGCTTTAACTAACCCACCATATGCTGCAAATGGTGCAGATACTGCTAAAACACCTGTTAATACTAATTTTGTAAATTTCATAATTATTATACCTTTTCTGGATTTTTCCCAGAACCTTTCTTATTTTTATATCATTATTATATCACTACTAAAACCGATTGCAAGACCCAAAACAGTAGATAGTATTTAATCCACTATCTACTTAATTATATCTATTGTTTTAATTCGTCCATGTTTTGTTGATACCAATCTTTGTTTTTCAAGATCAGCCATAACTTTTCAAAGTTCTCAACTCTACCTTTTTATCTTCTTGTTCTTTAATATAATCATAGTTAATCATATTACGAACTTCTTCGATAAATTTAGACTCATTAGCATAAGCTAATTGCGAGTTACCCATCTCAATGTTATTTAAAAACACCACTTAGCAAAAAGTAAGCACCTTTTTCTTGCTTAGACTCAATAATATCACAAAACTCATTAACAGCATCACCATGAACTAATCCACGAGTTGCTAAATGTAAGTCCTCACGACCATTATCGGCACTAGCATCACCAGATAATACTTTTTTAACTTCTTTAATACATCCATCGATATAAGGTAATTTATCAGCGTTCTTTTTAAGTTGAAGTACTGATTGAGTCATAGACTCACATACATCCATACCTCTCCACATAAGTTTTTCATCAAACTCAGTATCACCAATCTTAGAAATAAGGTTGTTTGCAATAACCCCTGCAACACCTGTCATTTCTGATTTAGCAATCAAGGCAGTCATGACATTATAGTCTTCCTCATGAGTATAACCTTTACCAAAGTGTTTTTCCAAGTCCTCATGTTTACCTTTAATACCATCGTCAATCAATTTACCAAGTGACTGTTTTACTGTATTTTCATCAGTAAATTCAATAGCATAAGCACCATAAGACTTAGGTGAATCAACAATTTTAGCACAAGCATCATCAACTAAATGACGTAGTTCTTCAGGAGATTTACCGTCTTTAAACGTGAATTGTTTTGTATCAATATCATTTACTAAACACATAGCTTTAAAAGTGTGAACCACCGATAGCAAGATTAACTTCACCATATTTATTAATATATTATCAATATGTGTACGTTTTAAAAACTCATCCATATCTTGACCACTAATATTAAGTATCTTAGTTTCCAAAATACCCATAGTATCACTATCGAAGTCGGCTTGTAATGGTGTAATAATAAGAGGATTAATAGACATTAAATTCGCCTCTTCACCACCAACATTTTTAAGTGTCATTGTATTCCCTGCTGTCATACAAGGGTCACGCCAAACAAGTAAATGTTCATCATTAACTTGCGTACGACACTCATCAACTTTAATACGAGGGTCAGGAATAATCATTTGAGTATAAGCACCCTCAGCTTTAGTAGTTGTTTTGATATTTTTAAAGTAAGTTCTCTTTTTCAACTAAGTTATTATAATCACTAGCACAATATTAGCATACGTATTTTTAATACCTTTTTCATTACCAAGTGATAATTCGCTATACATTTTAAGTGTTCTTAAAGGAATACTATAACTTGTTAAATTACGAGCGGAAGTACATTTCGGTTCTCACTATCTTTGATAGGTTTACCTGTAAGTGGACTTGTAAGTTCAATATCACCTAAATCGATATTAACACTACCATGGTCTATAATCTCACATAACACGTTTACGAATTACAAACGGATCCATAAACTCTAAATCTTTTTAGACTAATAGTTTTACCTGCATCAACAACTGGTTGCAGCGACCCATCTTCAGCTTTAATTGTATTAAAGTTGTTTTTAGCAAACATTTTATCCTTATCTTTTAAAGCTAAGACCTAAGCGTTCAGTTGAAACCGCTACTCTATGTTTGTTAAACTTAACTTCATTTTGATCAAGCAATGCTTTTTCATAAAGTTCTTCACCTGTTTTACACATAAGTGAGTTTCTAAATAATCCTGATAACTTACGACCAACATTACTTTGTGAGCCTAATTTATCATGTAATCTTTCTTTATAATCAATAGATTTATATTCCGCTGTTTGAGGAAGTACCATATACTCCATCTCAACAATACCATTTTTAACTACAGTACCATCAGGTAAATGTAAATCTTTTTTCTCACCTTGCAGCCCCTCCATTGTAACCCCGTAGTTTAAACGTGAGTTTAATGATACTGGTGAAACTACCATATCCAAATCAGGATTAAGTCTAGCAAGTTCTACTAAGTTAGTTAATCTTTCCTCTTTAGCTTGTGCGTCATCCATATCAGGATTAATTGTTTGAGAAGATATAGATTTGTTACCGTGGAAGTCAATTACTTTATCCCCTGTTTGCATTGGAGATTTTTCTTTAACAACTTTAGTTTCACCATTTTCATCTTCGATTTCAACATCATGATATGTTGCCATTTTATCAGCACCATTTTTAGTAATAACTACAGCATCTTCTGAGTTAAACATTCCTACTTCAGCATATGCAACATTAATCTTAACAACATCAACTGATGTAAGAAGTGCATTAAATGACATCTGATGTCTGTTCATATTATCAGTTTCAGCACAGTGTTCTTTAACTTTGTAACCTAATGATGAATGTTCTTCACCACTACGAATTAAAGTTCCATCTTCGGCAAACTCTGAACCTTTTGTTAGATATAAAATACGTCCAAAGTTAGCACCATTTGATGTACCATAAGGGTCAATAAGTCCTTTTTGCATCTTCATCTAACATAATTGTATTAGTAGCACCTAACTCATCCGCATTTTTCTCTGTAATACTGCATATATGAATTTGTTTTGAATATCTATCATCAATAACAATTTTGTTTTTATACCTTCAAAATTTCATATTTATAAGGATGTTGCTCAAAAATCAGGTAAATTTCTTGATACATCCAAAATTGTTCTAAACTTAACATCTGATTGTGTTAGCTTATACTGCAACTCTAAACCTGTTAATGCCCTTTCAACTGGATCAATATGTCTAAGTCTTTCAATCCGACTACCCTCACCATCAACAAAATATCCAATATGATACGGGATATATCTTGAGCCATTAATACCGTGGAATACACCATCTTTATCAACGTTTGGTAAGTTAGTAATAAGTCTATCACCTATTTTTAAGTGTTCCATATTTTTCATCATATTCAGCTTCTTCCACATCAATACGAGTAAGTAACTTACCTAAAAATGTTTCATTATCAGCTTCAACTGTTTTTAAATCTATACTTACGAGGGTCGTCAAATAACTGTCTACCATATAATCGCCCAACGATTGAGCGTTTAAACTCACTACCATAAGCTAAAAACTCAGAATTTGGTTTTCCAGGAACTTCATATGCTAGCAACTCTTTCATAATTGTTTCAGAGTTATAATCTTTATTTTGGTTATTTAAAATAAATGAAAGTTCAGCATGAAAAATTCTCATAAAGTAATCCCTGCTTGATGTAAATCAAAAACAACTTCTCTTTGAAGTTCTTCAAATTCAGCATTTTCCTTCGCTTCTATTGCAGCTACTTGTTGTTTTTGTCTAAGGTAAGCAGAGTTTTTACGCTGACTTGCCGCACTACGTGTTACACGTTTGGGTGTATTATCAGTTGTTTGTTCTACACCTTCATCTTGTTTTTAATAAATTTTTTTATAACGATTAGATGTTAGTAATGTTGTTTTTATTACCATTAATTTTATCACCAATATTTGAAATAATATCACCATTAATAAAAGTATCTAATCCTTCAAGTGAATTATCAACAACATTAAAAAGTATCACTATTAATTAATACTTTATCTATTGTTTTTAAAATCATTTTCCATAAAAATTGTTCCATAACTAGTATTAATAGCAATACCATAAGGTGTTTTTGTTTATTAATACTAATTTGCAGTGACGGGTCACTAATATTAAACAACTCTAGAATATCATTATCTTCTAATGCATCAATTTGATTTGCAATATTACTAGCATTTTCACCTAATAGAGTTTTAAATCTATACTTCGGTGAATTTTTATCAATAAAATTATCATATTTTTAGCCATGAAACCTATTTGTCTCCTTTTTATATTCTTCTAAAAACTCGTGTATGAAACGTTCTAAACATAGCACTTGATCTCACAATAACTTTTTAAAAAGCACCACGATAATCAGTTGTACCAAACATCTCATACAGAAATTTTTTTGTTTATTTTCTCATCTATATCATTTATATTCATAAAAATCAGTCCTTGTTATCAAATTGCTTTATTATTATATCATACTTTTTATCATTTTTTAAAATCAAAAAGTAAACCTAAAATTCTAATTGATAATCATTATCATTTAAAACAATCTAATTGATAATCGTTATCAGTACAACTAACCTAATTGATAATCGTTATCAATTAAAACACTCAAAAACCCTATAAACATTGTTATATCAACGATGGATTGATGTCAGATTTAGAAAACCTTGATATATAAACATTCTTCGTTTTTAAAGAAAAATCTAATTGAGAATCATTATCAATTAGAACACTAAAAACCTCTTATAAACGTTGTTATATCAACAATGGATTTAATTTGGATTGATAAACCCTTACATATCAAAGGGTTTGGATAAAATCAACCCTACTGGATAAATGGTAAAAATGAATCCACGCTAGTCGTACCAACGGATTATGACGAATTGGATAAAATGGACGTCATCTCGACAAAAACTCTTATATATTTTTATTCCTATAGACTTTTATAAAGGAAAAAGTATCAATACGTCCAAAAAAATCCAAATGTACTGATATGAGTGCGTTTTTGAGAGGTTGATAAAAATCACGAAAAATCCACAAAAATCCACTCCCTTGATACAACTGACTTTTAAAGCACTTTTTGAATAAAATTCTACAATATAATTGAGAATCATTATCAATTAAACACAAAAAAGACTAAGCTAATCGCTTGGTCTAATTTATGTCTAAGTGCCTTAGCACTATCTTTAATTTTACCCTACTTCTTCAGGATCATAGAATTTTCCAACTACTATAATGTGCTACTGTTATATATCTATAACTCCAAGAACGTTGTTGACCTATTTGGTCTCCAGAATATCCTTGAACGTTTTTGTTCAACAACCAAAAATATCACCATTTTTCAAATACATGTGAAACAACTCCAGTATGTTGTTCTCCTATAGCTGTTGAAAAATACCGATCCTGCTTTGGGTTCACTTGAAGAACTACCACCAAATTTAGCTTCCCAGTTATCAACAACTGATAACCATTACCAGCAGTACTACGAGGTCCACTACCATCTTTTTCCCATAAATGATACATCATATTAGCTACAAAGTCAGTACATTGACCGTAACTGTAACATAATAATTCCCATGAGTTAGTATCACCCCATTTAAGACCAACACTCTCAGGATCTAACGCATAAGGTTTCAGGTCAGCAGGTAAATCATCACGTGTCCATGGTGTACCGTCATTATAATTAACACTACCTGTTTTATGAGCACGCCATCCAGTACCACCATTACTTTCAGGTGTACGACATTTAGTTTTCTTCGTTACTTTAGCAGATGATTTTTTAGCACCATCTCCGCTACCTTTACCACTACCAAAATTCTTATTAAAAGCATCAGCATCAAACGCTACTTTATCTTTATTAAAAATTTCATTTGCAGTTTTAGCATCAGCTTGCTTTTTAGCTTTTGGGATAACTGCTTGATTACCACGCTCATATGCGTTCCACATCAACGTAGCTTCTTCTGCATTAGTACTTTTTGCAAAATCCTCAAAGCTATGATTACCACCAGTCATATCGTGTGATGGTATCCAGTCATTTGGCATAAGTCCCGCTACATACTCATTCATTTTTCTACTGTCTTCCCAATCTGGTGAAAAAGTTCAGCATATTTAGTATACGGTGTGAATTGATAAATACCACCACCACCAACTGGATAGTTACCACTTGGGATTGGTACATTACCATATTTAATCGATGCTTCTTCAATAACACGACTGTAATGACCTTCAGCACGACCAACTATGTCCCAACCACCTTCAGAAACCGTCCAACCTATAATGCCAGCAGCAGCTTCACCAGAAAGACCTTTAGAAGTCCATAAATCAAAAAGCAGCCTTTGCATTGTTGTAAGCAACTGTTCCTTCTTTGGTCAATCTGCTTGACTAGCACCATCAGATGATGTTGTATTACTATTTTATTTGATTTTTAGAAGGTTTACAATCTATTAATAATGTAACTATTTTTATTATTACTACTTACTCACCTACTGCATTATCCCCACCGATAGAACATCCGATGTATTTTCACCTGGTATTAATCCTTCCAACAGCATTAGGGTGCTACTGACCGTTTTCTTTAAGTTGATCAAACTTACCATCTTTCGCCATAGATTCACCAAGTGATAGTAGTGTAAATAACATCAGTAACAGTATCAACCAACCCAATGGACCAAAAGCCATAAGACCCATAATCATCTGCAATTGCACCAACTGCTTTTTGGTTTTCTTAACAGCATTTCGAGTTTTCTTAATATCTTTTCATCTCACGAGCAACATAATCATCACTAGCTTTTTCCTCTAAAGCATTATTTAAAGCTTTTTACCTAAATCTTTACTAAGTGACGTTTTATTACCACTATTTTTAAATTTATCAATTGGTTTATCTTTTAGCTTATTTTCTTTAGGTTCATTTTTATCATTATAACCATCTGGAAAGTCTTTATGATTTTCCACAAAAGTCTTTAATTTATCATCTTTATTATTCATTCAAATATTCTCACCACCTATATTAATTCTATTTAATAATACCATAAAAAAATAGAAAAAGGACAAGTTATCGAAACTCATCCTTCTAAAAACATTCCCATCTCAAAAACAGGTTCATCAGATTCGAACACTGGCTCATCAGATTCAAAAAACAGGTTCGTCAGATTCAAATATAGGCTCATCTGATTCAAACACAGGTATTTCCTCAACACTTCAGAAAGAGCAGCACTTGCTATTGCTACCGCAGTTAAGTCTTCTTCATTTTTAAGTTCTTCTTTGGCTTCTTTTGTACCAAATGATTGAATAAACTCTTTTCAGATTCTTCAATACCCTCACAGTACCAATGGTTTCAATTGCGTGTAATAATTGATCTTTACTTAATGTAACCCTATCTTCAAGTCTAGCAAGTAAAGTCATCTCATAGTGAAAAAGCTAGTTTAACAGCTTCACAGTACTACTGTATTCTTGTTTTTCGGACGTTCAATATCAGGTATAATATTACTATCAATAAGTTCATCGCATGCATCTAACACTTCTTGCGTAAGTGGTAGTCTATCAACTGTTTATTTTCAAACCTTGTAAACTCTCTAAAAATCTACAAACCTTTGATCGAACTCATTCATATCATATTCATGATTTTGGTGTATATAACGCTGACTCATTAAAATCCATAACAGCAATGATATCCTTGATTTCATATCGACTTTATCTAAATACAATTTATCCTTTTCCGATAAATTATCATAATCATAATCTTCTATTAATTTTATCAAATTTCTTCATATTTAATTATTCCTCGTATACATATTTTTTTCTAGTTGACTTAATATCTTCATCTAAATCATTAATAGCATTTACAAAATTCTCATCTTCTTCGCTTCCAATTCATTTAATTCATCAAGTTTAGTTGCAAAACTAGTTTCTTTAATTTGAACTAACTCTTTGTGAACTTCTTCATCTATATTATCTTCCTGAGTATTTCCTACCTCTCTTAACTAAATACTCATCAAAATCAGCTTCTTTTTCGCTCAATACGATCAATTTCTTCTCTAGTAACTCTAGCATTTAACTAATACTTCTTTATCTATATCTAATTCATCTGCAAATTTAATCTGAACGTCAATAAATTTAGAACTATTTGTAAGAACATTCATATAAGCTGATCTACACGTTCTTTTTGATGTTACTAATTCATACTATCTTCTATAGTTGTTTTACGATTTTTGTAATTCATCAATTTTACTTTGTAATTCTTCAATTTGAATATCAATATTATCCAATTCTTCCATATCATCAACAACAGCATCCATTTGGTCGTAATTAAGTGGTTTTGCCCTTTTTAGTGTATCAAAAACACAGCAATACTACTCTTAAATGGACCATAATGTGAGTGTTGTATGGATTACATTTTTGCCTACTTCATTATAATCTTTACCATTAACTAAGTCTTCTTTAATACTAGCTTTATCACTAGAACGATGATACATCTGTAGCAAACTGTTTAGCTGAAAAACTGTTCGTCTTCATCTAAAAATTCTACTTCCCTTTTTGGGTTTATCAACAACTTTAATAGGTTTTTTAGAATCTTTAGTTAGTTTTTCCTTAAACTGTTTTTAATTGTTCATCTTCATTAATAATATCATTTACATCCTCATCAGTTCTAAAAGGTCACTAAATTTAGTAAGTTTACCTCTAAAATGTTTATTATAATTTTTTTGCTAATACATTTCTAATACTATCTAAACTTTCTTCAAACTTTTGACCATGTTTCGCTGCCCTAAAAGACTCTGTGAGGTCAATTACGCTCTCTAACACGATTGTAAGTAATCTCACCTACTTCAAGTGCAGTATCAAATAATGTTGGTCCAAATAGCTCTCTACGCTTCAAACGAGCCTGATTATGGTTATTTAAAGAGTTACTAACATCTTTAATATATGTACCCAAATCTACTCCACCTCATTTCTAAAATTATATATGTTAATTATATCATAATTTGAAAAACAACAAAAAAATAAAAAGTAAGCCATATTAACTATGACTTACTAATATATATTAAAATCTTTTTATATCTTCGATTAACCTTTTTCATTTCGTCTTGTTAACCATAACCCAAATACAACACCTAATCCAGCAAGACCCTAAACCTACGTTATTATTACTATCACCTGTTTCTGGTAATAATTTTTCTTCTTGCTAAAATATCATTATTATTAGTTTTAGATTGTTCTTTAGAGTTTCAACTTTAGGTTGTTCTTTAGGGTTGTTCTTTTAGGTTGTTCTTTAGGTTGTTCTTTAGATTGTTCTTTAGATTGTTCTTTAGATTGTTCTTTAGATTGTTCTTTAGGTTGTTCTTTAGATTGTTCTTTAGGTTGTTCTTTAGGTTGTTCTTTAGGTTGTTCTTTTAGGGTTGTTCCTTCTTAGGTTGTTTCCTTCTTAGGGTTCTTCACCTTTAGATTTATCTACAATAGATTTTTCGACAGGTTTTCTCAACTTTAGGTTGTTTTTGTCAACTTTTGATTGTTCCTTCTCAACTCTAGGTTGTTCTTTTTAGGTTCTTCTATCTTAGGTTTATCAATAGATTTCTCAACTTTAGATTGGTCTTTCTCAACTTTAGATTGATCTTTCTCAACTTTTGGTTGCTCCTTCTCAACTTTAGGTTGTTCTTTTTAGGTTCTTCGTCCTTAGGAAGTTCCTTCTTAGGTTCTTCTACCTTAAAGCTCTTTTTGGTTCTTCGTCCTTAGGAAGTTCCTTCTTAGGTTCTTCTACCTAGAAAGTTCTTTTTTAGGTTTTTCAGCCTTAGGTTGTTCTTTAGGTTTTTCAACTTTAGGGTTTCTTCTTTTAGAGTTGTTCCGCTTTAGGGAGTTTTTCTCTTTAGCTTGTTCAACTTTTTGATTTCTCATTATATGTTCTAATCTCATTTACTGAATCTTTAACAATTTTTTTCTGAAGTTTTTCAGTTTTAATAATCGTATCACCTTGTTTTGAGTTAAAGTTTCAACAATTTCTTTTTGTCCTTTAACACCCTGCAGTTGTTACAGAATATCCTGTTTTATTATCAATACCCACGTAATCAATTTTTAAAAATCAATATCTTCTAATGTTTTTTTAGTTTCTTTGTACAATAATTTTGAATATGCATCATTATACTTATTAACTAAAGTTTCATCAATAGTATTTAATTTTTAATATACTCATCATAAACATTAATATCATCAGAATTGATAGTTTTCAATTTATCAAGTTCATCAAAAAAATTGATGATTCTAACTTATTAAAAATTATCAAATTCACTACCTTCTTTAATATAATTTTTATCATTTTAAATTATATCGTTTTTACAGTCTTCACAAAATCTTCTTTTTCTTAATTAATTTATTGTATTCTTTTAAATTTAGGTATTTTAGTTTTTATATTTATTTACTAAAACTTCAAATTCATTAATCCTTTGTGTTTGAGCATCAACTAAATTATCTATGGTTTCTCTGGAAACTTTTTCTGTTGTTAAATCTTGTTCAATTTTAAAATAATCTTCAATTTTACCTTTATCTAACAGTAAATTATCATATACTTTTTTTATAAGCAACGTTCTTTTTCACTAAGTAAGTTAGTTTCTAAGTTTTTATTACTATTTAATGCTTCTGTTGTCTTATTATAAACGTTATGTAAGTTACTAAATCAATTTTTCATAAACTTTAGTTAAAGTTACCGTAATATAAGTATCACCAACAGTCACTTCACCAGACGTTTTATCAACTGTTTTAACTTTATATTTGTTTAACTTGTATCGAATGTCCGCTTTTAAAAGTTTCATCAGTATCCACATTATAATTAAATTGTGTACCAACTTCTTTATTATCAATTAATTTACGAGTATTAATAAATTCCTCACCAGTATCTAATACATACTTAATATAAACATTACCTCTTTTAACCTCGCCTAAATCAGTAGCAACACCAGCTTCATCAAAAGAATAATTATGACCATCAATGATCTTAGTTGTACTGCGAACCATGTGTTGATCTACACCAAAATAATATTTCTTACCCGTTTTACTATCCTGATAGAAACCAGTTACTTTATTTTGTTCAATTATACTACGTATCCAGTCCCTCTGTTCTTTCGTAAAGAACATCCCAGATAAAGCCTTCCAAGGAGCATCTTCATGTGGTGAATCTGGTATAACTTGACCTTGCTTAGGACCACCACCATACCTTGAATCACGAACTGATTGGAAAACACCCACTACTTTATTGTTCGCATTAAGTACCCCAGAACCACTCATACCTTGAAGTCCTGAAGATAAAAACCTTGCTAATGGATAATATGGATTAGTTTCTCCTGTTTTCTTAGACTTATAATATGGTTTACCTGTCTCAGGGTCAGTATAACCATAAACTTTACCTTGTACCTCATATAATCTACCACGTTCTATATCTTTAGTTAAAACATTCTGATCACCTTTTTTAGCATTAGTCGGATAACCAATATACCTAATACTATCACCATCTTTAATCTTATCAATTTCTTCATCAGTAGCTAGTTCGTTAAACTCAGCCTTTTTATCAGGAGAAATAAGTTGCATAGGCTTAGGTAGTGTTACCACAGCTAAATCATTGTAAAACTGAACACGGTAATCACCTTGTGGTGTTCTAACACTAAAATCTCTTTCATTCCAAACATGGATATTACTCTCATTTAATTTCAAAGCTTCACCACTAGTTAAATTCCAACCATTCATCGGTGTATTATGACCTAAAACCGCACGTAAACCATTAACCATATGATCTTTACGAATTGTAGTTTCTCCGTGTTTTAAGAACAAATGAGCAGCAGTTATAATAACACGTGGTGAAACAAACATACCACTTCCATAACTAACCTCTCTATCATTTTTCACCATGAGCATAACTGTAGCATTATTATAAGGTCTGTTATAGGGTACGTTTACAATATCTAATCCACCATTAAAATAACCTTTAAAAATTAGACTTATGTTCATATAACATGACTACCACGAACTAAGTCTTTATTATTAACTTTACCAATATGTTCCACGTCACTATTATCAAAAATAGTAGTATCCGCATTACCTACAATCGGTGCTAATAAAGAACCTAGTGTAGCGGATAATATAACTTTTTTATTTATTTTCATTATAAATCTCCTTTTTATTAATCACACAAACATTATACCACAAAATTAGTATATATAAAAAAATATACGTATACTTTTAATTTATTCATTTTTAAGTCCTAAAAATCTTACTACAAAACTATTACCAAAAAGCTGAATTATAGAATTTATAATTATATTTCTCAACTTCAACCTTACCTTTTTCAATCTCACGAACTTTATAACCTTCTAATTCTGAGAATTTCCTTTTCCTTAGGTCTTTCAAGAGTTTTTCTTCCTCAGGTTTTGGTAAAAGTTCGTCAAGTTTCAGTTTTGTTAATAAGTCTTCTTCTTTAGGTTTTGGTAGTGGATTATCTAATGTTGGTTTAGGAAGTGCTTCAACATCTTTGGGTCTTGGTAAAGCGTTCATCTAACTTTAGGGTTTTATCAAGTGGTTTATCTTCCACTGGTTTATCTAAATGATTATCATAATGAGGTTCAGAGGATAATCACCCTTTTTCAGTTGTTCTTCATTAAACTCTGGAAAACAGCAGGTTTTATCTAATAATGGTTTAGATTTGGTTTATTTGGTAAATCTTTTAATTTTTCAAGTTCTGGTTCTTCTAATAGTACTTCTGGAGCATCTATTTGGGGTTGAAGCTTACCAACAGTATCCAGTCCAGCACCTGAAATTTTAATTAATGAATTTACTACATTTTCTGCTTTTAAATCTATTATATTTATCAGTAACAGTAACAGACCATCTATAAATTGATTTATAACTATCTTTATCATATGAAGTAACTTTTAAAGGTATACGGTCAACACTATCACTTATTAAAACCAAAATTATAATTAGTAACATTTCTAAGTCTAAATTTAACTTCAGTTTCTGTAAATGAAATTAGTTCAAATTCAGAAGTAACGCCCTACCAGTAAATGTACCATACTTGTTATATTCATTACCAAAGTTAATAGGATTACTACATAATCTTGTTCATATCAAGTGGTTTTGAAGTATCAAACTTAACAGGTGAACGTGGATCAATTTTAAACGTGAAAACATCCCCATCTTCAAATTTATTTTCTCTATGACGAGCATCTTGATGTGAGTTTACAAAGTCTTACATAAAATCTATCAGCTTTAATTTTTACCATCATCAGTAATATTAACACCTAAAGTGCGGCTCATCAACCCAAACTCTTTCATAATCAAGAGGATTAGCAGGTGTTTGAGCAGGGATAGTATGAGCCTGACTACTTGCAGCAAGCTTACCATTAACATGAATATTATGATTAACACCTTGTTTATCACGAACATAGATACCATTCCAGTTTAAATCGTTTTAGTATCAATAGTTATTCTGCGGTTTTAAATTTATTAATATTATTATTAAATATCAAACAGTAATGATAGTTAGGCATATCTGTATAACCATCCCATGTGCTACTATCATTTTTATCGTAATCAGAATTACGAGTGTTATCAATTTTAACTAAACGCATTGTACCAACAACAGTATCACCAATTCTAACATCATAATCTTTTTAAAGACTCAGCACGAATACGTTCATATTTAATGTCAATATAATCATTTGGACTAATTTTACCATCAGGTAATGTAAGTTCTAAATGTGTATTAGTTTTTAGTTTCATAATAAGTAATATCACCTAAAGTAACATTACCAATAGCTGTCACACCAGTTGCATCATATTTATTACGTGCTTCGTATTGTTTAATACCAGTTTCTTTTTCTAGTTTCTTTCTTTCATATTCAGCTACTTTAGCATCATTACGAGATTTTATTTCAGCATTTTTTCACCATTAATTCTTGCTACATCAGCATTATAAACATCTTCTAATTGTTTATTTTCTTGTTTAATTCGTGCGTTTTCTACATCAACATCACTTGCTTGTTTTTAGCTTTTTCGTTTTCAGTACGTTTAGCATTATATTCAGCTAATTTTTCTAGCATATTCAGCATCAATTTGTTGTTTTGACCTTTCGTAATCTACACGTTTTTCAGCATTTCTCTGATCAATTTCACGATTATCAGCTTCCCATTTTGCTAATTTTTGTTTATTAACTTCTACAATAGCTTTATTATCTTCTGCCCACTTATCTTCTTTTTGTCTATTAGCTTCATCTATAGCACGATTATCAGCTTCCCATTTCTCATAGCTTTTTTATTAGCATCACTATAGCTTTATTATCATTAATCCATTTAGCTTCTTTTTGTTTATTAGCTTCGTCTATTTACGATTATCTTCTTCCCATTTTTGAAGTTTTTTTGTTTATTAGACTCATCTATTTTCTTGTTATCTTCAGTCCATTTATCTTCTTTTTGTTTATTAGAATCTTCTATTTTCTTATTATCATCAATCCATTTTTGAAGCTTCCCTTTATTAGATTCTTCTATAGCTTTATTATCAGCCATCCATTTTTTTAACAGCTTCTTCATTTTCAGATTTAACCTTTTCAATTTCTTTTTGTCTTTTGGATAACTTTTTCATTAGCTAAAGTTTCTTTTTGCTTTTCTTCTTCTAATTGTTTTTCATAAGTTTTTCTTAGTTTCAGATAACTTAGCGGTTTCTTTAAGTCTACGATTAGCTTCTTCTTTAACTAATCTATTATAATCATCACGATTATAAACTTTAATATCTTTTCAACTACTTTAACTTTCAAAAACCTTTATCTTGAAGTTGTTTAATAAGTTCATCTAACCCAGTAGTTCTTTCTTTAGATAGTTCAAGTTTCTTTTGAATCTTTCTTAACTTCCTTATTAATTTGGGTTGTCTTCATTAGTAACACTACCCCCAAGTTTTTCTTTGTTATTATCAGTAATATCGCAGACACTTCACTTAATCCCAGTGCTGAAAATCAACAACTCCAACACTAAGTCCTATTTTTCTTTGACGTTTTCATCAAAACACTCCTTTTTTTACATAGTTTATTACTTATTATAACATAAAAATTAAAAAGTACATACAAAATATTTGCATGTACTTTTAATATAATAAATTATTTAAAAATGCTTAATAATTCTCTAATTGCTTTTTTTAATATCAAAATTCGCTATAAATTCATTCTTTTTCATAAAACAACGTCTTTTTGAGTTTCCCTAAAAACGTTTTTCTGTATTGTTAGATTTAATCTGTAACGCTTTTTGATAAATCATCAATAGCTTTTTATTCTCATCTACTTTAAGTTTAGTACCACGTTTAATAACTTGTTTTTCAGGAGCATAAATAACTTCTTCAATTATAGTTGGTTCACCTGTCTTATAACCTTTATACGTATTCCATGTACTCACAATTCTAACTAATCCATCACGACCGTCTTTAATAGTTTTTGTAGTACCTGTGTCCATTGTATCATCATCTATGTACTCAACTTCACGTTTTTTAGTCTCCGTTTTAGTTACTACGTAAGTATCATGAGTTCCAAGTTTTTTAGGGTCTTGATTATCTTCAATTACTCTTTCAGTAACTTCAATTGGTTCACCTGTACGAACACCTTTAATTGTTTTGTATTTTTTTACTTATTTCAACTTTCTTCTTACCAAATCCGCTATCACCATGCACTTTACCATATTCATGGGCATCACTGTAATCAGGTTTATAGTCAGAATCTGTTTCTTTGATTTCCTTAACTACTTCATATCCAACTGTTCCAACACCGATTATTTCTTCTACTGGTTTTTTCGTAATAGTTTCAATTGTCTCAGCTTCAGATTTTACACCAACTAAAAGTTTATCTTTATGGTCATTAACAGTTTGTCCGTTTACAAGTAAATTCATATTAAGAGCATCTTTTGTACCAACCACCGTATACTTAATTTTATAAGTACCAGCTTTAGCATTCGGTACATTGATACGAGCAACATCACCTTCAATAAAAAACTCTTTAACACCATCTGGTGTTTCTAAAACAGCTTTAATAAACTGTGCACCTTGTGGTTTTGTAAGTTCAATGCTAATATTACTACCTTCAGAAACGTTAAATTCACTTTCTAGTACTAAAAGCATCTTCAACTGCTGGTAATTGTTTAATAGTTTTCTCCCCATTAACACCTTTTTGAATAACACGAGTCTTACCAACCTCTAAAGTATCATCATCAACTTGACGTGTTGTATACGGTATTTCTTCAAATCTTTCAGGATTAGATATATCAGTTACTTGTAATTCATGCTCAATTACCTTGATTTCCTTACCATTAGCTTGGACTACAGTTCTTACTTTACCTCGTCCTTTATTAACTTTGTATGTAATTTTATACTCACCGTCTTCAGCATCAGGTATTTGAAGTGTACCGTCTTGTTTAATTTCATATTCCTTACCACTTGGACTAGTTACTTTAGCATCAGTTAAAATAGAACCATTAGGACGAGTAAGTTTAATATCAAGATCAACTCGTTCACGTTCTTTAGTTGTAATTGTATCAAGTCCAGTATTACTAAACTGTTCGATTATTTGTTTTGACCGAACGTCACCACTAACACCACTCGCTTTATATATATTAGGATGTCCTGCTTTTTCCATACTAGAAACTGAACCTGCATATAATCCTGGTCTATGATATATAGCACTCATAAATGTTTTAGCATTTTTCTTCGCCCAATCAACAAAAGTAGTATCAATATCTTCAACAGTAGTCCACTCATCAGTAAATTGAATAACTGACATAACTTCATTTTTACCCGTTGCTCTATCATAAGCATCTTCGATATTAGCATACTCATTAGTATCTAAATATTTAAGTGTACCCTAATTCTTCAGCAGCTTTTTGTCCAGTAACACTTTCAATAGTCCATGGGAATTTTAAATGTAGTCTACCTTGTGGATTATTAAGATAAAAATTACGTGTAATATTTAAAAAAATCTAAAAGCTTCGTCTTTAGTTAATAATTTCGTAACAGCTTGTTTTTGTTTGCTAAATATGAATCACCTTTATTTTCATGATATGTAGCAAGCATAACCTTTGAACCTTCAGGAAGTGATTTAACTAACTCTACCAAATCATTAATAGCATCAACATACTTAGTACCTTCGAAAAAAACTCGGTGAACCATCAGTATTGCAAATAAATCAACTGGTTTTTCTTAGTAACTGTATTTTCGCTCTCTTTCCTTTAACATTGAAAGTATCGTTAACTACAAGTTCTTTTGTCTTATAAATGGAATGTGCATCCGCTGTCGTTATACCTAATGCAGCAAAACCTAATGTTACACACCACCACTAATTATTTTAGTTCTAGTCATCTTTCGTCTCCTTATAATCATATTATTAGTTAATTATACCACATTTATACAAAAAAATAAAGTATATTTACGTTACTTACTTTCTACTTTTGTTTTTATCGTGAATTTTATTTTTATTATTATGGTAATTATAGGTTTGTTTTTAATTATTGACTATTTTCTACTTTTATATTTATCGTGAATTTAGTTTTGATTAATATGTTATTATAAGGATTACTCTTAAAGATTATTTATTTTCTACTTATTGTTTTCTTGTGAATTTTTATTTGGTTTACTTAATTCATTACAGCAATGGGAAACTAACATACGGACAAAATCATATATCTGACCACTTCAATACATTTATAGCAAATTTAGAAGAATCTATAAAAGAAAAATTGAAAAACTAAATTTCGCATAAAATAAAATTAAGGGACTTAGAAATTAACCTAAGTCCTTTTCCTTATTGCACCTAACTTTCTTCCACAATTAGGGCAATATTTAATCGTTATATAAATTGTCCCACAACCTTCACTATCAAAAACCTTCTTTTTATTTATCATTTCTGGTTCGCATGTTTTGATAATCGTGTATAACCACTTCAACCTTATCATTTTCTAATATATTTACCCGTTACCTTACAACCCAGAGATGGTTGCTTCCAACCAAATTTTACATCTTGTCTTCTTTCACAGTATTTACACAAATAAAATCACCTACTTTATATAATTTTCACTTCTTCCTTATATGCTTTATCAACAATACTTTTCATAATTGCATAGTATGTAAAAATTTACTTTTTAATCTCATAACACCTTTTTCGTAACAATAATTTTTTCTTCATCAAGTTGTTTTAATAATAATTTATGTAAATTAATATCAACTTTAATATCAACTGTCTTCGCATCAGGTTGTTTTAATAATAATTTATGTAAATTAATATCAACTGAACGATCTTTCAGATTCTACCATCTAGGATATATTTTTATATAAGAAAATCTTGACTTCAAAGCCTCTTTTCGAATATCTTCAACTACTACTCTATCTTCCATATGTAATGACAAATCACCTGATTCAACTAACTTATCTAAAAATTTCATGCATCTTTCTAATGTTTTTATCTTCAACAAAAACACCAATACGTCTATAAATAGGAACTAATATCATTAATAATAGAATACCTATAAGTAAATTACCATCATTCGTGAAACAACACCTACCTTTAATAAAATATAAACCCTAAAACTACAGATAACCCAAACATTACAGCAGTTGTTACAATACCTAAATAACTAGAAAAATCATACAATATTAACTTTCTTTTTAATTTCATTTTAAATTCCTTTCTGTCTATACTTTACAAAACAATATTATAACTAGAGAAACTAAGGATATAATAGCTAAAACAACAAACCCCCATTTTTCTAAATTTTTCAGTATCTTTAATAAAATCTTTTTAAATTTATCAATATCATTCATAACAAAACACCTTTCCAGTTTATCAATTTACTTACCAATAATAAAATTATATAACCAATCTAATGCATGCTCTCATCTTTATTGAAAATTATACAAACAAAAATGATAAACAACATAAAAAGCATAAAAACAAATTAGCATAATTGATAAAAATCCTACGATTAACTTGTTTCGTTATTTTTGTATCATCATTATCTATTTTATTCATATCTTAAAATCCCTTCATTATTAAAATAAATTACTAAACCAATAACCAAATTCAACAAAAGCATTTTTAAAAGTCATAAATAACACCATTAAAATACCAGCAACAAAGAACGCTAACGGACTTATTTTATGTTTTTCAAAATTAATAAGATCTTGTTCCACTTCTTTTTCAATTCTTGATTTAACTTTCTTCCTACATTATGTTTACCACGTTCTAATGCACGTTCTACACCTGTTTTATTCATATTATTCATATTATTCAAATCCTTCCTTACATCTTATTTATACCATCATTATATCACTTTTATACCATATTGTCAATAATAAAAAAAGGTTAGCGTTAACTAACCTAATTTAAAATCACTCTATGAAATGCAAACCTAACAAAGTCTCGTATAGATAATACTAAAATTATATATGATAAAAGTTACATTAAGAAACATTAAAACTGAAACTTCACCAACAATTATAATGTATATCATATCAACTGATAATAATAACAAACCAACACTAAAAATAAACTGGTTTTAAATAACCCATAACATAAGAGAGAATCATATTAACTACTAATGTTAAAAAGCAAAAATAAATAAAATAAAATTATTAACAAACCCACACTAGCTTCATATGTACCAACATTAGACATTCCTTCTTTAAAATCAGGTACTAAATATTTTCATAATAGGATATATGGTAATACCTGCTAAAAAAATATTGATACTAAACATACCTTAATAATTACCGATTTATTATATTTAATTGCATCTACATAATATTCAAACATTTCTTTAATTAAATCTTTTTATCATAAAAATTTTTTCTCCTTTAAAATTGATATATTAATATTATATCATAACCAAAAGCAATAACAAGACCTAAAAGTTATCTAAAATCGATAATCAAACTTTTAACATATTCAAAAACATCATCTGATGGTCTTTTATTAAATTTTTCCTAATAACTGAGCAATATAAACCTTTTTAGCTTTTATATTTTTAATTCGCAAGTATATCCTTGTTTTTATAGTCAATATGAAAGATATAACTAGTACCACGTTTAACTTTTTATTATATGTTGTTACACAATGCTTCATAATTGTACTTTTCTTTATATAACAAACAATCAGAATTAAGAACTGTTATATTTTTATACTTTGCTAGTTTCTCATCAACATTAATCCATTTTTTTCATGAAGTTTATATACCTTATCAGTTACGTCTACCTTTTTAAAATAACTTTAGATACTAATTCATCATGATAATTGTTAAGACCATTTAATGATTTAGCATTAATATCGATTTTTGAGATTTCAATTCTTTGAGACATATTGATAATATCACTAATAACAATTCTGACATCCCAATCTAAATCTAAATTACATCTATCAGCTAAATATAGATTATATATTTCTAACTCATCAAATCTATCAATAGTTCTAAATAAAACATTATTATTTTTATACCATCCTAAAAATCTTCTAGATTCATCATCACTAGAGTCTAACTTGAAGTTTTCTAAAAACAAACAATTCTTTCAAGCTATACTTATTAAAATTAATATAACCTTTTAATTTATGTATTACTTACTTACCTAATACGAAAATCAACCTTAGAGTTATACGCTAAAAACGTCATTGTGACGAAAAATTACTATATTTAAATTTAATATCCTCACGAAATCTTTCTTCATTCTTAATATCATAACATAATCTAAAAGCTTCAATATTATTCAAAACAAAAGATTTATCAGTAGGTAAAAATCAATATCCTCAGAAAATGGTAGACTCATATATTTATTATACTTACTCTTACAAAATACATTATCGTTGTCGTAAAATAACAATCTACTAGCATCCTTGCCGAATAATTTTTGTATTTCTATACCACATTTACCATCTATCAACAGTATTCAAATACTTACATGATATAGCAAGAAATTTATCTGCTAAAACATATATTTAATAAATTTATATCGATATCTTTCGACACTAATATATTCTATCCCATCTAAACTCCTTATTAATCTTTGAAAATTATTATATAAATACCATAGTTCAATATCGTCTAAAAACACATTTTAACACTATCATAAACTACTAAATATTCATTAACATCTAAAACAATTGATAATTTCAAAGCAATATCCTTTGAAATTAACTTTGCATTTTTCTAATATATACTTCATTTCACTTAATTCCTTTTTAAAATTATTATATCATAATTATACCACAAAAATAAATAAAAATAAAGAACTGGCTGTATCAATCTAGTTCTTGACCATTAAACTTTTAGAATAACAGATTGGATTAACCAATCTTTTAAAAAGTTATATCCGAAGCTTCCTTCTACTTCCATTATTATAGACGTTCTTCAGTCACGGATTATGATAGTCTGAACCACGAGGAGCTACCTTGCTAGCTATCACATTTCAAGATCCGAGTTGTATTAGCACTTAACTTTCACCCTATCATTCAGAAATTTTGTAAATACCAAAACTATTAGAATATTCTTCTTGAAAACCAGATTTAGGCTACTTGTACCGAAACGTATAAAAATATTGTCATTTCCTACAATATCACTTGGTGATGACTTATTTTTGAGACTTCCTACCTAACTCCTTGCTTCTCACACAAAAAGGTCTATAGGATTCATACAGCTTTTGACTGTCATCTATTATCGTCACTCATACTTAATCGTACCTTTCACATCTAAGCAATTTCCATCATCTCTCCTACGTCTTTAGAGGGTTGACTACCTTCTCTATTCTTCTACACTATCGCTAGCTAGAACCACTTTCAACTTACAGTATCATAAGTTAAAATGAACGATTTCACACGGAAAAATGGTCGGCAGGTTGATTAATCCTTCGTCACCGACTTGAATACTTAAATAGTATATCATAATCAGCCCACTATGTCAATAGTAAAATTATAAATTTAAAATAAAAAGAAACAACCCTAATCGTTTGCCCCTTCTAATCTATCTTTTCAAAAATTTCAATGCGAACTATTGCGAAAAGATTTGGTTACTTTATTTTGTCTAACTGTAAGTGTATTAGCACTAGATGAGTTTAAGAACTCATACTCATGTTTTGAGATAACTTAAAGCTTATCTTTAACAACATTTGTAGTTTCTTTAAGTTTGAGGTTTTCAAGTTCTCCCACTTCAGTTGGTCTTTCTGGTAAACTTGGTTTTCTGTGCTACAGGTAATCTTCTTTAGTAGGTGGTGTTGGTTGTTTTAACAATTCCAATTTAGGGTTCTTCCTTAAATTCATCAGGAGAATCAACATTTCTTCTAGATTTGCTGGATATTCTTCCAAATAGCTTAACTTTTAAAGTTTTCAATTTCCAGTTCACCTAAATCGTTTTTAGTTTTGGGTAATGTCACATCAACTACCGTTTTAGGTGTTAATTTTTAACTAACTTTGAGATTATCTTGTTTTACTTTATAAGGTAATGGATTTATATTTTCAATATCAAGTCTATCTAATCCTGTAGTATAAGAAGCCAAATGTTTTAATGAAACCTCTATGTTCACGTAAATTATATCTCAAGTCATTAGGAGCATGATCCCCAATACCATATTGACCTGTAGAGCCATCAGCAGTCCTTACCAACAGATGGATTATCCATCTATAATTTTTATATTCAGTATTATTTTTCATCAGCTAAAAATGATTGCCATTGGAATGTAGAATTTAATCCGTTATTAGTATTTACAGGAACTACTATACAAAGTATATTGTTTAAAAATGTTCATGCGATAATGATTTATAAGTATACACACCTTTATTTGTTTCATTTAAACCTTTATCAACAATACTATCCTGGTTTTTCTAAATCAAAATATTTGAGTTACAAGGTTTTAACAATTCGTTATTTTTATTCATAAATTCAGTTGTTACATAACTATCTGTAATCATATTATCTGAATTCATATTCATCATTTTTGGTGATCTACTTGTATCCAGCAGTTGATTTGTTTACATCAAACGTTGTATTAGCAGTACCATTTATAAATGGTTTCATAATATCATTCATTACATGAACAATCTGAGAACCATCAGGGATTTGAACTACCTCTGTTTGTATGTGTATAAAGCAATCTTATCAAGATCTTCAACTTCTTCTACAGTATAGCTACCTTTATGTTGTAGTTTTTGCTTAACAAATGACATGTATAAGATTTAAAAAGCATCTTTCCCAAGTATCGGTTCACCTGTTTTCTTAGAATAGCTACTGTAAACGAACCACCTTTTGGAACTTTAATTGTAAAGTAATCAGATTTTTCATATACTTTCTAAAAACAGGTGTTGGTGATGGTGTAGCATACTCATTATTAAATGGTGATAATGTATAAGAACTAAAACTAGGTACTTTATCTCCGTATTTCTCATAACTAAATCATGAAAGTATTTAAATACTCAGCACCTTCAGTTTTTATTTAATACTTCCATATTCCACTTATTAACAGTTTCTTCAGTACCATTGTCTACTTGGATTTATAGCATCTAAAAGATCAGTTAATGTTCTATAACGAGGCATGTTACTGCCCTCAAAAGGCTTCACCACGTTCATTAGCTTCAACATTTTGATTATGTTTTTCAAGTCTTGAAATCACTTTTTGATTATTTAAGAACTCCTGTACGTTTTTGGTCATAAGTTGCTTTATCTACAGCTTCTTTGTTTGAATTGTTAGTAGTTGTTGTATTATCAGAATTTGTTGAATTTCTAACCTCAGATGTATCAAAAGTTTTCTTTGTTATTATCTTTAGTCATATCAACTTCTTCGTTAATAACTTCTAATTCAACTGTTTTTCCGTTTTTAGTTGATTAAGATTTTCTTACCGTTAATTGTTGATATCTTCCATTGAATTGTCCTTTAACGAAAGTCATAAAATTCTTTATTTTTCTTAATATACTCACTATTATCAGCTACTTTTGCTTTCAAATTATTAAGTTCTGCTAATTTTTCAGTCTTCTTAGTAAATCGGTAGCGTAATTTGAAAAGCAAAGTAACGATAATAAATAGTATAATGAAAAACTAGACCAAATTGAATCAACTCAATTCTTCAGTGGCGCTGCTAACTCGCTGAAGCTGGTCGAGATGCTGGCTAACAACCTGCTGTAATAAAACTGACCAGACTTATGGAGCAAGCCCGGCAGTGATCGAGGTGTTCAGGGCCCAGCCAGTCAGGCGTTGAGAGCTGGGCGGTGGTGGCTGGGGCGGCTGGGTGGGGCGATGACTGATGGCACAGACTGCTGCGTCAGTGGTGTGCCTGAAACCAGCCAGATGAGTAATCAAACTGGTGTTGATGTTTAAATGCTGTGATTGAGATGAAATACCGGGATAGCACTGATTTCGGACCTAACCTGCGGTATCGCCGTTTAACTGTTTTGAAATATATGGTGAACCGCCTGATGGGTGGTTCTGACTCTGGCGGGCGCCAGGCCCGCCGTCGTTTGATGAAGCTTCCTGACAAAGGCCAGCCAGAAAGGATGAAAGATGGTTGCTGCTGCTGAAGGTCAAATCGTGGTTCATGTAATGAATAACCATTAAAATGATGCTCATGTCTGGCGTTTGATGCGTCGACGCGACTGAACCGCCAGGCGTGTTGAATGGGCTGGCGGTGGCTGGTTGAATAAAACAACGGTGTTGAAACTCCTGGCATGCACGGTTGAAAGCAGTGATGGGCGTTTAAATGAGAACAGGCTGGTGTTCGCTGCGCAGGTCATCGCGTGAACGTTTGAAACAACCTGCGGCTTATGGTTTCTGACGGTTAGGCGTGCAGCGGCTACTGAAGATATAAAGAAGTGTAGATGGGACTCCGGCGCGGGCTGCTGATGTCAGGTCGGTATTGGATCGCTCAACGAACCCGGTGGTTATCAGAGGGTTCGTTCCAGCTTTCGGACCGGTCATTCGAACGTTGATAATGTCGTCAGCCCTGTAAAGCAAACAGATGACCTCTAAGGATGGATTATTGCGCAAACTCTGACAGTTGATACTAAAACTGAAAACGATTTGGTGGAAATTGAAAAACTTTCAAAGTGTGTTGGGCAGTGCCTGAAAATGTTGATTGATGGTAGATTGATGGTAACCAGCACCGCCTGCAGAAGATTGCCGCTGGCGCAAACAAGTTCGAAGACCGGCGAGGAGCAACCCCAAACGAAACTTGCAAATGGCAAGCGAGATTATCAAACGCGGTGGCATAAACGCGTCTGGTGTAACTGCTGCAGTTGAACAAAACCGCAAATGTTCGGCTGGTTCGTAATGAAGGGAACCTTCGCCCGAGCGATATGATGCTCTTCGTGGTGATCAGGCTGAAAGGATATCGAAATCGTTCGTACTATGAGATGACGAACTATCGACATAGAAAGGGTAATCAGCCCTCTAAGGCGGAAGACGACAAAACGCGAATCTCGGGCCTGGCTATGATGACGATCGCTTGTATGTCCTATAGTGCCTTGCAATGATATTGAAACTCGTACAATAACCTAGGCGGTTTTCAGAAGAATATTAACAGTTTGATGTTAAAATGCAATGATGGGCGGTGGTGTTGCTCCGGATGCTGGCTCAGGCCAGAAAGCTGCGCTTCGGGTATGACGGTGTGGACTGTGTCCGGGGCTGGGTGTTTATTTTGTTGTTTTGTGTTATGGTACTCGATAATGAACACCCAAAAATGGTATGACCAGAAAATGAGATTGACTGGAGATGGTGCTGAAGTATCGGTGGTTGCTCGATGGTGTTAGCGGTACAGGTGACCGGTATGTGTTATATAATAATTTTCGAATATGGAGACCAGGGGCGCAGTGTCGGTATCGATGTTTGATCGACTATTTATCGCGTAATGTTGATACTGACTGGTGCTCGCTCTAAAATTGTTCGCTGGACTCTTCAGTAAATGACCCGTAACGACTCAGCCAGGCACGAAACAATAAGCTGTGGGTCTACCATTACTAGGGACTGATTTCACTATCTTTGTTCGAACAGTCAGCCAGAAAAGACTCGTGTGAAGATATTGATTTAAATATCAATTTTCTGCAACTGTTGCAACGGCTGTAACAAGGTTGTTCATGAGCCAGTGAAGTTAATATGGTAAAGGTTGCTGTGTGGGCAACTGAAAGAATGTTCGTTTAAAACTGAAATGAGCTAAGGCCACAGGATGTAAGCAATGTTGTTGAAGGCTTTGACGGAAGGTTAAGCCTTATGACTCTGCTCGGTAGTATGGTGAATTTGGTGGATCGCGGTGTTCAATCTCGGCAACAAGGTAATCCGTCGACCAATGCTTTAAATCGCCAAATGAATAACGCTGGTATCGCGTGGTGGTATCTAAAGTTATTTGAGCCAGGCAAAAACAAGCTTTCGTAACGGATTGATGACTTAGCTAAAGCGATTAATTGTTCGCCTCCTCAAAGAAATATAATTCACTCAAACGTTATGTGCTAACAAGGATTAGGCGGCCAATTCATGACTATAGTAAAGGATATGCTGCGAATAAAGCTATTTTGTGCTCAGTTGACAGGAAAATTCGTGAATGATGAGCGGACCCCGGTCGGGCCACCCAGGCACTTTGGAATAGCGTTGGCCCGGCTTTGGTATGATATATTAATGTCAGTTTTAAAGGGGAAGCCCCATGATAAGACACAGTCAAAATGTTTGAATGTGGTGGCGTCTCGATGGTATGTTGTGTCACCGGCGGGTACTGTAACCTGACCGTGGTACCTGCAAGAAGGAGATATGCATATGAGCGAATGATTTTAGTAACTGACCTGCTTTCCAGCATTAATGTATGGTTCTCTCTTCCTTAAAACTGACCCGTGTTGGTTGTTGACGACCAGCTCCGGTTGATATGACCTGCATTATAATTGTTGATTCGGACTGGCGGGCTGGCATGTATCGCCTGTTGGTATCTATACGAAGACTTTGTTGAGGACTGCATTTCATAAATGGGCTGAAGTCGCCAACGGCACGGTATTGACAATAATAATGTGATAATGATGACATATGGAAGACACCGAGCCTGGCTATGAATGGCTGTAAGGGCTCGCTGGGTGGCCAGGGCGTGCGATGGGCGTGTGGAAGAGATAAATCAGGGTGAAAAGGGGCAAGACCTTGTGGTACGAAAACGTCACGTTATTGTAATTGTTATTGACTCTTTGTTGTTGATTCAATTGTGTTATTCGAAGAGACACAGATGGGCGCCGCTCAGGTAATGACCATTAAATAACAGTGGCCTCGTAAGTTTATCGAGTATATTGTTTTGTGGCACATCGTTTATCGACCCTGTTTGTCAATATGAAACGCCTGCGATGATGACCTCATTTGCAAGCTTATTGACAATGTGACCAAACTGAAGTGACTGACCGCAGATGACTATTGATGGGCCCAGGAGCACGGTAAAATACTGGCCAGGGGTTCAACAGTACAGCGTATTGGCGGACTGGTTATAATATTGTTTTGTAGTATGAACGAAAATTTAAAATGAGTAAAAGATTAGCCAGCTGTGGGGCCTACAGTTGACCCAGGCGGTAACCAGCGCTTTACGGGTTGCTGGTTTGTGTTGGGTGGGCGATGTTCAGCCGAACTGGAAGTGACCTGTTATTGAGTATTGGTTGTTCAGGCGTCGTGTGTTTTGTTGAAGGTGAAAAAGTATTACGAATGAACAGTTGAGCTCGAGAGCCATTCGTACACTATGTGGGATGGCCTGTTCAGTGGTCCGGATTTTCTAACGCTAAAGCCTGTCTGAATAATACTGTCGAAGATCGTTCGATTGACCGAACTACATAAATTATTATTAAAGCAACCTGTTCGGGTTGAATGATGAACACATGAATATTGTTAAGGCTGACAGTGACCGTTGCAGTGTTGAGATTTTACATGCTGGCGTGGTATGTAAAGGCGGGTGAATGCTGGTCTGGTGATTGGCAACCATCTGCAGATGACGGGCGGCTATATCAGAAAATGACGGACAGTGTTCGCTCACGACCCATCAAGCAATATGACAAAAGGTGATCAAATAAAGATTTTGATGAATTATATAACGATGGTCGGAAGCAGGTTATTTGGAGATCATGAGGCACGTGCGGTTGTTTTCGATTTTTCTTTTGTGGAACTATTTCTGAAGACGCTGTAAATAACTTCGATGAGAATGATCGTGGTGGTTCCCATTACTGTGAAGCCAGCAAAATGCAAGCAAGTGAAAACTCAAATGATAACTTTTAGGCTCATATAACATGATAATCAAAACAAATTCACGATATATAGTGAAAATGATCGGCGAAAACAAATCCGGTACCGTAATAATAAAATAAAATTCACGACTGTAAGTGAAAATAGTAACAACAATGCCACGACAACAAGCGTGATGCTCGAACAACTGACAACTGGAACAGAGACGAAATGCTGGGCGGTGATGGGTTTTGCTGCCGTTGAAATATGTTTCGAAACAGTATTTCCGGTGTTAAACGGCGCCGTGAAAAAACTTTCCGGTGTTGTGCGATATTCACCGGCCTAGGAAAACCGCAAGCGTTGATAACGATAACCTCGTTGACGGGACCAGTTCAGGCCGTAACGCGCCAGCAAGGCGGTCTGTTCGCGCGAACAAGCCAGGTATTAACTGGTGTGTATTACACGTGAGCTAATAATCCACGGTGAGCTACAAATTCCCATGAACAATGAAGATATTGCTGAACATGCTGGCGGTAGGCAAGATGTGGTATCTTCAACCTATCGAAGATCGCAACAGTGAAACTGAGGACCGCTGGTCGATTCAATTTGATGGTGATTGTTCTGCGGGCCGACCGGGCGAAGAAAAAATGGTGATTATAGCCGTGGACGGGACCTGGGTTCATTCTGTGAAGCGGTTTAATCTGGCTGCCTGTAAGCGATTGACAGTGGATCAAAATATTACAGCAGGCGAGGACGGTGGGCTGGCTGCGTGCGTGGTTCTGACCCCAACGATGCTAAGCAGTGTTGAAATATGATTAATGGTTCGCCGCTGTAAAGGATGGTTAAAGCAGAACAGCCAGTCGAAAAGCTGAGCTCAGTGATCGAGCATGGTGTTAATCTGGTGAAATGCCAGCCTGTTACGTCCAGATGATGACCAAATCGTGAGGAGAAAACTGACAAACCAGTGGCAGTGCAGAAGTGATTGTTTGGACTGAGGCGCGTCGACCGGCGTTGAGACTGCAAGGCCACGGTGCGACTGAAACTGCCGGATGGGGGATTGCCAGTAACGCCGGGCGGCGACTGGTGACCTGGCAGCCAGGCAAACGGGCCTGAAACTTTGGTTGATCTGAGCTGGCTGGCTTTCAGTGAAAAGAAATGATGGTGTTGATTTGATTCAGCAATTGAAATCAGCGCAGACTAACGTTACAGTGCGCGGTATGTTGGTCGTGATGGCGGGCTGATGAAGGGCCGATATCTGAAACGTGGGCTAAGCGTTTGAAAATGGTTAATCGAGACCTAACGGAACTCGCTGATGCTGCGGTGATAACTGCCGGGCGAAGTTGATACGTACTGAAGCTGACAGACGATGATGGATGATGGGGTATTGATGCGGAGACCGCAGGCCAGTATTGTGGCTGGAACGATAAACGATGGCAAAGTAGATGAAAGCCGTTTATCAAAAGCTACAGGCAAACGGGTGAGGGCGTTGGCTGATAAAAACGGTGGGGTGGCGCGGGCCACCGTTGTATGTTAAAGTGCGTGGTATTTACGGTAATGTGCGGTACGTTGTAATATGTGGGGTGAGGCGATCGAGAAACCGAACCGTGTTGAGTTGTTTCTGGTTGATGATCTGCGGATTGATGGTAACGGGTGGAAAAGTTCGAAAAACGCTACCGAACTATCAAGAAGAACGGATGAATCGTTAAACAACCGGATGGTTTGATTAGCGGATGAAGATCATTGGTTGCTGATAAATGATGTTCGGATTGAAGGAAGCTAATCTGTAAAACTGCGGTCTGAAGGTAGAAAACGTAACTGAAAGAAAGCGGCAATGAAAAAGTTAATCCCAGACGAAGTTAATTGGTATACGAGGTGAAGGTGACGGATGTTTAATGGCTATCGCTCTGGGCTTCAGGCGGTTGGCAGGAAATGAAGGATGCAATGAAATGGACTGAGGCAACGGAAAATGGATGGAATCATGAGCAGGCTTCGAGGCGGGGTGGTCGACCGTGTCGTGGCGTGTAACAAAGGCTATGGAAATGGGGCAATCGTGCTATGGACTGTGGTGGACGGTGTGTGACAGAGGCAACAGGCAGGGTAGTGGAGGAGGGAGATGATCCGGAAGAAATGGCGGCGGCAATGGTCACCGAGAGAGGGATCAGGCTGTTGGGTGGAGCTGAAATTGGCTGAATGTCTTAAACGTACGAAACTAACAGTCCCGATTGAAGGCGGGGTGGGCACTGGGCCAAACAGTTGAAAGATTTATGATGTGCGTGTGATTATTCTTTGATAACTGAAGTAACTGAATAAAACTGAAAAACTTCAGTGATATGACACATAATATGGTGACGACAGCCGTATGGCTGGGTGATGACGAAACCAAACGCTGCGCATTTGAAACGTCCGATGGTAAAAATGGTCAAATATTAAATATGAACGTGTTCGTGCGTGCGGTGTTCAGGGGCGTATTCTGTTAATGCAACTAAATTTGATTAAAATTGATGCTTGCTGATCGATTACGGGTGGGCCACACAGATAACTCTTGCTGCGTTACAAATAACGGTAATAAATTTGAAACACGGGGGTATTGATACTAAAAATGATTTGAAGCTGGAATATCTATGTTCGTGAATAAACTGGTGTCATAATATCTATGTTAATGACGGCGCTACTCATGCTCACTGTATCTGATGAAGTTGAGCAAATGTTAATAATACTGATGATAACAAAACAAAGCTGATGAGTATCGCTCTTCACGTCAGACTAACTGCGCAGAAAATAAATTTGAATGTCTTTTCTGCAAATCACGTTCTGTGGTGATATGAATGTGCGTAATGTCTGATAACTGATATGACGTGACGACTGACCGAAGCGTTCTCGGGCTGAACTACGTTGCAGGCTGAGGATGAAGCCCAGGCGAAATCGACACTAATTTTTGGGATTGAGAACGATGATGATGACCGCTCTGCTGGTACTTTCTTGCTCGATAAGATGATTATCCGTCCGGACCGCTTTCAAGTGTTCTGTGCCTGATATAATGAATTTAAACGAAAATCGTCGATGAGTGGTCGGACACTGATTATTCAACCCAAATAAACAACCCAATACTCGCGAAGGGCGGTACCGAAAGACAAAGATTTACCAAACAGCAATCTTGACGTATTACTCAAACGCTTTGTTCGAAGTTCATCGGTAACCGAAAAAGGTGTCCTTACGAACCTCATTAGATAAACCGGTGGAGATAAACAAGTTAGCGTTGAGCGGCCTTCTAAACCTGCTAAAAAGCTGCGTGGCCCC